>JAABUT010001272.1_pt1 | contig 29996 bp, 42 predicted proteins | sample 5559281 | NCBI WGS metagenome assembly JAABUT01 (sample SAMN10711880, study PRJNA513359) | rock metagenome | isolation source: Antarctica rocks | place: Antarctica: Victoria Land, Ricker Hills nord | collected 2016-01-04
TTTGCTTCCTTCGCTACTGGCTGGACCAACGATGAATTGGCCTACTCTTGGCTCACTACCGTATTTGACCGAAATACGAGGTCAAAAGCCAGAAATTCACGGGATTATCGCCTTCTATTTGTTGACGAGCATGGCAGTCATATCAACATGAAGTTTCTTGACTGGTGTGAGCAGAACAAGGTGCTCGTGGCTTTATATCCTCCTCATTCTACGCATCGTCTTCAACCTCTGGATGTGAGCTTATTCAACCCTTTGGCCAATTACTACTCGCAAAACCTGAACGACTGAATCTTTAAGAGTCAAGGACTTTCTCGAATATCAAAAAGAGACTTCTTTGACCTGTTTTGACCTGCATATCAAGCTGCTTTCACGCATGCCAACATAAAAAGTGGATGGGAAAAGACAGGATTGCTGCCTTTCAATCCGTCACAGATCATAAAGCAGATTAAATCGAACGCTAGACCTGTTTCAAGTCATTCTTCTTCTTCAGCATTGTCAGAAGCTGATTGAAGAAAGGTTCGACGATTAATGAAGTCAGTTGTAGAAGAAGTAATTGATTCGGAAGCTCGTAAGTTGAACAATACGATGGAAAAGCTTACTACAGATGTTGCTCTTCTAAAAGCAGAAAATGAAGGTCTTCGATGAACAGTACGTATTGAAAGAAGTCGCAGACGACGTGAAAAGCCTTTATTTGACGATTTAGGGGTTAATGATGAGGCAAAGGGGGTGTTTTTTAGTCCTAATAAGATTCAGGCGGCTCGTGATCGTCAAATTCAAAGAATCGAAGAGGAACAGCAAGCTGCTATTCAAAAGGCTGAAGAAAAGGAACAAAGGGAGCTTAGAAAGCTAGAGGAACAGCGTTTAATAGCTGAAAGAAAGGTGGAACGGGAAAAAAAGAAGGCGGAACGGGAGAAGGAAGCGAAGCGAAAAAAGGAGCTACGGGCGAAGGAATTGAAGCAACGACGTCTAGTTCAGGAGCAAAAGCTGAAGGCTAAAGAGCTTCAGAAAGGGCAAAAGAAGAAGTCTAAAGAGGTGGAAGTACAGCAATTCACTGATTTTGTTGCTATTGAGGAGGTGGAAAGGGGGCCTAGTCAAATCAGGTCTACGCGAGCTGGAAGGCAATTCAAAGCTCCTAAGCGATTTGATGATTAATTCTTATAGCTTGGAAGCTTCATATAGATATCGACAACTCTCTATATTAATTGCAATTTGATTCTATGAATGGTGGTTGAATAATAATAAAAATAGTATTGGTTACTAATCGGGTTTAGGGTGTGCACGGGACCGGAACGTGCACGGGCCCGGGAGTACTCCTACGTGACTTCGGCGGCAGTCGGCACAAGTGGGTGGTATCCTGGCAAACGCGTCGTCATACAGTACCCGTCGGCCAACCACCAGAACAGCACCTACAGACTACAGTACTCCGTACAATCCTGGGAGAACAACACACCACCTCTTCACTCTATCCACACAGTTATATCATCTACGCCCGCGGCGCTTCAGAGTCCTGAGACACGTGGACATGAAATAAACATCGTGCAGCGACAGACCCCACACAGCCAGTGCCAGTCACAGCCAGTTGTCCAGATCAGCAGGCACGTTCTCGTCAACTTGCCCCACCTCATATCGACTTAGCGCCACTATCGAGGAATCAGAGCAATTTAATAATCAGGATTCTTCTTCGCCATCTATTCCTTTCGACTATACTCCAATCCCAATCCGCACGAGAAGCCCTTCACAACCCACCACTCCGTTGACCGCGAGAATAGGGACAAAACGGTTACTTCCCATCCGACTATTACATCCCCCGTTGGAAACCGCATTGACCCGGCTCTCAGAGAGGAGAGGACCAGTTCCAAAAAAAAGAAACCTGACCACAACGTCGAGCAATTCCCACCTCTTGCTAAACCCCGCTCATCAGCAATACCATCGAACATGCGCTCCGGTCAAGATTCACAAACTTACACACCTTCGTCACCCCTCTCTCCAACTATGCCTACTCCACCAGTTCCCTCAGCCCATCACGTCCGCGCCAATGCCCGCCGCGCACCACTAGCGGCCAATCTCAGACTCTCTTCTCTTCCCCGCTTCCATCCTGCCAACTTCCCCTCGAATGACTCCTCTTCGTCCACGTCCCCTCGAACAAGCTCCCGTCCCCCATCCGCTCAGTACCCCCCACGTCCTCTCTCCGAAGCACAAGTCAAACTCCAGCAATACCAACGCGATCTGATCGCCGTCGCCGCCCGCTCTTCGCGCTCCGTTATCTCTCCTACTGCTGGCGTGAAGCCGAGTCCGCCACGCTTGCATCCATTGGGGAGTCCGGGACCTGTAACACCAATGATGTTGGAGGGGCAAGGCGATTACTTGATTGCGGGGGCTGGTGGGGCGAACAGTAAGATGGGTCTAGTGGGGGATGGGCGGGAGATGGTGGAGAAGATGATTCAACAGGAGAATGAGAGGCGGAACTATTCTGGGAGGAAGGAGAGGATTAGTCCGGCCGTTAGTCCAGCGGGAGGGCGTGGGTGATTGTTGAGCTCATTGCTGTCATGGCAGTGCTCGGTCACGGCACCTACTTGCGCATGACTACTACGGACTCCTTTTCAGAATTTCGATTTCCTTTTATGGGTTATTTACGGCTTGTATCACCACGGCGTCTCAACCACGGCATATTCCATCATCAAGATTGCGGACCGAAAATACCCCCATGGCGTTATCATCACCAACCAAAAGGCATGAATCGACAATACCCCAACGGCGTTCTCATTCACAAGAAAGGCATACGGGGCATTGTATTTTCATTTCGACATCATCCTCACGCATCGGTACCTTCGATTCTAAAGGCTCTCATATCATACCATACGAGTGACGTCGGTCCGCGCTGGTGCTGACATTCGTTTACTCTACTTTGTTCCTGTTCACAGAACATGCCTACCGGCACGCTTGCTTCTTAGATGCCACAAATTGTTTCGCTCCGCCAAATATGGGAGGCGTTGAGCTTTAGGCGCAATGATAAAAATGGAAAGGTTGCATAAATATTTCTTGATTCATGGTGGATGTGTGATTCGGCTTGTTGAATATTGGAATCGTCGACGCGAGCCGACTTGGCTTTTGGGCTTCGTTTCGTTTCGTTTCTCCCCTCCCCACCATCCATCACCCCCCTTTTCCTTTTCCACCGTCTCATCCTCTCCTCCTCCCTCCACCCCCATCATGCCCACCCTATCCACACCAATCACCCCATCCCTGTTCAACCACCCCCCCTCCCCTCTTACCGATAACAAAAGCCGCTGCTCACGACATGGGTTTCTCGTATCTTATACTGATGATTCACACACACACACACATAATTACTACCATGAATGGGATAGAAGAGCGTTTGAATGAAAGAAGGGGGGGGTGAAGATGAAGGGGATGGAATGGGAATGGAATGGGGGTGAGTGGTGGGTGGATGGTGGGGTGGATGGAGTGAGTGGAGTGGTGTGAGTGGGATAGACGGATAGACGGATAGAGGGATACATATACATACATAGATGGGAGAAAATGTTCAAGGGGGTACTTTAATCTTCGGGGTGCGGCGGGGGGGGGCGTCGGTGATGGGAGGGAAGGAGGAGGGGGTTGATGGGTTGATTTTAGTAGGGGGGGGCCGGTGGTTTCTAAAAGGGGTTGCAACGGGAGGATGTTTGGGGTTTTAAGATAAGATGGATGGATGGATGGGTTGGGATGTATTATTATTATTATGACGGGTGTATGTACTGCTTTTCTCCTTTTGTTTTTTTTCCCCCGGAAAAGAAAAGAACTACTGTAGCCGCCCTTCCCCCCCTCAGTCACCAGTTTTCAATTTCCGCAGTCCGCGAGTTTCCTTCGCCGAAGAAGATGACTTGGATCGTGATGTCGTCTCTGTTTGTTAGTCAGTCAGTCAGTTCCGTGTTATGGTTGACGTCTTGTTACAAAAGTGCAAAAAAGGCCATTCGCCAAAAAAAACAACAACAAAAACAAAAACAAAAAAAAACTCACCTCACTCGCCGCGAAAACGGCGGCTGCGCCATCATCGCCCCCCGTGATAGATCCTCGTCCCCGCCCCCCAACGCGTTCCTCGCTAGATGCGTCGCTGCGTTCTCGTCCACCACGACAAAGGATTTCGGGTTGGCGAGGCGCTGGCCGGTGTAGTTCCGATCCGCTTCCGGTTTCCGCCCTCGCAGCGCATCGTTCTGGGCCGGAGAGGTCAGCAAGCCCATGGAAGGTTGGGGCAGGGGTCCTTGTTCCGGGTCGTGCGTTTCGAGCCAGCGGCCGACGAGCTCGACGGCTTGGGCGTTGGTGAGGTTGTCCCAGAGGCCGTCCGAGGCCATGATGACGAAATCGCGGTTCTGGGGTTCGATTTTGGTGGTCGTGATGACCGGTTCGGCGGTAAGGTATGGGGGGGTGAGACAGCCTTCCCTGGGCGCAGGCCCGTAGAAACGCTTTGCTGCTTTGTCTTGAACTGGGCGCGACCATTTCCAGCGGCCGTCGCCAAAGGCACGGGTCACGGCTAGGCCCAGCAGTCGGCCGTTTTTTATCACGTCGGGCTCGTCTGGGTGCTCGGCTCGGATCCTCGCCGCCTCTGCCTCGTTGAAGCCGGTTTGGTCGACGGAGAGCGGGATGGCTTCCCATACGCCTGCGGCGTTTCGCCGGCCGAGGACTGCGCGGGAATCGCCGGTGCAGGCAACACGAAGGAGTTTGCTGGCACGGTCGTAGATGGAGAGGAGGGCGCAAGAGCCGGCATAGCCGGGAGCGAGCTCGGCGATTGCGTCTGCGAGATAGCGGGGGCCTATGGCGGCAGCGGCACCAGTTTCAAGAATATCGGCATCTAGGCGGAGAAAGGCGGATTTGATGGTTTGGGTGATGACTTCTGGAGGTGCGCTGCTGATTGTGGAAGTCTCGTCCTCGGGAGGGAGTTTGAGGAACTCCCTGACTATGTAGGGGACTAGGTATTCATGCAGCGTGATGGCTGTTTCAAAACCCCTAAAGCCGCAGATATCAATACAGGGAATCTACACAAAGCAAACGAAACAACACAAAAACAGGATTCCAAGACTCACGCATGTCCATCGAAAACCCCCCAGACAAACCACTTCAAATTCTCGCCGATAACATTCGGATCACCCTGCGATCCAAACACAGTAATCAGATAATCCTCGCAAGGCTGATTACTCGGGATCCGAACAGCATCGTAGCGAAGGACACCGGTAGGCGGCCCGAGACACCGGGAACTCTCTTCCCATCGCAGGTTTTCGTTGACTTCTTCGGCGGTTGGGGGCCGTAGGAAGGGTTCGTATTTTACCGTTCGGCCATCGAAGCCTTCTATGGGGTCGGGGACGTCGAGAGCTTGAGGATGGTTGAACTCGGGGCTGAGATGTTTGTAGGCGAAGCCGAGAAGGCAAAGAGCTGGGAGAGCGGTGAGGATGTTGAGTCCTGGTTTTGGCCCTGGTGAGGTATTTGATGCATTTCGGGTGGATGAGAACGGTCTTCGATGTTGTTTGACAAAGTGGGCAGGTGACGATGAAGAATGGACTCGAAACGCTGGATGGTTTGACAACCGTCTAATGATTCTGCAGCTTGCTAGGTGTATATGCAATTTCATAGCGGACATTTTTGTGTCAGCCTTATTGGCGATGTTTTGTATCCGTACTTCTTTTACTTGGAAATGCTTTGAGCTATCTTATCACAGATATCTCAGGACCACGGCAACCAGAAAACATCGCGAAGCTATGGGTTTTCGTAAAAATACATGTGCAATGCGTGAACTCAAGTTTTGACGCGTCCAATTCAAAATCTGAAAGTCTGTCACAGCACCAAGCTAGGCCGGTTTGGGATATCACCAGTCTCTACCCTTTCAGTTGCGTTCGTTGCAACAACATTCTGCTGCTAGAACTGCTGATTTCTGTTTATGAAAGTATCTTATACGTGTCTAGCTAACTTCTTACATGATGCTTGGACCAAGCCAAGGGAAAAAACTGTTCCATCTCAATCGAGAGTGGTCGCTTGCGAATTTCCATTGTTTGGATTGTCCATAATTGCAGATGTAGTACACAAGTCAATCTTGCCCGCCCAACCCAATACTGCACAGCTTGCTCTGATCCTATTACGGATATGGATAGCGATAGATCAGTCTCAACGGATGGGCGACCCTTACGGTTTGTCGAAAGAATAGATCCCTCTAAACCTGAATCAAGAGCGATCCTCTAGTGAGCGATCACTCAATCAATATATCTACTGTATGGGGGCAGTGAAGCTGATCAACTAACGAAAAGGAGAACATGTAAGATACCAGAGAGATACTTTGCCTTGAAGGCTAGAGTGATGGATGTGCGGTGGAATTCATATGACATTTGACTCGAACTAATCGAGGACAAACGATTCAACGGCCGTAAGGTTACAGCAAAACTGAATCTATATCACCGTTATAACTGCCACTCGTGTCGCTTCGGTGATGTAATAGCCTACAAGGTATCCATCAGTAGACCGAAGAGTTTGCGATGCCGAAAACAAGCAATGGCAAGGCGCTTGACCAACGAAAAAGGAGAGTGAGCGAAAACACATACACTTGACCTTGAAGATATCTGCCTTCGTCGTGGGCCCTGCACCGTCGAACCAGCCTTGCAAAAAATGCAAACCAAGATTACATATCCAAGTGGAAACTGGTATGTACCGAATGCTCTCATCATTATGGGGACGTAATCACCATTGTAGCTGTGCCAATGATCACCTACCTTACCTCCATGCCTGTATGAAGCCGCGCGTCAGCAAGTAGAAAAAAATCTCAATAGAGAGCGACAGGAGATTAGTCCTCCAACCAATGAGCTATGAACAAGTAGAACTACCGCTGTATTTGGGCGTGTCTGACATTTGCGTCTTTGAGGATAAACACTAGTTCTACTTGGGATGATTCATCATGATTATTCTATACTGAATAATCAGTGGTAAAAGATTTTGTTGTCCAGATCTAAGTCAAGTTGTCGATGCCTCGAAATGATTATGATGAAACGCACGGGTGATGGCACAACACTCCGCTCAGGCAGCTGTTGGTGGTGTGTTTCAGGAGCGCCGGGGGCTATTTCTTCGTTCTAGACTTTCACTCGTACCAACTACTTTGTATGACAGTATGTCATCATTGTTGCACAAACTCTATTCCGCTCCGACTCTCCTGGAAGGGACATGAGGTACTCCGTACGGGGAGGTATGTATGCACGTTTAGACAGGAACAGTTGATAAGGTGCCTACTCGGTAACGCACTGGGGCCCGACATGCGGGGACGTGTCAAATGTCAATTATCCTCCTCCATCTCCTGCAGACGGAGGGTGCAATTGTGAAGTGATTCGATCTCCGTTAGCTTCTGAAACGACCAATCGTTTGATTGAAGATTGCTCCTGTGGCGCAATCGAATTCCCGAAGCATTGGGATTACTGTATGCGCCCATGTGGGAATCGGCAGCTCCGACCACCGCCGTAACGCCGTCATCCGACTTCATCCCTTTTTGGTGCAGATGCGACTACGGATACCTACCTTAGCATCGACCATTCCTTCGTTGGGGCTGCATCCACCTCGAAGTCGGTGTGTGTGTGTGTTTGTCTGTGCATTTCGTTTCGTAACGGAGTCATCTTCTTCTATTGCCCTACGGTTTGATGCTCACACACTGTACGGAATACTCGGTATAAAACCACAGGATAAAACCACAGGGCTTCCCACAAATTGCAATCATCTTGCCTTAAAATATCCCGGCTGCGGTTGGGCGCCTTGGCTTTGGTACTTGTTGGGTACGCACTGATCCCCAATTGAGAAGAGGGGAAATGCAGGTGGCAGGGGTGAAGTCTTCGTTTCTTCGTTTCAAGATGCCGAGATCAGGCGCTATCCTGCAGGTGAAAAGCCAATTTGGACCTCCGACTTTTCAGTACGACAGTACGCATACTGTACACGCACTAAACACCCTTCAGGGGTTGGGATACCACAGGACGCCAGGCGTGATACTCCGTAGTGCAATGAAATCTATGTATATTGTACGCGTATCGGCCTTAGCAGCAGTGTCATGTTTTAGCTTGCCGTGACCACATCGTTTCCTAATCTTATCGTGGTGTTGGTACCTGCGTTAGCGTTGAATTCACGGGTTCATAATCCAAGTGATATCCTTCTTGTGCTCGCTCTTTCGTCTTCACCCTCTTCACCCTCTTCACCTTACCCCCACTTTCGCTTTCCGCTCCTTTTGTTGCACTTCAGAGTCCGAGACTCTTGTGCACCCACGATCATTACTGACGCTCACTGATACGTTCTTGACGAACCACACTCCTTGATTCTTCTACCCTAGATTTGATATCTGGACTGCTCTTCAGCAAATTCAAACAAAGCACAACACTCCAAACTACCAGCAAGATGCGGTTCAACACTCGACGTAGTCCGACCGCAGGGCTATTGGCAGCCCTCGCCACACGCGCCAACGCAGAAGGTTACTTCACCATCGGTATGGGGATGCCAGTCGCGATTGAGCGAGTCGACCCTCTCCTCGCCGCCGGACAGGTCTCCAACCACGTCCACTCGGTCATTGGTGGTAACGCCTTTCAGGCCACGATGGACTTTGCTACCACCCAGACGTCGACATGTAGCACGAATCCGATCCGAGACGACTTGAGTAACTACTGGATGCCTGCTTTGTACTTTAAAGATCCCAAAGACGGATCCTTTACTCGAGTGCCGGAGCTACCGTACCACAAGATTTACTACAAATTTGGCACTGGAGCCGGACAACCAGATCCCGAAAGGAGCGAATTCCCCAGCGGTTTCCGTATGATCACTGGCAACGCTATGCTACGTCAAGACGACGGTTCAATGGATACCCCCGGGAACCAATTGAACTGGCAATGCCACGCTAGCGGCGGTACCATCAACGGTACTGCAGGTGGCTTCCCGACTGGGTTCACTGACTGTGATGGAGGAGGCTTGAGTGGCCTTGCTGCCGCTATTAGATTCCCCTCGTGCTGGAACGGCCAAGATTTCAATCCAAAAGATCCCCAAGCTCACATGGCCTTCCCAATCAACAAGGACGGAATGGCTGGCTGTACCGCACCCTACAACGTCAAACGTTTCCCGGAGATCTTCGGCGAGTACTGGCTCGACACTACCCCTTTTAACGGCAAATATGGTGCGAACGACAAGCCATGGGTGTTGGCTCAAGGTGACCCTACCGGCTTCGGGTTTCACATGGATTTCGTATGTATATCTCTTCCCTTGAAGCTATAGGTGTATGAAGGGATTAGGCTAATCTTTACTAGTTGGCTGGATGGAAACCAGGTGTTCTAGCACAGGCAATGAAGACCTGCACCATTGGCGGTGGAGGCGATCTTAAGGAATCCCGGTGCTTCGGCACCGCAGGAATCCGTCCGACAACAGAAACTGATAACTGCCGAGTCCCGAAACCAGCCGTCAACGAGAACGTCGGTCTTACAGACTTCATGGCTACGGACGGCGGCAAGACGCCTGGTGGTAACGTCGGAATGTCGCTCCCTGGATGCAATCCAATTCAGCCCGGTCCTCAGAAGGCTACCATCCAGAAAAACTGTGCCAATGTCCAGAACTCTCTCGTATACGGTGGAGGATCAGTAAGCCCGGATGCAATCGGCTCTGGAAACGCTTCTTCTGCCTCTGTGTCATCAGCTGCACCCACGGCCTCGTCTGCTGCGTCAATGTTATCATCTAGCGTATCCTCCACGGCGTCCTCAGCTTCTCTTTCAGCAGTGACTGATAAGGTCTCCCCGGTCGCTCCTATCGCTACTGCACCTGCAGATTCATCAACCGCAGCCTCTGCCTCATCCACCGCTGCATCCACCGCTGAGGCCTCTACCCCTGCATCCTCCAGCAACGCCACCCCCTCAGGCCTCACCCCGTCAACAATCAAGGGTGCTTCTGAGGACTGGAAAGTCGTAGGCTGCTACTCTGACCTAATCAACCCTCATCGCTCTCTCGACGACAAGTTCGAATACGACCCACACACCATGTCCGACAAAGGTGTCACTGCGACCAACTGTGTCCAGCGCTGCGATGCTCTCGGCAAGAAGATTGCGGGTATTGAGAACGGAGGTCAATGCTTCTGCGGCGACTCCCTGAAAGATAGCTCTGAGAAGGCCGGCGAATGCACTTCCAAGTGTGATGGTGACAGCTCAGAGATTTGTGGTGGGCCTGCAAGACTGAGTATCTACACCAAGTCTGGCTCGCTTTCTGTCAAGAAGCGACACGCTAAGCACCGTCGCGCCGGTCATCACTTTGTGACCTCCATCTAAGCGCCCTCAATCAAGTACGGCGCTCGGAAGACTCTAGCCATAGAGTAAGGATGGATAGGGTGTCTGGTTGGGTTTGTTACCGGGATGTGTTCGGGAAATTTTCACTTCTGCGATGATCCGGCGAAGGCTCACGTTGGCCATTTGTAACGACAAGCTTTATGACTGCTAGCTGGAGCTGGATGTAGGTTGGAAAGGGTTTTAGCTAGGGCATAGAGATCATGCAAAAATCATCATTGACAACTAAATTCAAGTCCACAAATAGTATACGATGAGTATCATATCTGACGGCTTTAACCACCGTACTAAAATCACTAACCCTTCAATCATATCGTTGTATGCAAATGTCTGGTTCAGTTTTCGGGTTTTAGCGAATTTGGCGGCGAAAACACACAAATCTGCCCCGAATTTGGTGCAAATAGAGCAAATATTTAGATACCATCCCCACACCCCCAAATCATCCCCAGGCTTCATTTTTGAAGCTATACAAACCTCAGTCTTACACGGGGGCAATCCTGGATCCTAGCATGCCCAAAGCTCTTTACCCAGGACCTTGGAGACGAGATTCAATTTCACCTCGCCCGTGGCGATAGCACAACGTTTATACACAAAGCCACTCATACTACCAAGCAACAGATCAATCGTATGCGTAAAAAACACCTTCATTTCAGCGATGTGACGCCTGCGCTTGGCAAAATGGGTAGACCGAGAACTTTGAGTGAGTATCATGCTCAGGAGCTCCTTGACTTTCTCAGTCAACGATTCATCGTCTATCAGAATGACATGATCTGATTTCTATACGACGAATTTGACATTGTCATCAGTCAAAGCACTATCAGCAGGCTGCTCAAACAAGCTAGATACAGCAGAAAGATCGCTCAAAGAGTCGCTGCTGAGCGCGATGAGAAGCTTCGCAGCGAATGAAAACGACGACTTATAGCTGAACTTCAAATCAGCTGATCTTCCTCGATGAAAGCGCTGCTTGTGAGCGAACACTGTCCAATAGACGATGCACCAGGCTCCAACCCGAGCTCTCGATCCCAACAACCCAAAACAACAGCACAAAAGGTAACTTATGCCTCCTCCTCCCCTCATCTTCTCTCCTATCCCCCACCAGACCTCTCAAACCCATCCCTCCGCCAACATCTCCTTCACCAACCTCCCCCCATCACCTCCTCCCGCAGTTCTCCCTTCCAACCCGCTGCAAAAAGCCAACAAGCTCAGTCGAGATTCTTGCAGCTACCATGGCTGCTGCAACATGCAGCTACCGAAGAACTATATCTTCTCTGACAAGGTGCCGCACAAAGCTCCTGCACGCCATTCGCAGCACCGCACACATGCACGCTTGCTCTAGCGATTCCATCATAGCCTTGCAGCTGTTGACCAGCGCCGCGACGATTGATCTTTCTCGCTCAACAGTCGCCTGGAAAAACCGGTCAGGCGCTATCGCGTTGCTGTGGTACATGCTACAGTACGTCAGCGGTAGCTGGGAACGGTTTCTGTCGCTGGCAGCTTTGATGCGGAGCGTCGACGGCGCAGATTTCGTCCGCCGTTTGCGGTTTGTTTTTGTTGGACGGGAGAGATCAGGAGCGTTCGCATTCTCTGTCCGCTTTGTGGATCCGCGAGATGAAACATCTTTGGTTCGTTTTGCCAGGACATCTTGCCAGTGGCTTTTTCAGTCTTGCACTCTCGTGTTCATTTCCTTGCATGCTTAGTTTCTCTGACGCCGTCTTAAGTCTCGCTTTCTCGCCAAGCGGACTGCGGAACCATGGTCTCACGATCTAGGACTAGACGCAAGCGAATTGTCTGCATAGCATTGCTGCTTCTTTGGTCTTCGCTGTTCTTAGGATCTATTGACTCTTTCGAAGCATCTACTTCTGTGAGTTTTAAAGCTCTGCACACTTGCGATAACATTCGTTTCTGTGGCAGTCTGAGCGCTGAGGAATAGATAGTCTTTCCAAGGTTTTAAGTTTACGAAATTTTCTTTGTTTTCTAGGTTTCATTCGGCACGTCTCGTTTCATGCAATTATCTTTTTCTCTGACTTTCAACATGCCCCCAAATATGGGTGTGGTGGATTCGATGGGGTGTGACCGAAGCCAGAGGGAACATTAATTATAATGTCTATTGATCTTTCCCTCCTATAAAATCTTCTTTCACCTTCAAGACATCATCATGCCTTTATATACACACACACATCATTCCTTCACTACACCCCCTTACTCTCACCCTCACCCTCACCCTCCTAGAAAGCCCATGAACGTCATTCCCAGCACCACAAAAGCCACCAGCCACGAATCCGAACTCAGCTTCGCAGCCCCTCCCAAGGAAACAGGTGGGAACACAGTCTCGCCGGGTATCGTTCCATTTGCGGATGATGAGGTCGTCGCGGTCGTTGTCGTGGAGGATAGTGCTTCAGTCATCGAATTGGGCGTATCGAATCCGGCCATGATGGCGCTGACAATGCTCTGTGCTGTCTGCAACGAAGACGCTGCATTATCATAAGGGATTGTACTAGTCCCGATGGCTATATCGGCTGTTCCGAGCGATATTCTCAGTCCGTCGATTGTGATTGCTGACCCATCGGCTGAGAGCGTGGAATCGGATATTTGTACGCCAGTGGATTTGATGGTAAAGGTGACGCGGTTGATGGTAAGAAGACTTGATGGGAGGGAGGCTGGAAGGATGAAGATGCTGCTGCCAACTATCAATTCTGAGGAGCCTAATGAGATAACGGTGTCGGAGATTGTAGCCGCTGAAGCGCCTTCCGTCAACGTGGTGCCGCCGATAGCTATTGCAGCCGTATTGGCGGTGAAGGTGTAACTGCCGAGGACAGAGGCGGTGGGTGAGAGGGCTTGGGTGGGCAGATGAATGGTGGAACTGCCTAGCACAAGGCCTGAAGTGCTCAGGGACATTGTGGTTCCTGAAACCGTGATGGCGGTGGTGACGGCAGTGTGTTCATCGCTGCTGATGGTAGTGCTACTGTCGCCGTTGATGACAGTACTATCGTATTTGCTAAGGGACGTTTCGCTAGGCACGTTTGAGCTTCCCTCTGAATAAGGAATTTTACTTGAAGAGGGACTTGAAGAGAGACTTGAAGAGGAACTTGAAGAGGGAATTGAAGAGGGCGAGAGAGTCGAAGTCGGAATTGAATTAGAATTTGGACCTGGCAGAGCATGCGAGCTGCTGAGTTCCAGAGAGACAGAAGTTGGTGAGCTGATCGCTTGGGTGGTAGTTGTGATCGTCGTCGTAAGAGCATGAACCGGAATTTTGACACCAGGAGGTCCTTGAGGTGCGTCAATCATCGTGCATCGTTCCAAATTTGGGAACAACGTTGAAGCCCACGGTTGCTTTAATAGCCATGATTTGAGGTCGATTACGTTCAAAGCCGCAAACGAATCAAACGGTCCACTATTAAGCTGAGACATGTTGAAGTCTATTGATGGTATGGGAACGTAGAAATTCGATGGTAGAGGGACTTCTGTGGAGCTGACACCTGATAAGGGGGTAGGGGTGCGGTCGAAGAACTCGCCAGCCAAGGCACAGCCACAACTCTGGCCAGCCAGCACATTAGTCGGCACCTCTTGTAGACCTGAGGGGCACCCGCTATAGGACACCGTGGTTGTGGAAGCGATAGCGGATAACAGAATATATGGCGTTGGCCATCCGTAAGATGTGGCCGAACCAATGCTGCCGTCGGTTCCCCTTGCCAGGAAAATGCTTCCCCCGCCAATATACTGTCCCACCGCATGTAAAAAGGTGTTAATATATATCGATTGCGCCGCTGATATGCTAGAGACGTTGACTGTGTTGATATCGCCATAAATGGTAGAATATCTTGTGATTGCGGTAGCATTGGATCCGTAAGTAGTTACGAACATCGAAACAGTGTCCAGGATCAGACTGATGCTTTCGTTGTACCAAAGTATCTGTTGAAGGCCTCCATCCGGTGCCGCATTCGCATTGATTGCACATGGCGAGCAGTTCCAGTTCCCATATGTCGTTCCGGTCGTTAGGGGCGGCGCCGTAACAACGGGCGAAGAAGTTCTATTAGGATAGGAAATTGCTGAGTTACTGGTCAGTCCAGCACGAGAGAGGTAATTCTATGGGATTTACGCACGAGAAGTCGATTGTGCGACTACCCCGATTGGAGTAAAAGTAACCAACAATGCCCACCACCATGCCATCATACATCGACCCATTTTTTGGGGTTTAATCATATAAAAGTGGTATCACGAGAGAGAAAACACGTCGTTTCAAGAAATCGAAGATATACAGAGGTCTAAGATTTAAAGAAGAGACTGAGAGTATTTGACCGTTGCTGAGATTTGAACAAAATGCTGCTACAAATTTTTGATGTAAAAGGAAGGTTTGATCGTAGCAATATTCTATATGTAGTTGGTAATACACACAGCTGCGCCTCGATTGAAACCCGCATCCTTTTTAGTTAGCATCATGCTCGTGCCGTCGAGAAAGTCGTCCAAAATAAAAAAGCGGTTGAAATTTGACCAATCAGATCTTGTGTGATTGGTCTTGCATATCAGGATTCAGGATTCAGGACAAAGGTGACTACTGTGAAATTTGAAATAAACGAGCTACGCGAAATTCTTCTTACATCGTGGAAAACCATCAGTAAAAGATCGCATGATGCCAACTGATGCCGACACACGAAGCTCAGCTCGCTGAAAGCGATGATGTAGAGATAGGCGATGATGGAAAGAATTCGGGATTTGTTGATTGATACGGCCGCTTTACCGTATTAGGCCTGATTGTCGCTTACTTCCAAGTTCGTCTGGTGGTTTACAGTCCTCCTATGGCCTTTGATTGGTCGTCCGATCGAGCACTTCTCGGCGGCTGCGACTCGTGCCGCCGGTGGGCTGAGCTGCGCGGGCGGCTCGACCTTTGGTATCACGAAAAGACTCGGCTTACGAGTAAAATAACACGCATGCCTCAGATTATCTAATCCATCTTCTTCTGATGTTGGCTTATGAGCCTGCCGAAACCGCTATCAATGCTGGATAGCTTGCGTGAAGAATTGATCAACGCACGCTCCCATCTGTTATGATCCCAAGCATAAGAGCCTGTTAACATCGTGGTCCCTAACTTCTATAATGGAAATATCAAAGTGGACCATATTTTCAATAGCTTAACGAGAAAGATACGGTGGCAGGGAGAGGAAAAGGCAATAGTCAGGTACCGCTATCCAAAAATATTCGCCCTCCTTTTCTTAGATTCCTACTGCACCCAGCCTCTCCCCTCAAATTCCCGTACCAGTCGCTGCGCGTTTCCCAGCTCGCTTTCAGGTAGCCATGTGCTCTTCCAGCGCACCTTATATTCATCGCCCCCTCTTCTGCGCCGCTTCGTAACGATCCTCACGATCTCCCACTTACCGTCCTCCTTATCCGATACTGAGCCTCCCTGGCCCTGGGGCTGTTGGGGGAGCGGTGGAGTGATCGCGTTGGGAGGGCTTGCGGCCGCTGCTGCTCGGTGATCGTCTTCGCCGACGACCCGCCCACCTGGATGCTGAGGTAGAGCGATACTTGGAGAGGTTGGGCGATCGATGGGTTCGGTGGTAGGCTCGGTAGCGTGAGGATTCAAGCAACCGTGCGTCTTCGCCTGTTCCCTGGGGGGGAAGCTTTGGAGGGCTGCAGGGCCAATCTTAGACTCCACGCTAGTGGCCCTAGTAGAACCGCCAGTATCACCGTGGAGTAGTCAGAGAACTATGCTCCCTGCCTCGCTCCTCAGTTGCGGAGCTGTTGCTCTTGGGCGAAATGCTGCTGCGGCCGTTGGTCTCTCCGCGCGTATCTCCGTCTGCGTCTCCTTTCGCTCTGGCCGTGGGCTGGTCATCGCAGTCGGTTGGGGTGGGAGGTTCAGCGGAGCCAGTAGTCTTCCTACTCGCGTGGCCGACGCTCGATACCGCGTACGGTGGTTCCTGTGCTTGTCCGACACCTTGCAGGAGTTCCTCGAAAGCCAGAAAGGTGAAATCGTTCTCCTCGTGGTCGACCGCAAGATCGGTTGCCATCGAAGCATCCAGAAGCTGTTATTCGAACTCTCGTCGATACGGAGGACCAAAGACATTACCATTGACGTTGGACTCCTGGCTTCCACACTCCACCACTGGCTCGCGGGATCGATCAAAAAGGTCTGTCGGAGGGGATGCAGTCAGGTCGATGTATTCGGTCATGTCGAAGTCTTCAAATCGAACGCCAAGGGCGACCTTTGGCGCCCCAGCCTCGCAATCCTTGTGTGTGCTGCTGACGGTGGAAGCTCTACGTTTGCTGCTTGCAGAACGCCTCTGAACAGGTTGAAATGCAGATGAAGGAGGTTGATAGTGGTGAATGGAGTCCAAGCTGACAAAGGTCATTCCAACGTATGGCACTTGTGCGTGGGTATGGGAAAGTGCCCGAGATTTCAAATAAGCGATTCGAGAGAAGTCTGAGGCCCTAATCACGGCGGCGAAAGGCGGGTTATATATACTCAACAGCTGGCAGACCATCCGCCGCAATCCTCTCCACACCCAAATCCTACCCCTTCGCATCGGCATTCAACGTACCACTCATCGCCGATCCGCATGCACCCCTCAAGGCGTAGAGACTTTGTCTCGGCGCGGCTTGACAGCCAATAGAGCCTCGTGTTCGGTCGTCCAACGCAGCTGGACCTCCAGTGCGAACCCGTAAACCTCTATCCCGCGTCAGGAGGTCAGCTGCAGCGGCCGAGCCCTTCGAGCTGAGACCGCCATGACGCATAGGCTGCATTGCTTCCTCCTCGATGGTTGGAAGAGCGAGATCCACGTCTCGAGGCATTGTCACGCAGTCCACGGTAGCCCTTGTACCAAGACTCGCCTCTCCTATCGTCCAATCATCTCATGTCCCTCTCCAGACCATGTACTTCGGTCAGACTCTGCCGTAATAGCCATTCACACCATCCAAGCGTTCGCCTCGTTGAGCACCTCGCCGAGCACCTCGCCACACACTCGGCGGCGCCTTCGCGAACCGAATCTTCCCCCGTTCGTTCGCCACTGTCACTCCACCGATCCATCTGACGGGCAGTGCACCCGCCCATCGTCGCAATCGAGCAGGCGCCACGTCAGCAGCAGCCTAAAACCTGGCAGGCGCTTTCGCGAGCGAGAACGCGTACCACCGCCCGTTCCAGACCTGTTGTGTAAGGGATCCAGCAGGTCTCCGGGCAACGCCAGACTGCGGTCCTTCACCCCTATTCGCCAGATTCGGTGCATCATCCCTGTTCAGCTTCGCATCTGCCCCTCGACGCCCCATCGTCAGAGCATAGTGTCAGGTGCACATCACAAAGGATTATGCACGCTCGCGGTGAGGCATTTCTGTCATTGGTCGTGCCAGCAGCTGTGCCCCAGCCCGATCATCGCTGGAGCCTGGATTCCTGCGTCGTCGCTGCCAGGGTAAGACTCTCATCCAGGGACATCGCGGAGTCGAGGCCGTTCCATTTGCCTCGGAATGGTTACATCTCCGTTCGAGCTGACCCCCCCTACAGCGGTGTAGAGGCACGGCGTGTCCAATGAGGGAGGCCCTGCGCTGCCACGGGCCCCGATCGTCGCACCAGAGTGCCCTGGTAATGAGGTGAAGAGGGGCACGCGTGCAGGATGGAGGGAGAAGCGATTCGAGGGCGATTGTAAGACCACTGCAGGCGAAATGAGGGGGCTGAGCGATCGGCGATGGGCGGCAGAGCGGTGACCGCAGAAGCCTGGACGAGGGACCGGCCACAGAGCTGTGAGAGGGAAACTTGAAAGGAGGATGCAGAAGCAGCGAGGGGAGGAGGTCTTTATATTGCAAGAACGCGGCGAGTCGGCGAACCCACTGCGCCATGCCCGAACGGGCCGCGCCAAACCCAACGAGGCGCCTCTTTCACCAAGACTCCTGCTCGCTTAGGTCATGTGAATACAGATGATGTGATTGGCTGGAAACCCCCTGTTTCCCCGCCTGAAGCTGTCAAAAATATCATTGGTCGACTAAATTCAACTGCGCAACGCGAGTAGTCGTTTGATCGATTGATCGTATCTTGCAACAACAACAACACTAATAATATTGTAACCCCAATCTAACTGCCAACGGACCGCATTTCGAAATACCAACTAGAAAGCTGTCATCTTCTAGGAAGTTGAATTAGAAAGGCCATGTAATGCTTACTTCGCCATTTAGGATTAAGACGATATAAGTCACATCGTGTGCATCGTGTGACTCCCAATCATCCAACGAGCCATATGAGGAATGAACGGTTTCGCAGACCACGGCCTGGATGACTCGGCCTTTGGGGAGAAGAAAGGCTTGAGCGAAAACATCAGGACTTTTGATGCCTTCCGTAAGACCCCCACTAATCAGACTCACTTTGGTAGTACTCTTCGGAAGCAAGTGAAGCTTTGCTATGCTCTCATTTCTCTAATATCACCTGCTGCGCTCCCACCCCAAGACTCCTCAAACGGCGCGTTCTAACAATCTTGAATAGCAAAAACAAAACCCACCTATACTCGCCGCAGCTCCTCCGGCGGCTACACCACCTTCGCTCTCATCATAGTCTCCACTATCCTCTCCTTCACCGAGCTCCTTCGTTGGTACCATGGCCATGAAACCCACCTCTTTAGCGTCGAGAAAGGCGTCTCCCACGAACTTCAGATAAACCTCGACATCGTCCTCCCTATGAAATGTAGCGACCTTCACATCAACGTCCAAGACGCCAGCGGCGACCGCATTCTCGCGGGGGACATGCTTACACGCGATGCGACGAGCTGGGGCCATTGGGTGGATTCGAAGGGGGTGCATACGCTGGATAGTGGGGAGATGGTCAAGGAGCAGGAGGAGGATACGCATGTGGCGCATGTGCTAGGAGAAGTTGGGGGAAGGAGGAAGAGGAAATTTCAGAAGACGCCGAGAAGGAAGAGGGGGGAGGCGTTTGAGAGCTGTAGGGTGTATGGGAGTTTGGAGGGGAACAAGGTGCAGGGAGATTTCCACATTACCGCCAGAGGGCATGGGTATATGGAAATGGGGGAGCATCTGGATCACCATGGTACGTCTACTACTTTCCTCCCTACACACCATAACCGCAAGGAGGCCCCCAGCTAACCAGCCGGCACCAGCCTTCAACTTCTCGCACATCATCAACGAACTCTCCTTCGGCCCCCTCTACCCGTCCCTCCTCAACCCCCTCGACCACACCATCAGCACCACCCCAACCAACTTCTTCAAATACCAATACTACATCTCCATCGTCCCCACCACCTACTCCTCCAGCTCCCGCCGCGTCTCCACAAATCAATACGCCGTCACATCCCAATCCTCCTCCGTCTCCGAGCGCAACGTGCCCGGCATCTTCTTCAAATTTGACATTGAGCCCATCCTTTTGACCGTCAGTGAGGAGAGAGAGGGTCTGCTGAAGTTGCTGGTTAGGGTTGTGAATGTGGTGTCTGGGGTGCTGGTGGCGGGGGGGTGGTGTTATCAGCTTGTGGGGTGGGGAAGGGAGGTGTTGGGGGGGAAGCGAAGGGGTGGGGAAGGGATTCTGCATGGGAGGATGGAGGAGGGGGGGGAGGGGGAGGATAGGTAGGGTGGCTGTGGTGTGGAAATTTCTATTTACCTGAATCTAGCAAGATCACGCCGGTCTCGGTCTGATTTCCCTCTGCTGCGACAGCCGGCTCTTCTTTTCTCTTTCCCCACCCTTTCCCTCGACACAAACACACACTCAGCCCCCCCCCCCCCACCACCACCGCAAAAACCAAAAGCAGCAAAAACAATTCCCTTCTGAAGATCCCATTGTTGCTTCAATGCTTTTTCGAGAAAAAAAGGAAAAACAGAAGCGAGGAAGAAAGAAAGGGGGTAAAAAAAAAAGGGTAAAAAAAAAAGTAGATCCTTTCATTGTTTTGCGTTTCTTTTATTGTTGTTTCCCCTTTAGTTCCAGCCAGTGAAGAGGGCGGTTTGAACAGAGTGTGTGTGTGTGGATGGATGATGATGATGGAAGGGATGATGGAAGGGATGATGGAAGGGAGGAAGGGAGGAATGAAGGATGGAAGGAAGGAGGGAAGGAAGGAAGGAAGGAAGGGAGGGAGGGAGGAAGGAATGCTTTGAATGAAAGCCGAATGGGGCGGACGTAAAGTAGAAAGGGGGGGACGGGACGAGATGGGGAAGGAGGTTTAAATTGCGGGTTTCAGGGAATGATGGGATAAACTACATATCTATAGCAACCTCACTCTCCCGCCCTATCCTGCTTCTCTCCCCTCTCCCCTCTCCCCTTTTTTTAAAAAAAAAACCCCTTCTTCTTCTGCAAACCTAACCTATCCCCTCCAACGAACCTTCTTGCTTTATTTCTCCTACCAACCCGGACCGGACCAAAACCATTCGCAAGGCTCGGACTGTTGGTATGGAGATTCTGGGGAAGGGATGGGGAAGGGGGTGTTTCGGGGTGGGTGGGGAGTGGAGGAGAGGGAGAGGGGGGTGGGGAGTGGGGAGTGGAAACGGGTTTGGCGGGTTATGGGGACGAGTTGTGGAGAGAGGGAGTTGGGGGGGGGATTTGGTTTCACTGCTTTACAAAGCTCCTCGGTTCACCACTCCTAATCCTACCCGCCTACCCCCCCCCCCCCGGCCCAATTCCCAAAATCCCCCAAAATCCCGCACGCATCCTTCATCGCACCTAAATCGCCATGCTGTGCAAGTTGACTTGTTGGATAACTGGGCTGGGTGGTCGACATGGAAGTTGTGCGGGTGATGAACGAGGAGGATCGGGAATTGGGGCTCGATGGGGAGAGGGTTGGGATTGGGATGTGGTGGGAATGGGGATAGGATGGCATTAAGATAGGATTAGGTGTATGGATATACCTCCGCCAGCATATCCCACCAACCCCTCAACCCTCTCCTCTTCATCCCCCCCTCCGTCCTTCCACTCCTTTTCCTTCACTCTCCCACTCGATTCCAATTCGATCCTCAAACCATCACATCCTCCAACACTTCGCCACCCCCGTATCCCACAGAAATCAAGAATGCGGCAGGAACCTTGCTCTAGTCATTCACCGGACGTACGAAGGTCAGATGAAATTGCTAGTGCTAGCTTGTGACTGGAGTAGTGGCTTGTGAACTGCAGAAAGAGCCTGATAATAGTAGTTTTAGGCTAAGTCTTGAGACTCGATGCTACGATGCTTTTTGTGGACTTGAAAGGACAGCATTGTCATGAAGCATACACCAACCTATTGAAAGCAGACAGCGAACAATGGCTGTAGATGTAGACCAGGAAAAGTAGTTCCAACTGTACAGAGATTTGTCTCTATGCCACGTTTAGGATGCAGCTCTTCAATGCTAAAACGCCAGAAACTGATGCAAATAGACGAATACATTGATCTTATAAGAGGTAATGATTGTGCTGATAAGAAGAGATCTACCAAGCATGGAGCCCAGTTTTACATACCTTCGTAACAGTGTACCCCGATGGCCGTAGTCACAACAACTGGCAGCTTTTGAGGCAGCTGTCCCTAGGGTGTAGAGCGATGTTTGGGAGAGCAACTGGTAGACGAGTAGCGGTGAGAACAGTGGCTGCTGTAATGGATGACCAATACTTTGTGTCCGGTGGCTTCCATCACGGTTTCAGAGTAACAGCTCTATTCTGTAGAGCGGCTGCCCGACTCACATCTCATGTCCCACTAAAGGATAGTTCGTGACTGTGCTGCAACAGCTACGGCTACGACCGCTTGTCGAGGGTTGCCGCATGCCGAGTTGAGAGGCCAACGGATAGGTGTGTTGTCATCGCTTCTCAAACACACTGGGAGAGATCGCGCAGACAACGACTAAACTCGTGATGATCAATGCGGCCGCCACAAAAGTGATAAGGAAGATGCTTCCTCTGCTCGCAGGGAATTTCCCACGTATAATCCAATACTACACACATCACAATTCCGATCAGTAATCCCTCCCGCCAAGCCCATGGACCAAACCGGAATGGATTGCATACCTGGCTCTCAAAATACCTCCTCCCCCCGATCAGAAGCACCAGAATCGCAACACCTAAGAAAGTCGCCCCCAACGGCTTCCCCACCTGCCTTAAACGAAACGAGTCCGTTGGATTCGTGGGCTTCAATCCTTCCCTCTCAGAAATTGTAGTATTCAGTCTGAAAAGCTGCGTGATGGCGATGCCAATGGAGGCGAAGGCGAGTGAGGTACGAAGCCAGGCGAGGAACGTCCGTTCTGTTTTAGAGGAGGGGATACTGTTAGCTGGAGGATGTTGCTGCTGGGAATGGGGGATCTGGGTGGGGTTTGGAGGGGGTATTGTATACCAAGAGCGAGATGGTCTCGAGCAACGCTGCCTTTGTTGTCTAGCTCGACGCTGCCGTATTTCTCTACCAAATCCCTCCACCATCCTGTTCTTTCGTCTTGTCCTCCCAGCCCTTGCTGCTCCGCCAACGACGTTCTGCTGCTCTTCCTCGATCTAGCGGTGCCAACTTGTGATTCACAGCGTAACCCATTCCCCGAAAGCTTGGCGGTTGCGTTGTAGTTCCTTGACCCTCCCCTCTCCCTTCCCACTATAGGTGTAATTTCATCCGCAGAGCTCTCCGCGAGGTGATGCGGGGAGACATCATCTTCCATATCTCTTGTGCGGGACATCTTGGGAGACGATCTTGGGGATGGAGGAGCAGAAAATTGGACGCTGCGCTTTCTTTTGATGGTATCTGGATTTGTCTGAGAGTTTCGGCAGCTTGGGTCATCTGTTGGCTTTGTTCTTGTGAGCGAAGAGCACTCTACGGGAGAGGACGCCATGATGGCGTGCTCGTGCTAGATCTGGAGGGCGGAGATGCCCCAGAAGATGTGTACGGACGTACATCAGGTGCATAAGGGCAATACAACGTATATGGTGTACGGAGATCCACGAGTGAAGTTTGCAGGGATTAATCAGTTTTGCGGGGAAGTGGTCCGCAGTACGACCGAGCTGATGCGCTCAGGGCTCAACCACGCGCTGATCACTCTCACGTCAACCGAACATCACAGAGTGTCTATACGGAAGTGTAATGAAATCGCCTTGATTCAGTATCTACAGAAGCTGGCAGTACCTGCAAGTCCCCTTCAGATCCCACCAATCATCGACATACATGACGAGAGCTTGCATCCTCCGCCAAGCTGTTGAGCAAGAGAAAAGAGTATATCATTGGGTAGATGACACAAGCAATGCTAGCTGGCCCAGCAGCTAATGGTTATCCAACATAGTGAAGGCAACGACGTCGACTATGCATGCATTGTCAACAGCCACAATCACCTAGATTTTCAATATGATGCTGGCACCTGCCACTGGCTGGCTTTCGAGCTGTCGTGGCCGTATGATATTGAGCCTGTGTACCGTGGTATCCGAAAGAATAGACAAAGGAAAAGTTGAAGAACATGTCGTAGCTGTCACTATACTCGTTTCTCTCATGTGCAGAGGCGCGCAAGGGCATTCGACGTAGTGTCGGCCGCTTGGGGACCGTGAAGAATATACAGAAAGGAGAGCTCGCGTAGCGATGTGTTCCAAATGGTGAACCTTAGGACCGCTGGGCCAAATCCATGGTGTATATGGAGAGGGCGAAGCTAGCGAGCGCATGAATCATCGTGAATCGTAATGAAGGAAGGGTCAACCGCTTAGTCGTCGCTGAGTCGCCAGCAGCTAGTTTTCCGACAGAATGTAGGTAGCCTCCCCTGACATTACTTCGACCTGCAGGAGCAACTCAGCATACACACAGAACGCAAGTAAGTGCCCAGATTCTTACATTGCATCCTTTATCGTTGCAGTCGTTATAAGTGGCACCAGTGCAGTATTTACCATTCCTCAACCTGCATTTACCTGACAGATTGTCGCCGGTGATCTCAACGGTGTAATCCAGAGGTGTGTACGTTTTCGGGTTATTTTGAGCTGTCGATCCAATTGAGACCCAAGTCTTGCCAAACACATCCTGTCCAACACCAAGGAAAGAAGGAGCCCAGTTTCCTTTACTTGAGCCATCTACATTCCATGAGCATGCGTCCGCCAAGGCAACTCCCCGGTTATTGATATAATATTGTGCAGTGGTGGGGTCCCCGTTGTGCTTAAAGTATGTTTTCGAGTCAGGGCACGTCAACGGAAATGTGGTGCCGGCGGCAGTGTTCATTGGTACAGTCTCAGCTTCTGTTCCTATAATGCCATATTAGCGAATGGTCTTTAAGCTCTGAATGGTGTACTAACCTGGGTAATCTGTGCGACAGATAGCGGCGTTGGCCTTGAGCTGATTTTTGACCTTCGTGGCACCTGTTCCTTTAATACAAAGAGTCTTGGAGAGGTCTGGGTTGGTCAGGGTGAGCTTGTTGTTCCGATCGCACTGCAAGCCTCCGACAGATTGACCAGTGCTACCTTGAACCGAAGGCCATTGCGACTTTTGGTATCCAGGAGGGCACGCGTACGAACACATCGCCCCAGCCGTGCAATTGTTTCCCCCAGGCACTGCAGTATCGATGTGAGTAACGAAATTGCCTTCAATTTGAGGATACTGGATCCCAGACCAGCCACCAATACCCATCCATGGGACTCTAATTGCACCGTAATCGGAAGGAAATTCAGAGCAGTCAAGCTTCCCGTCTGGGAATTCTTTGTCAAGACCTTGACCATTCAGATTGGCAGTGGACGAAGCCGAGTCGGAGCTATAGCTGACGGTAGCCGTGTAATAGCCGTTTGTCTCCAAAGTTCGAGCCGCCGAGGAAGAAGTGACTGACAAAGAAGTCGAAGATGGTTGCTGAGCAGCTACAACCATTGAAGCGGTAGCGGTAGGGGTGCTTGTAACAGCTATCTTGGAAGTGTCGGCGGGTGTGTTGCTGCGAGGAGATCCGGTACTGGAGGAACATGAGAGTGGAAGTTCTTCACCTTTCTGGAGAACTATAGAACCATCTGCGATACCTTTGCACATTTCCGACTCTGATTCGAATTTTCCGTTCACGTCGTACGCCACAGTGGTCGTACCGACCACGGTCACAACCGTTGTGGTGCCTGGAAACCGTTTCTGGATGTCTTCATGGTGTCGGCCATGCTTGTGAGGGGATGATGGTGCCGCTGCAACGATGGATCCAGCCGTCGCAAACGCCACTGCAGCAGAAGCGATATTGATGGTAAACTTCATTGTTTCGAAGTTGGTGAACAGTCGATAAATGCAATTGTAGAGAGAGGCACAAAACCCTTGAGACTCTAATCGAATCAATCGACTCTATTTACTACTAGATCTTCTTGTTAAAGCTTGCTGATCCTGGGGCTAAACCACAGACAATTAGCATCGCATTCATACCATCGAAACTTCCTACACCATGAGTATAGAAGACTGCGCAAAGAGAATGCCATGAAAGGGGGAGCTTGAATCATACACAAATCAGAATATCATTAAAAAAATCCACTGCCAGCTGTCGCAAACGCCGATCGCTGAGTGAGAAATAGTCTGAATTGGAGAGAGAAACTGTTGACATGCGTTTTGCTAAAGGAGTGTGGTGAGAAAGACGAAGTCGTGCTTCCTAAAATCTACAGATCCGTGCCGGTAGACTGGATAATGGTACTACAGATTGAAAATGGATGTGGTGGTGGTATCGAGAGAGGAGAAAAGTACGAAGTCGGACGTCGCTGTTGCTGAACCCGCTAGACCGGATTAAGACGCCCCATCCAAAATTCGCACATTCCAGGCAAAGGAATTGACCGTAGGAATTCAACAAGGAACAGATGAAAGTTAAAGTCATCACAGGGCTCACCTAAGAGTCTTCAGGATTGGAGAAGATGTTCGGAATATCCAATGAGTGGGTGCCGAAGTGTGTCTCGACGATAGTGGTCACTGAGGTGTTGAAGGAGACAAGAGCCGCTGTTGGTTTGAAGGACAGGTCTGGAGCGACCTTGGACTTGTGGTTGGCGTGGGCCTTGCCGTGATAAAGACAATGTTAAGAGTGAGTGAGTCGATGAACAGTTGTAAAGGAATGAGAGAGTGTAAGTGTGCTGATGCTGAGGTGAGGAGGTGAGGAGGTGAGGAAGTTCACGTTCTTATCTAGTTCCTCGTTGTGAATCTTTATAGCGCTAGTGGGAACCGGCTTCTCCCAGCCGGGGCCGACTGCCATGCTTTTAGACTCACAATGGGAACCCTGAGAGTTGATGCCAACCTTGGGAGTGTTTTGTGCAATGCAGGCTTAGGCTGTGCCTACGGATATTTCCATTCGATTATCAACTACGCCGGACATCAGGGACCTGACGGGCGTCTTCGGGAAGAAATCAAAGTTTCGGCCCATGTGCGGATTCCCCCCTGTGGATCTCCACGTCATCAGCGGAACACCCCGTGTTGCCTAACGCCCTACGCACATACCATCCGAGACAAGAGACGGTCAGGATTGGCTCTAGGAAGCAGTACCTGAGGGACATCTTCTAGTTGTTGAAGAGGCTATTCTCGCCCATGGAACTGGCCCGGATCGAATCTTCGGGTTTGCAAACACTGCTCTTCAACGGATCGCCATTGGCAATTTCCAGGATGCAGGGCCATTCATTTAAAAGGATTATATCCAATGATTCCGATGGGAGCGTTCCTTATGTTCTCTCTGTTGTTGCAGTCCGTGTGGCAACCATGCCCACCGTCCCCCTGGTCTTCTCTTCGACGCAAAGGACGCCTTGGGTTTTCCCTGCAAGATATCAGGTCAGTCCATTGCTGAGGACTTTTGTTGGTTGATTCGAATTCCTGTAAACAGATGTTATGAAAATGCCTTCCGCCAAAAAGATCTCTTCTTAATGGCAGCAAATCATCTGGCGCCAGACTTTCACTGTTCGTAGAGGTCACATCCATCATGTATGCGAGCATTTCTTTGCAACGAGGGATATAGCAGGTTTTGAAATTTTCAAGCTGTTCGAAGCTTGGCTGTCATTTCATTTCTTACAGATTAATGACGCAACCAACATTTTGGGTCATTTGTTCAGGAAGTCAGTAGGCGTGGATATTTCGTCAATGTGCACCTTAGAGAGGCAACTGAGCATAGAGAGCTGAAGCAAGTGTACTAACGATCTAAGAGGACCAAACAATAGATACGATAGGGAAGTGCGGGTATGGATCCAAGAGTTAGCAGACACGATAGTCAAAATCATCATCGTGATTCCCAACAAACCAAAGGCTGAGAGCGGAGAAGCCCGACAGGAAGTGTGTCACTCAATCACTCTCATCATCCAAAGGACCCCATCTAATGTAAAGTCCCTTAATACGCTTGGAATCGCCCACCAAATTCGCTTTTTGCTTCCAGTTACGTTAATATACTCGCTTACCCACAGCTCATCCTGCTTCATAAAAAGCTCTTCGGTTTGCCTATGCGCTTTCAGATGCTGACATTGTTGCATTACTAGAAGCGTACAACATGGCGGTTGATCACAGTGCCTAGTGTGAGAATAACTCCATCTTATTTCCTGATTGCTGCCTCAATAAGAAAGAGAGATCTGACCCTTACTCTTTCCCTCAAAAGAATAACCATCGATTCCTTAAGGGAAACAAAGTATGTGACCAAGTCAGACAGCACTATTTAGCCTTCAACTTGATGTGATTGCAAGGGTCCACCTTTGTGCACCGCACTTCGAGAAGAGAGAGCGTCTTGTCCGCATCTTAGCGGCTCGCTCTGTCGATGCGCGTTGAGTGCGAGATAGCAGCCTCTCAGAACCCAGAACGATAGCATGGATTCGTGATAAACTGCATGTAAACTGCCTCTGCTAACCTGGCCTTCTAGGCTTCTGGAACGCAACTGGCTATGGCATACTTCCAAAGTCAACAAAGATTCACCTGCTAGAAGAGCAAGGAATACCCTTTATCGAGGATTCAGCACGCTGGTGTATCCGTCTGTCTATGATCATGGCTAATTGCAGCGCTGATGCGATGTTGCAGTTTGGAGGGCAGCATCAAGATATACGTGACACTGAGGTTGGTTGGGATAGAAGAAGGCGGAGAGGATGGAATGGAGCACGGCGGAGAGGCCGGCTTTCTGCGTGTTGGTTGAGATTACGAGCAGTGTTGCGAACTTATCGATGGCAGTACGATAATGCCGAAGAGGTCAGGAATAGGGAAAAATGCGGCGGCGGCGAGACGACGACGATGACGAGGAGAAGGAGGAGGAGGAGAAAAGTGGTAGAGGCCAAGAAGTCGTCTAGTGGCTAGAGACTCCGTAGTAAAATCAGGCGATCTGAAAAGAGAAGGACGAAGAGAAGAAGGAAACTAAGGTCAGACAGACATCTATAGAATATCTACCATGGATCTACGAGGCAATCCCTTCCATCTTGAGGAAAGAAGAAATCGAAAATTCGCAATCGTAACTGCAGAGCATAAATATACTGGGCTACATGAGCCCGCAATTGTCTTCCATTCAACGAATCATTCTCTTCTGAACAATTCCTGCTGATATACCTATTGTAGAAGCAGTGACAATTGGGTCTATGACGTGAGTATAAGCGTGTAGGTTCCCCCACGGATTTAGCCCTGATAAGATGAAATATTCGAATCTCGCTAAAAATTCCAGTATTAGCGTATGCAGAAAGCTATGGATTCCTTGGCATCGCAATTGTCGCGCCCCCCCCAAATTTACTATTGAATCCAGACATTCTTGACATTCTCAAACCTTCAACGCTCTATTGAAAAATCAATAGAAAAATCAAACCGGTAAATTTGAAGCTGTTCAACCCTTTCACAGCTGACATCCTTTTAGCTATGACAGGTCCACTGGCTCCGGCCCTTCGCTCGAAGATACTACGCCTCCTGCTTTTACATTGAACCCCCCCCCGTCATCGCCGAAGAGGTTCACTGTCACCGTAACACCGTTTATACTATGCAAGAGAATCTCTTCATGTATGACTCTCCCTTTAGACCTCAGTTTCGTCCGAAGGACGCCCTTCGAAAGGTCTTTCCAGCAGCTGAAGACTCCCTAATTACATATCTGAAGCAACAGTCATGAGCCATGCAGAAAGAGATGATGTGATTTCTATGAGAAGAGTGAAGTATACATGTTCATCAGTTCACGATATCGAGGATTCTGAAGAAGAGACACTGGAGCAATAAGAAGAGACAGCGTGTGAGCATCAGACAGAACGATGAGCTGCGATTAAACTGGATTGCCGACCTGTTGCAGCTGACGGCTGAACAGCTTGTCTTCGTCGATGAGACTCTGTTCAACGAGACTACGAGGTGACGTCATCAAGCCTATGCATCAGTTGGTGAGCCAGCTCGCTATCAAGTCTCTAGAAAGAGAGGGCATTTCTGAAGCGTTCTTCCGACTTATACAATCGATGACTATCTACCCTGTATCGGTATTCGTGAAGGCTGGTTCAACGGCGAGGCTTTCTTCGCTGCTTTGAAACTATCAATGATCTGTCCCTTGAAATTGCGGAGGCAATTGGCTTTGGCAGCAGCCTCTACAATGGTTCTAGCAGCGGCGTCTGCTTTGGCTTTGCGAGCAGCGTCTGCTTTGGCTTTGCCAGAAGGTTTCTTCGTTGATGAGGTGCTTGAGGGGATGAGTGAATCCTCTAGAGGTAGTTTCTGACTTCGGCGTGACGACGGCATGATGGCTTCGGGGGTCGGGGGGGCTAAAAGGATGTCAGCACTGTGAAAGGGTTGAACAGCTTCAAATTTATCGGTTTGATTTTTCTATTGATTTTCCAATAGAGCGTTGAAGGTTTGAGAATGTCAAGAATGTCTGGATTCAATAGTAAATTTGGGGGGGGGG
>JAABUT010001273.1_pt1 | contig 29990 bp, 27 predicted proteins | sample 5559281 | NCBI WGS metagenome assembly JAABUT01 (sample SAMN10711880, study PRJNA513359) | rock metagenome | isolation source: Antarctica rocks | place: Antarctica: Victoria Land, Ricker Hills nord | collected 2016-01-04
GCTTTCACATGAGCTGAGAACAACATAATGCAATTCAAAGACTTGAAATCTGAATTGATACACTTTGAAAGACATAAAATGACACTCAATCAAATGATTATTCTACTCAATAACATGATCATAAAATTAAAAACATGTGTACAATGACTAAAAGTCTGACTGAATTGAAAGCTCAACTTCAAAGTTCATGTGCAAACGAAAATCGTGACAGTCACAAGAACGCTACACTCGTTATTTAAATTAATGAATAGTGAGTGAGAACTAAATGTCAAATCAGAAAAGCAGTTATATCTGACATGCATCACGTCTATTAGCGATTATGACGTCGAAATATGATGAAATAATCAAAAAACCTACTTAGTCAAATTTCGCAAACTGCAAAACGCTGCATTATGAAAAATTCTGAGTGCATTTCAAACATCATCGATAGATGCTATGCAAATAGAAGTCAAAATCTCGTCAGTGAAGATGCATTTAAATCAAAAGTGCAAGAACTATGCAATTTGAATAGTTAAATTATTGAAAAAACACTCTATCAGAAAAAGAACATCTATTTCATACTCATCTCAATACTTTATTGAATTGAATCTAAATTTGAATGCATTGAAATATCTGAACTGAAATGAGATGAAGAAGAACTTATCTTGAAAAGTCAAGAAGTGCAAAGACAGACTCACGCAGATATATCAAATATTGAACAAAGTGCAAAAAACACTGAATTCAATAAAAGAAATCGAAATTTCTCACTTCAAGAAATCATGAGATCAAGAAATTGAGCATTTAGCAAGAATTTAAATCAAATTTGCAAAAAGCGAAACTCATGAAACAATCAATTTGCACTACAGAGAATTAGAAAGAATTATCAAAAAGACGAAAAACATAGTGATGTACATCAATGCATTGCAAATTCGAAAAAAGATAGCAAAAGTCGAAACAGAAATGAAAACAATAGTGATATTCACGCATGAATTTGTCAGATACAGCAAAGCAACAAGCGTTTCTGACAAAATAATCACAACGAAAGCGAAACTGCAAGCTATTAGCGATGTAATCGCAATATGCAGCGAAAAAGCACTCAAAAACAGCGAAATTTGAGTGTACATGAACAGTCAAATGACTTTGCAAAGACTAAATGCAAAGAGCAACGTCAATGCGAAGTTATTCAATGACATACAACAAAACTTGATCAATTTACGTCAGAATCAGTGTTAAATTCACATACAGTGAATATTGAGTTGCAAGAGCATTATTGAAAACGAAAAAGCAGATAAATTGATCAAAAGCATTGCTCAAGAATTATCAGCTATCATCAACATGAAAGTAATCATCATAAGCTTCATCAAAAAGCAAATTTGCAAAGAGACGAAATTACAATGATTAAATGTCTGAAAAAGCAGCATCAAGAAGGAAAATCAGTATCAAAAGCACATATTGAAGGCGAATTTAAATCACAAATCACTAAAAGAAATGAGAAAAATCAATAGACTAACATTTTCAATCTTTATTCAGCTGAAAATGAAACATGACTATTTCAAGAGCTATTTGCATCGATTATCAAAGAATAATTCAAACAAATGTTATAAAATATGCAATGCAAGACAAACGTTGAAGCATTTACTGCTGAACTGCAGACATTATAAAGCAGAGCAGATAAAGTTTAAGAAAAAAGCTTAGCTCAAAAACACAGACACTATATTGACACTGTTTATCATCAAGATTGAAAGAATTGCAACATTAAAGTATTTGAAAAATACTTGAATTGCAACGAGAAAATGACTATTAGAAACGAAAGAGTAGAACATGAAGAATATGAAAAGACAAAGAAAAACGAAAGTACAATGATGAGAATTGAGTGAAAGCGCTTGTATGCACAAACTATCAATGTGATTGATTAATGAAAAGATATAAAGCAGCGACTTTGATCAAATTACATGTAACTTAGCATATATACAGCGTCTAAACAGTGTCATAGTCATAAACTGCATGCACTTAATGAAGAAATAAAAAAATCAGCGCTGAATCTACTAGTAAATCAAGTACATGCAGTATGAGACTGCAAAATCAAGTACGTAGTCTTTATGCTTAATTTAAATGTTGCTGAGATGTTTAATCATGTCTTACACATCAGACTTCTGCATACTTTAAGATATATATAAAAAAAATTTCATTAAGTGCATGCAATCTATGACTATGACATTATTTAGACGCTGTATATATGCTAAATTACATGTAATCTAGTCAAAATTGCTGCAGTATATCTTTTCATTAATCAATCATATTGATAGTTTGTGCATACAAGTGTGTGAGCTGTCTATATAATCAAGTGATCATATAAACAATTCAAGATTGTGAAAGCTGATCACTTCAACATAAGCTTTTGACTTGTCTGTATAATCATCAAGTTACGCAAGCTAAATGGGCTTTGATTTATGTAAATGAAAGCTGATCACTTCAACGTAAGCTTTTGAGTTCACTGTATGATCATTCAGCTGAATGAATTAAATGAGTTTTGATCTATGTATTTGCAACGCATGTAGATCGATCAGAAAATTGAAAAATCAATTAATTTACTACATCACACAGATGTGTATGTGTGCAAAAGCTGAGTCGTGCTTTCATAATGACTGTGTGAATGTTGTATATTAGTTGCAGCATGTACGCAAAGACGTTGCTGTCATTCTGTGTATATGAGCAAAGACTGTGTTGTGTCTTTGCAATGTATGTATTTGCGACGCATGTAAATCGCTCAGAAAATCGAAAAATCAATCGATTTACTGCATTGCATTGATGTGTATATGTGCAAAAGCTGAATCATGTCTTTGCAATGACTGTGTGAATGTCGTATATTAATTGCAACGCATGCGCAAAGACGTTGCTGTTGTTCTGTGTATATGAGCAAAGACTGTGTCACATCTTTGCAGTGTATATGATTATGATGCATGTAAATCGATCAGAAAATCGAAATCAATTGATTTACTGCGTTGCACAGATGTGTATATGCACAAAAGCTGAGTCATGTCTTTGCAGTGTATATATGTGTGATGTATATGAATTGCAGCGCATGCGCAAAGACGTTGCTGTCATTCTATGTATATGAGCAAAGATTGTATCATGTCTTTGCAATGTATGTGATTGCAACATATGTAAATTGATCAATTTACTGCATTGCACAGATGTGTATGTATGCAAAAGCTGAGTCGTGCCTTCGCAGTATGTGTATGTGTAATGTATATAAGTTGCAATGCATGTGCAAAGACGTTGCTGTCATTCTGTATATATGAGCAAAGACTATGTCATGTCTTTGCAATGTATGTGATTGCAATGCATGTAAATCAATTTGATAAAGCGAAAAATTGATTGATTTACTGCATCACGTAAGTCTGTAGATGTGCAAAAGCTGAGTCATGTCTTTGCAATGTATGTATGTGTGATGTATATGAGTTGCAATGCATATGCAGAGATGTTGCTGTTGTTTTATGTATATGAGCAAAGATTGTGTTGTGTCTTTGTCATGTATGTGATTGCAATGCATGTAAATCGATCTGATAAAGCAAAAAATCGATCGATTTACTGCATTACACAGACATGTAAATGTGCAAAAGCTGAATTGTATCTTTGTAATATATATATGTATATTATATATGAGTTTAACATGTGAATAAAGCGCTGTTACTGCTCTGTGTGTGATTGCGCTGCGTGTAAATTTATCTGAAAATGCGAAAAATTGATTGATTTACTGCATCACGTCTGTCTTTATATGTGCAAAAGCTGAGTCATGTCTTCGCAATATATATGTATATGTTGTATATGAGCTCAACGTGTGAATAAAGCGTTGTTACTGCTCTGTATGTGATTGCGCTGCGTGTAAATCGATCTGAAAATGCGAAAAATCAATCGATTTACTGCATCATGTCTATCTGTATGTGCGCAAAAGCTGAGTCATGTCTTTGCAATATATGTATATATGTTGTATATGAATTGCAGCATGTATGCAAAGATGTTACTATTCTTCTGTGTATATGCAAGCTTCAATGCATTGATGACTGCATTGTTATTGTCTCACTTTTTGACTGTGTGTGAGTTCAATGCATGAGTAAAATGTTGTTACTGCTCTGTTGATGTTAATAAGATTATTCATCTCTTCTGACAAGCATAGTTTGCAGAAGATTCGTAGTCAGCATTTTGTACAGATAAATCTTGTTGTCGATCACATACTTTAAGAATGAAAAGAACATTGAACTATATAGTTAAATAAACTTGCAGCTTTCTGAAAGACTAAGAGTCATTGTTGATGTTCAATGAATAAATCAGCGCAATGCAATGAATAAATGCTGACATATCACAGAAATTTCTTATATCATCAATTCTCTTTTTATTCTTTAATGCAAGTTTAATTAAAAAAATGCAAAGCTTTAAAAATCAAAATTGAAGTGTTTGACTTTGTAAATGACATTAATATTTTAATTTATGACAAAATCATAGAATTAATTTGCAAATCACTGAGTTAAACATATAATGTTTGTGCAAAGTGAGCTTGAACTTATGATGCTACGTTCGCTTCAGAGAAATACAAACTTACACACTTTACTCGTAAGTTAAAAAGATTCAACATGACAGTTCATTTACATATAGAAAACTCAATAATAAAGTCAAAATTAAATGTACAAGTTCTTGAAATGCAACTGAACACAAAACTATGATAAGATTTACATCTTTGTTAAATAAAAGCAGATCACGTCATCAAAATGCTGATGCTTAGTCAACTTGAGATCTTTATCTGAGAGACTACATTTGCAAAAGCAAAATAAATATACTTAATAATGATAAGATCGAAAATGACATTTGAAGCATTAATATAATATTAACGCAATAAAGAAAAGAAATTGTCAAGTATAAAACAAAGATTAGAAACTCTTCAGAATCAAGTGTTGCATCATGTGATCAACATCTTCAGAAAAGTGAACATTAAAACATTGAAAGTTGAAATATATACATTTTCGCTACATGTTCATCTGAACAAGCTACAGAATCAAGTCATACTACATAGTTGAATCAACGACAAAATACAGAAGACTTGATGAGCATGCAAAATCATACATGCTCATCTGATAGAAACTAATAAATTCATTTCTTGCTTTTTAATCTTCAAAAAATGACGTTTCTGAATGTTTTAATTCATGAAGAAGCAAAGATACAATTTAGATGCAAACGACTTAATCTTTTAATGATGATTCAAATGAATGAATGTGCAATTGCATAGTTTCACAAAAGTCAATAAAATCTTCAATGAGAAAACTACAAAAAATGCATCGCAAACATTAATGCATTTCTCACTCAAAGATTTCATCTATTCAAGAAGTCAGTAAAGATGCATGATAATTTTCAAAAGAATGAAAGTATTTTTGCAATTCATATCAAAATTGAACGCATAAAGCTGAAAATTTATCTGCACTCAAGAAACATGTCAAGCATGAATAGCTTTTAATGCAACTATGAATAAAGTTATCAGACAGTTAAGCATATTCTGATGCATTGTTCAAATTGAATGCATCTTCAATCAAATATGTTATAAAATGTTGACTTCATGAACTATTGAATCATCATTTTAATCATGAAGAGTTTCAAGACAACAGCAAGAATAATAATGAAAATGAAGCTGTTGAAACAGTTTAGAATGACAAGAACATTCATTCTTTAACATGCAATCATCATAAACAAATTTGATACATAGTTTCAGTTTTATCATCTTGACTGCATGTAACAGTTGTATAAACAGCGAGCGATTTTCTATCTCAAAGAGTTTTGTTCACTCAACACACATAACATAAAGTTTCTCATGAGTCAATCTAATTAATGTCACAAGAATGTATAAATTTATTATTATTATTATTGATAAAGTAATGATGAAAGATAATGTAAAAAATGAGATAAAATAAGAGCAAAAGAACAAAGATATTCATGATAATGCATTTCAGTAATGCAATATTAAATAAAGCATTAATTTATTTATAATTGAATGCTTTGAATTGAAAATTAAATGCAAAGTAAATGTTAAAATTATCATTAAAATGATAAAGTTTTTTGATATAACTGCTGCAACATAAGATGCAAATACTACTGCAATATAAAATGCAAATACTATTGCAGAGAAAATTATTTTAAAAGCAATGAAAATATACATTATTTATATGTATTATTTCTCAGTTGTAAAAACTAATATTAATTTAAAAAAATAATAAATGAGTTGAATGTAAGTATTATGATTTTAGTCTTCATCTATTTTTCATTTAATCTTCATCTGATTTCATTCTAATTGAGTTTAGTGAAAATCTGATTTAAAGATAATGTCATTGAAACTCTGCATCATATGTGTAAGACATCAATTCTTTCGAGTTTAGCACAGAGCTGAGAAGAATACATATAAGAACTCAAGTTTTTATCTGTACATACTTTTCTTTCTTAGCATTTATCTATTAGTTAAATGACATCTTTATGACTCATTCTAGATTGATCTCTAACAGTAGATAAATGCTAATCAACTACTCTGCTATCAACGTGTAGATGATACAAAACAATCTACTTTGTTTATTCAGAAAATTCGCAAGAAATTCTTTAAATTACTTTCATCAAAAAACACATAAACAAATTTATTAAAATTTATTAAATCAATCACTCAATCAAATCTATCTTATCTTTCTTACAATGATGTATGACTTTGAATCAGTTGAGTCACAAACAGCTCATCTGCTTAAAAGCATTGCTAGTAGATGAGTTTCTCTTATTTCTTTCAATGCTTCAGTCAATATCAAGAACGCTGATATTTCATGAAACATTAAGACAGAAGAACAGCTTCGTCAATGAGTTTATGATCAGTCAAACAAGATCATCAAGATGTTGAATGAGTTTAGATCTCAACAAGATATGACTTTGAAACTCAATGAGCAGTGAATTGTTATTCAAGTTGAACATGACAAGAGATTGAATCAACTAAAGATTAAACAAATGATCATAGATACTTTAAAAGAGATAAATAAACATTATTAAAAAAAGATGTTGAATCTCAAGAATAAACTTAAAGAAGTATCACATTCAATGAATCAGTCTCAATCTTAACAATCTACGAAATCTTGAGCTTTTATCAAGAACTATACTTGACGAAAGTTGTTTACTTTATTCAACAATGATCATCACAAGTTCTTCAAGTTTTTGAATTCATTTATATTCATTGATGAAGATGAATCAACATGAAACAGCTGAAGAATCAAGATTAACAACAAGCTTCAGATAAATGTTAATCACTTTGATAATGAGAATATCTGTATTGTTTATGTGATATCTAGACTAAAAGATGATGCTGCTAAGCATATCTTTGCTCAATATCAACATGATGCTTTGCGTTCATACATCTCAATCAACAAGCTATTTGAGCATCTGAAAGAAATATACAATGAACTGAATAGAAATTGAAAGTGTTGTTGCAAGTACAACACTCTGAAATAAACAGACAAGTCTTTCAATGTTTTTTACTTCAATTTTATGAAGTTATTCAACTATCTTGATTATGATAATTGCATTTTGATGAATGATCTTCAGAATAAAATCAATAATCGCTTGCAGAATGCTTTATCAATCTGTTCAAAGAACTTTACTTCGCTCACTCGCTTAAGAATCTTTCTTCAGAGTGTGAATAATAAACAATGAGTCAACTATCAGCTACGCAGTCAGCTTTGCACTGTCATCGTCAAAGTCACTGTTGTATCTGATAAATGCATTGCTACTTCATTGTCAGTGATGACTTTGATAATTAATTATGTTAAGTCTACTCTCTTTTTTATCTCTGAGTCAGCAAGATTGTTTATCATTTGTTATACTTGCAAGACTTTAAGTCATTTGTTCAAGAATTGCTCTCAGAACAAGATCAATACTTCTGCATCTTATGCATTTACTCTTTATTTACATGAAATCATCATTTCAAAGAATAAAAAGAATAAGAAAATGTCTTCTTTCAAAGATAGCAAGACAAAAAACTAGAGACTTTCATTAAAAACGTGATGAAAAAAATGTTAATTTCTTCAATGATAAGCATGTCAAATGACTCTTTTGCTTCTGAATCTTTGACTATTGAATGTATACTTTCTAGCAATGAAATTAGTTATTCATTGAAGTCATTGATTGACATCGAAGTTGCTGACTATTCATTCATTAATGAAGTGATCACGCAGATTATTTGTGATAAGTTGCAAATTGAGTCTCTGACTTTGATCAAAGTGAAGTCAATTCAAGAATTCAACGATCATTATGCTAAGAAACTCATTATTCATGTTATTTATTCAAATCTGACTGTTCAAGATCATATGATTGACATAGTCTTTATGTTGATTACTTAATTAAATCAACATCAAATGATTCTTGAAAAAACATGAATGAACAAAATTAATCTAGTAATAAATATGCAAATCAATTTTCTTCAATTTTCGAATTTCACTTCTAGTCAGAAATCAATTGTTCTACTCTCAAGTCATAGAACAATCATGAAACAGAAAAGCTTGACTTCTACTCATATACTGAGAAGATTGTTCACTTTCGTTATCTTTTAACTCAGTCAGAAATCACTTTCTTTTAATCAGTCAAAAAAGAAGTTCGTTAAATCAATTAAATAGTTAAAATCGCTTGAAGCAGTTTCGTTTAACATCAATTCTAAATCAACGTTCAGTCTGAAATCAGCTTTCAGTTCAATCAACATATTCATAATAAAGACAGTTGCATATAGAATGTTAGTCAAACAATCAAATGTCAAGATCTTTGCTGTTATCATCTTGAAAATCGATTGACTCATAACTACAGTCAAAAACAAGTCTGAAAAAGTGAATCTGCATAAGCTTTTTCACGCTGAAGTTCTTAAGCAAGTCAAGATCAAGCTCTTTTCTGAATATCACAACTATTTAAACATCTTCGATTGAGCAATGATTGATCAGCTATTATTGCATCATTTTTATGATCATAAAATTGAGTTGATCAATGAAGAAACACTCTCACAAAGCAAACTATATCAGATGTTTAATTACAAGCTTCAGAAAATAAAGAAGTATTTGATTAAACATTTGAACAAAGAATTCATTTTCTTCAGCTTTGCATTATACATTTCGCTCATTTTGTTCACTGAAAAGAAAGATGAAAGTCTGCATTTCTGCGTCAATTACAGAAAGCTCAATGCTTTAATTAAATGAGATCACTATTTTTTGTCATTGATAGACGAGACTTTCACTCATATACAAGAAAGCAAGTATCTGACTCAATTAAACATCATTGTCACGTTCAACAAGCTACATATGCACTCAGATAACAAAGATTTGACTATCTTTATTATCTTTTTCAACTCATATAAATAGCATGTAATGCTCTTTGAATTAATTAATGAATTGATGTTTTATCAACATTATATGAACGATGTATTATTCAAATATCTACATCAGTTTTATCAGATTTATCTAAATGATATTATCATTTATAGCAAGATCTTAAAGAAATATAAGCAACATGTACAATTAATTTTAAATAAACTACAAGAAGCTGATCTACAGATAAACATCAATAAATGCAAGTTTCATGTTCAGAAAATCATCTTTTTAAAATCTTTAATGTCAATCAAGAGACTTAAGATGAATTCACAAAAGATGTAAGCAGTCGTTAATTGATTTACACTCAATAATCTCACTCAGATGCAGTTCTTCATTGACTTTTGCAATTTCTATTGATGCTTCATCAAGAACTTTTCAAAGATTGTTCATTCAATAATTTGACTTATTTCAAAAAAAATCATATTTGAATGAAATAAAGTTTGTCAGATTGTCTTCAACTATATGAAGAAATGTATGATTGAAACTTCTATACTACGTCACTTTGATTAAACTCATGAGACTATTCTTGAAATTAATTCATTCAACTACGTCAATGATGAAGTTCTCTTTTAATATGATGATGAAGAAGTACTACATTCAATTGTCTTTTATAGCAAGAACATGTTTTCTGCTGAATGTAACTATAAAATATATGATAAAGAATTTCTGATCATCATTCAAGCATTTAAACACTGATGACTTGAACTGAAGTTAACTGACATTTCTATCAAGATGTTCATTGATCATCAAGCACTAATCTCATTGATGAAAGATAAAGAGCTGAGCAGACATCAGATGCGCTGAGTTCAGAAGTTCATTGACTTCAACTTCAGAATAATGTATTGATCTGACAAACAAAACATCAAGATCAATGCATTAACTTGTTGAGCTGACATCATGTTTAAAGATTCAGAAGATGAACATGTTTATTATCAATGAATCACTATTCTGACTTCAAATTGAATGAAAATTGCTGACTTAAAGAAGAACATCAGTGAATCAATCTATAAACAGATTCTTAAAACTAATGAAATCAATGAAAATTGTATGTTACTTCGTGAAGTAATAGCAAAAGACAAAACATAATATGAAGATATCAAATTAAAGATTTGTTAAACTCAGAATAAAATTTTGTATCATGATAGTCAGTTATGAGTTTCATTCAACAAGCTTCTACAAATGAATCTGATTCGTGAAATACATGATCAATCATCAGTTAATCATTTTAATATTTTTAGAACTGTGAAAGTCATAAAGCGAAATTACTATTGATCTTTTATGCGAAAAACGATAGATTGATATATTCAAAACTACTACGTATGTCAATATTTAAAGATATCAAGAGATAAATTAAACAACTTGCTTCAATCTTTATTTATATCTGAACAGCAATGACAAAACATAGTCATGAACTTCATTATCAATCTATTTGATTTGTACAACTACAACATTATTCTGATTGTCATCTGCAAATTATTAAAAGAAAGACATTATATCTTTTGCATCATTGATGATGAAAATATCACAGCTGAAAAGACAGCTGAAATGTTGCTTCAATGAGTATATTGAACTCATAATTTATCAAGCTTCATTGTATTTAATTGAGATTCTCAGTTCATCTTCATTCTTTGAAAGTTTCTTTGCAAATGACTGAGCATTTCTCTTCAATTATTCATTGTTTATCACTCTTAAATTGATGATCAAAGCAAAAAAGTCAATCAGAATGTTGAGTGATATCTTCATTTCTTCTGTTCATACATGCAAAACAACTGATTCAAGTGACTACTTATGATCAAGTTTATCAACAATAACATTTTGTTTTCAATCGTTTTCTTGATTTTCTTCTTCATGAACAAGAACTTTCACTCTTGTATGAGCTTTAATCTTAACATCATCAAGTATGAAAGCATTCACGAACGTCTGCAGATCATTTGAGTTGAAGATATATTCAATCATATGAATAAGACATTGATCTTCGCTCATGAAACTCTGATCAAAACATGAGAACAAATGATGAATCAAGCTAACAAGCATAAAAAGAAGATCAATTACAAGATTAAATCAAAGATGTTTCTGAATGAATGAAACATCATTACAGCAAGATTCTTCAAGAAATTGAATGACAAAATGCTTGATTCTTTTCAAATCATAAATTTTGTTAACTTCTTTTATAAATTGAAACTATCAAACACTATGCATATACATGATGTATTTCATTCAGAGCTTCTTTATTTCATCGTTAATGATTCTCTGTCTGATCAGAAGAATGAATTCTTAAGATCAATAGTGATAAATAATGATGATATATTGAACTCTTAATGATATCAAAGATGACTTTAATATTGAGTCAAATAAAAAAGCTATGACAACAATCTAAACTGATATAACATTGATGATGATGAATTTATGAATGCTTAAAAGATGATTGATGACTTTCATATTAAATATTCAAGAAAAGCGCACTAAGAAATAACATTCATGCAAACATGAATAGTTAAGAAAGAGAAGTAATGTTATGATTCTAGTCTTCATCTATTCTTCATTTAGTCTTCATCTGATTTCATTTTAATTGAGTCTAGTGAGAATCTGATCTAAAGATGATATTATTGAAACTCTGCATTATATGTGTAAGATGTCAACTCTTTTGAATTTAGCATAAAGCTGAGAAGAATACATATAAGAACTCAAGTTCTTATTTGTACATACTTTTCTTTCTTAGCATTTATCTATTAGTTAAATGACATTTCTATGACTCGCTCTAGATCAATTTCTAACAGTAAGCAAAGAAATATTAAAATTTATGATTTCTATAGTTTACTCAATTCAATAAAGAATTATTTATCATAATAATTTGAAGAAGTTAAAGCAGATTGATGATATTAATTTTATGACAGCTTTTTAGAATTTTAAAACAGAATTTGTTACTTTCTCAACTATCAAAGAATAAGAAATTCAAAATTTAATACATGCAATAAATTTTAATTTGAATGATTTCATCATAATAGAAAATGATGATGCAAAGATGCACTATGAAGCAAAGAAGAATGAGAAGAAACTATAACATGATGAATATGATATTATTAATAGTGAGAAGAAAGAGAATAATAAAAGTGAAAAGAAAATAATAAAGCTGTTTAACTAGTGAACAGCGCTTATCTTACTTTCTAAATTCTAATCATAATTCATAATTTTATAAATTCATAGTGCATTATCTTTTTGCATTATTATGAAGAATGTTCAATAGAAAGTCATGATGAGAATCATGAAGTCTTCATGATGAAGACTGTTTAATCAAGCTATTTACATTTAATATCTTGTTGAATCAAGTTGAGTTGTTGAGTTGTTGAGTTGAATCAAGCTTCTCAATTTGACTTGAGTTCTTGAATTCAACTTCTCAACTCAACTTGACACTTTTTCCAAAAAATTTCAACTCAACTCGACACTTTTTGAGTCGAGTACTCAACCTGAACTCAGGTACTCAACTTGACGCAGTCAGTCTAGGCTAGATCTAGGTCAGATAGAAGCTTGCTCTAATCAATACGCAGTCAACTCGCTAGCGTTGACTGTGAATTGATTAGGGTTAGAGCTTTGGTCTTATTCAATTCTGGCACATTCGTAACACTATAGAGAGTTTGCCAAGCATTGTCAAATTGAACACGGTATAACTCATGACATATTAAGCCGAAGGTATGACGTGGCCTATGCGATGCCTTGGCAGAGTTCCAGAGCTAACCCAGGTCTGGTCTTCGGCCCAGTCTCTGGCCCTAGCCTCTGATCTAACCCCTATATGTCAATTCATCATGACACTATCTCTTGTGAGTCATGTTATCTCATCTATGTTCAATTCAAGATGTATAACGCTACATGTCTTCTTCATTATTCTCATCTCTTTCTTCTTTATATTCTTCAACATCTTGATCTTGACGTCGTGAATCAACACTCTCGCGCGCTCGTGACGCAGTACTGTCATCGTAGACATGTCTTTGATTCAGAAGTCATTAAATTTCAAAATTCTTTTCATTATTGATTCTGAAAATCATCATTTTCTTGAATTATCTGATTATCTGTATATTCTTTCGTGTCTTCAGCGTGTCGACTGCGTCTGATTCGCGTGTCAGTGCTACTATCTTCGCTGCGCTCATCTTATGCACTATTTTCGTCTTCTGATTCTCTTTGATTCACGTCATTATTTTCATCTCTCTGCTTGACTTGCGCTCTGACGACGTCTGCTCGATGACTTCTCTTCTCATCTTCTGCGAAATAACTGCGAGACCTCTTGCTATTTTGGCCCAGGTGTCTGCTCCTTGAGCGTGTTTCCTCTCTCTATTTATTTCTTCCAGCCTATCAGCTGATTTCTTCAGCCTCTTCACCAGTGTGCTGATGTCGCTGCGCTCCGTCGTCGCGGTAGCTTCGCTGGTTCGCCGCGTCATCTTCTCTATCAGGATGAGCAATTTGCTCAATTTCGTCATTGAAACCATTCCGGACGCGTTTTTCTCCTTCGATTCATAGAGTTCGCTTATTCTTTGCCTCTTCATCGTCATATCCGCCGCGATTTGGGTTGTGCCACGTTTGGGCGTACTGAGTGCGCCCCTTCCACTCGTCGGCGTCGCGCCGACTGCGCCCACCTGACCATGACGGTCGAGATGGATCACAGGCATCATTGCCAGCGGTGTTTTCTCTCGTCTCTCTTGTTTCTTATTGATTTTATTAATTTGGTTCGTTTTTTCTCGTCTTCCCATGAGAGACAACTCGAGAGTGTAAATATTGGTTTTCAAAAAACCTTTCTTTATATGAAATGTCTATCGTTCAAAAGAAGCGTTTATTTGATTGTATTTGTATTATGAGAACGAGTTATCATATAATGCTAAGGTAATTCAAACCATCAGTGGCCGTCGTTATAGCCTATGCATGAACAACAACAGATTAGATTGTCTTCATTAACTGATCTGGTCACTAGACGATATATACTCGAAGCCTCGGCCTGCATCTTCTTGGCTACTGCTTCTTCACTCATGAGCATCATAATTCGGAGCTATCGACTGCTTTTTCTTCCTTTTCGGTTTCCTTACCTGAACCACTTTTGCGCCAATTGGGCTGTCAACGCCAGTCCCATCTTCCGGGCCCACCCCAGATTCCGAAACCATTACTTCTTCCGGAACTTCGTCCTTCCTTCTCTTCCTTCTTTTCTTTTTAACCAGCGTGCCTTCAGGGGGAATCTCATCTGCAGCTCGGACTCGCTCAGAGGCACGCTGCATTTCCAATCGTAAGCGCTCGACCTCTTGGAGTGCTTTCGCCATCTCTGCGTCATCTACCTCCTGTTCTTCGAAATCGAACTGTCCAGACACGTTTTGGTCACTCTCAAGCGAAAACCCACCGAGACCACTTGAGTCAACTTCGAGCAATGCCTTGGATGTGTCGCGTTTCCGTGTTGACGAACCACTCGCGTTGATTGCGCTTCCGCCAGTTTGAAGTATTCGATCAATGGCAGGTTCATTCAAATCGATGTTCTCGTCTGTCGTGATATGAAACTTCTTTGGATGCTTGCGCTTTGGCTTTGTAACATCCACATCCAAATATTCTGCTCCAGATCGCTTATCTCCCAGTTCTAGGTCCATGATTGGTATTGAGTCAACGTCAACGTCTGCACCGTTAGTGTTCCTAAGTATATCGTGAAAGGGAGTAGAGGTTCCGGAAGAGCGATCATAACTCGCGATGTAAAATGGGTCGTCCCTGTTCCTTCCCTGGCGCTCGATCCTCTCCTGGCGCTCGATCCTTTTCCTGGCGAGAGTTTCTGGATCAACTGTGTCACTCACACTTTGCTGGTATGATAATATGCCCGCTTCCACCGGCGGCAGCGCGTCAAATGCGGCCATGGTGCTCACCTCCTGGTTTTGACGACGATTATAGAACCATTCAAAGTCTGCAGACTCGGGTTCCGTCGAGTAGGAGCCATCAACGCCATCCAGCAATCCCAAGAGATGGTGGTTGATGGCACGGTCTAGATCCAGACTTTCTGGTTGCGGAACCTTCTCCTGCGCGTTTGGAGCTACAGGGTTCAGCACAGGGCCCAAGAAAAGGGCCGGTAATGCCTTGGTCAATAGAAGAGGCCCGTATTCATTCTCCACACCATGGCCTGTAACTGCTTGAATTGCTACACGCATGAGCTCGAGTAGCTCAACAGATCTTTCCTGGACTTCCAGGCTGGGATGCGTGGCCAATGGTTCCAGAAAATGAACGACCCTGGCCAATAGCAAAGAAACCATGGTCTTGCGCTCCAAGTTCCAAATAAGTCCGTCGTTTGAGATCGTTGATACGAGGACCTTCGGTACTGATTGAAGATATGCGGATATGACAAAAGGAGGAAATGAGTGTGTCCGTGGATGAACCAACGAGGTCAGCGTGCTAGACGCGTCAAGAAGCTCGCCAGCATATTCCCCAACAATCCATACCGCATATCGCAGAACTCCCTGACCACCCAAGGGGGCAAGGGCTGCGGAGCCTTCGTTTCCTTGAGGGACTACCAGTGAACTCGCGGCGTGGACCGCCTCAGTCCTGATTGAGCTCACCCTCACAGCCACGTTACGCAGTTCCCAACCAATAGCGCATGAGACATCGTCTTCCGCTGACTCTGGAGAATCGTGACTGGTGTTTACACGATCTTCGGATGGCCCAGTCTCAATCATCGTTCCAGCTGGGAGGAGCCTCACCAACTGCACAAGTGTTTCGACGTACCACTCGAAGTCGAGGATGTTAACATAAGTATCCTTGGAGCACATATCAAGAATGCGGCGAATAATTGAAAGTCGGTACTCAGCTGGTAGCGCTGATGCTCCACCTTGGGCTTCTTTCGAGGGTCGAAGCATCTCTTCCGGGTCTTCTCCCTCCGAATCTGCAGCTGGCTCTACCCCCAGGGCGTGTTTGCGCCCATTATCAATAGTGTTGACCGAAAAAGGCGCATTTCGTAGCTGGTTCATCAAGAGCTCGACAACAGACACAACATTGTCACTATTGACCATGCCCGCGCCGAGATCTAAGGCTTGCATGCGTATTGAGATATCTGGATCATCGATACAACTCATAATGACGTCCTGGTGTGCAGAAACGAGGTAGGAATGCGAGGTCACAATCCGGTTGAAGGCAAGGAGCGCCACATATCTTACTACCTAATTGTTAGTGGTATATACCCATACCCTTGGGCTTGACCTACAATTAGGATCGCCCTCTATCATGATCATCGCCCTAAGTTTCCCAACGCACAAAATTGCGACATCATCCCCTTCATGCACACCTTCTGTGCCCTCTAATATACCGCCTTGAATGATGCCATTGATGCATTCATATAAAAGCGACATTGCCGGTGTAGTGCGAATCAGATTTGTTAGAGGAGGCAACAACTTCTTAATCAGACGTGGTTCCAAGGGAGTTAGGGTCGCAAACTGCTAACTCGTTAATCAAATTAAAACTCATAGGCGCAGCAACACTAACTAGCTTGATGATCTTGATAGCCATCCAATTATTGCCTCCGTCGACAAGTAACTCGAAAAGTCTTGGCGCCAAGGGTAAAAAGTCTCGCGGTCGTCTCCAGCCTAGCTCGCATACTACGTTAACTATTGCGGCTGTTACACTTGAGTCCTCTTGTTCATCCATCAGAAGATCCTTAATCTTCGGCCAAGCTGGTCGCAAAGTGTCTGGATATACCAAAGCCAGTCGGTAGAGGGCGACAACAGTCTTCTTACGTATGCTTGGATTAGAGTGTGATAGCCTTGGTAGTAGATCTGACAAAAGCGATAAAGCCAGAGAAGCAGTATTAATATGCGGTAAGGTGACAAGAGGCAGAGACATTGTAGGCAGTAGAGACGAAGTTATGTCCTGAAGACCAACGTCAATCCGAGTTCCGAGACTCCCATAGAGTGCATATGTACCTTCTTGAGCAGGTTAGTTGCGAGCATCAAGACTTCTGTATCAGGTCGGAAGCTTTGTACGGCTCCTAGGTATCCCACCCTTTTTTGAAGGTACTTAGGACTTGACATGACCTCCAGCACGTGGAATGATGCCCAAGACATGTCATGACCAAACATCTCGAGGTAAATAAGCTTCAGTAACGCCGTAGCCTTCAGGTCTGTCTTTCATGAGTTCCTTCCCTACGAATGATGCATCAGGATACCACACACCCATGTCGGACCCTTTGATCTCGTTCCGGCATTCTCGAAGGCTGTGCTGAATATACTCCCTCTCATTACCTTTATGGTTCCGTAGACCCCTGATGAGATCGTAAAGCGATTTTTCGAACCTACATGTGATTTAGCAATATTTATAAGTAAGATTTTGTGCACTAACATTGCGCAAACACGTGTAATTCATGGGTTACTGGTAGAGTAGCACCAGACAGAGCTTTCACCAGCAGTACCCATGCTATAGTACCCCGAGGTGGTATCGACCGAACTTCATAACACGAAATTAGAGCCTTTCTCTGTCATTTATAACGCTATTGTGGCCTGAGGTCTTTGCAGATGAGCAACGAAAGGTCGAGTGTGGAGACTATTGCGAGTGAAGACCCTAAAGTGAATTGCAGAGTTCATCTTCATATCATATCTTAGGACAACGGAGTACCAAAGCCGTAGATAAGGTAATGGCCCATATCAATATTGGTGAATACCTCTGTTCAACGGTTTGAATGTGCATTACGGAATACTGTGGTACATACCTATAAGTAAAGCCTATCGTGTACTAGAGCTCAAGGCGCGATAGAATACTAGCGCTCATTAATGTAACTACCTTATGTAGGTAGTATACGGCCGTACGGAGGTACACTGTAGTGCATTGTACGAGTAAGCGCGCCTGCGGCTCGAAACACCCCGGTCGAAACCATCCTAAAGTACGAGCTGTGTCAACTCCTCAATCACGACTTGTATTTGAACGGTCAAACGGTCAATAGAGTAGACAATATACCTTATCACGACTCCGAATTTCATTGAAGGTTTCTAAGGAAAAATGACTACCGCAACGGGTCTAGGCTCTCCTCTTCAACAGTCCCACGCTGAAGCTCTCAGTCTGTCGCAGCAGACTGAACATTTTTTCCGAAAGTATGCCTCCAGCAAGACCTCGATCCCACTTCCCCTCGTGTCCTATCCAGATTCTACAGAGATATGGAACACGTACGAAAAGCTATTGCTGGCTTGTTTGCGGATAGGGGACGACAAAGCTGCACACCTATGCCTCGAAAAGCTTGTCGATCGATTCGGAGCTACAAATGAGCGTGTGATGGGCCTACGCGGGCTGTATCAAGAAGCTGTGGCGTTGGATGATTCAGGTCTCGAACGAATTTTAGAGGAGTATCAGGAAGTTCTCGCAGAAGACCCTGTCAATACTGTGCGAAGTCCTCGAACCATTGAGCTGAGAAACTGGCACTGACTCTTAAGGTTCACAGCCGGTGATGAAACGTCGAATTGCACTTCTCCGCAGTCTCTCGAGGACCGCCGATGCGATTGAGGCTCTTGTCGAGCTGCTGGGAGCTTCTCCTACAGATATCGAGGCATGGACCGAGTTATCAGACCTATACGTAGCGCAGGGTCTGTTCTCTCAGGCCGAGTTCTGCCTCGAGGAAGTGTTATTGGTGGCCCCCAACGCTTGGAATGTATGTTGTGTCGATGTGATAGCTCGAATATGCTTCATGTCCCTCTAATGATACTAATTGCGTCTGCTACTCAGATACATGCTCGCCTCGGTGAAGTGCTATTTATGTCAGCTACGAGTAGCTCGGAGAGTAGTATAATCAGGATACTTGCCGAGTCGTTGCGCCGATTTTGTAGGAGTGTTGAGCTCTGCGATGGATATCTAAGAGGCTACTATGGATTGAAGATGGTAGGTTCAGTGAATCTTATTATCTTCGCTCAGGATTTTACCTGATGATGCATTGCAGGCCTCTGATCTGCTGCTTGAAGTTCTACCTCGAACGCCGAAGAACTCTTCTGCTGTAGTGTCAGTCACTGAGAATGGTGAAGATATACCGTTCCCTTCAATGCCGATATTACACAAACTAAACGAACAATCGACATCAAAGCTCGCGGAGATAATAAGACAAGCAATAAACGACGGCTATAATCCTTTCGAAGTTTCTGCAGTGAAAGAACTACTCTTAAGAAGTACGCATTCCGTACAGCGATAATTAATATTAGACCACAAAGGCACCTCATAATGCAAGTAGGCCGGGTCTCAACGTTAGTGGACAAGCAAGACCCCTCCCAAAAGGAAAGCTCCTGGTTGGTCTGATCGAGCATGCAGCCTTGGCGCTTGTGCTAGGTTATAAGTATAGGATTCTGAGTGGCTCGAGAATGGCTGCGCTGCGCCTGTGCGAGGTATCACGGGTTTCTAGAGTCATAGCAAAAATGGATGCCTGCTTGAAGAGAAAAAGACGGTTGTTTCGCAGTATTCAGTGGCGAGTACTACGTTGGGCAGGCATTGGGCAAACAACGCTCCCCTAAATCACCCGGATCATTGCTTGATTCGATATAATTCGGATAACCAAAGTGATTCTCAATCGTCTTCAAGCCCGAGCGCATATATAACAGACTCGAACTATAGGGGCCCAACATGTCCGAGTCATACTTCTTATTGCTTGCACAATACAGCACAAATGAAATGTTGACTGAACTAATCGAATAGACCTCAATGGTAAATTCGGGCTCCTGAGCCCGATCGGGCAATCGTTATTATGCCTTATGATTTTTCGAGTACGATAGGACGTCTTCCTTGATACATAACAGTCAGCAAGTTGGGAATATAGTACCTTAGCTTCTTGGCAAATACCTTAGCTTTATTACTACATACGTACCCATAAACAATAAACATTAGTGGCACGGTGACACGGTGACACATAACAGTCAGCAAGTTGGGAATATAGTACCTTAGCTTCTTGGCAAATACCTTAGCTTTATTACTACATACGTACCCATAAACAATAAACATTAGTGGCACGGTGACACGGTGACACATATCTTACGCCTAGGTAGGGTACAGATACAGTTTCCGGTTGAAGGACTAAGGTACCTTGATACTCTAGTACTGCCGTCGACTGTTAGGGGACTCGTTGGTCCCTCGCATCATCATCCCGCTGTTTAATCAACAACCAAAATTACTTCCTTCTCTAGTGGTCTGCGCCAATTCGTCGTCATTATATATACAACATACCCATATCTTCTCCTTGCCTGGCACCAATTCCTACATTCTCCACTCATCATATCGTTAAGCCGTGCGGCTCCGAAGATATATTTTGTGCTTCTGCTATTGAGCAAGCAAAAGCTTCATCTTTGTTGACCGTTCTCTGCAGCGTATTTCAGTAGCGAGTTGGTGAGAATACTCTTCCAAAAGGCTTCGATTACGCTCCTAGTCGATCCGTGGGTCCTATAGGCTACCGATTCGACAACCAGCAATTGCCGCCAAGTTGCAGCGACTCAAATCCTTTTACTCCTGGACCGCCGACAATTGGCATCAATACAGAGTCAAGGCTATCTATGCTCGACGACCTCCTTTGTAGAGGTTCGAGCTAGGTAATCCCTTGCTCCAAGCGGCTACTCTCATGCCGTGAGTGTACACAGCACACATACCCTTCTTCGTACGTCCTTGATAATCATCCTTATATTCTCTAGAATCAACATCACTATCGATCACGCCACGTCGGAACACTCGTCGCAAGGTTCATCTGTGACTGACGAAGAAGACTCTTCTGGCACTGGTGTGCAAGTCTCACCAAGCTCAGCAGTCGGCAGCCAGGAATATTCTGACTCGCTTGAGGAGAACGAGCGTTGGCAGGTGCTTCACGCTGCGGACCCGGATGACATCGGACCCTCAGAATCTGCATCCAGACCGCGAACCTCGAACCACCATCGCCCTATCGTTGAAGCATCTCGTCCCGAACTAGCAAACCGTCAACCCGCGCGGCGTCAGGTTTCGTACGATCATCGTCATCACTCTCTTCCCAGAGCGCACAGACAAGCCCCGGTGGCCGCGCCCGGAAGTGTGGACTCCAACGAGGAATACCCCGCGGGCTACGCCCGTGGCCCACCGCCACATCATGGCCGTATATACCAACATTGGGGTCATGCCGGGACTTCGCCCGCTAATTATGCGCCAAACTATTCATCGAGCCAACCCTACAGCCCTTTCCCTACAACAAGTATAGTACCTGCAGGCCAGCAGCTTACACCCTTTGTGAACCCAGGTCCTTATGCATTTCCACCTTACCAATCGGCACCCGGTGCGGCGGCGCCTGGCTACTTCAGCCCTGGGCATCATGGTGGAGCAGCTATGGGGAATACAATGGGACCACACAGTAGTGCTACTTATGGCGGCCAAGACATGATGCATCCCGCCCCAGGGGCTGCCTATTATCCGTATAGCCCTCAAGCGTACCCCATGCCTCAAGCAATGGCTCCGCCTCCAATGTATCCTCCCTATGCTGTTTACTCACCACCACCACCACCCCCACCAGTTGCGCCTGCGCCTGCGCCTGCGCCTGCGCCGGCTGCTGCGGCCACCCCACCTCCTCCTGCCCCTCCTGCCGACAATTCAAAGGCTGACGAAAACTTTGCTCGGCTGGAAAAACTTTTCTTAGATCAGAAGGCAGAGCAAGATGCCAAAGAAGCTGCAGCAAAGAAGGCCGCGGAAGACGCTGCGGCAAAGGCGGCATCTGATAAAAAGATTGCCGAGGATATTGCAGCGGCAGCTTCAGCGGCAGCGGCTGCGGCCACCGAGGAAGCTGAGAAAAGGGCTGCCGACGAAAAAGCCAAGGACAAGGCGGAGGCGGAGGCGGCTGCTGATAAAGCAGCCAAAGAAGCTGCCGAGAAGAAAGCCGCTGAGGAAGCAGCTGCGGCAGCTGCCGCCGCAGCCGTACCACCCCCACCGCCTCCTGCGCCTGAAGAAAAGAAAAAGCCAATCAAGTTCAAAGATGCCGTTGGCAGAAAATTCAGCTTCCCTTTCCATCTGTGTAATACATGGACGGTAAGTTAAAAGGACCCTTTTTAATGCGCATGACCTGGCTCTGACGTCTAACCTTCTTATTTTTCAATAGGGGATGGAAGACCTTATCAGGCAAGCTTTCCTTCACGTTGAAGTCATCGGGCCCCATGTCGCAGAAGGACATTACGACCTCGTAGGCACAAACGGTGAGATTATCCTACCTCAAGTTTGGGGAACAGTAATCGAACCCGACACAACCATTACGATGCACATGTGGCCAATGCCTGAACCCGCGAAGGTGGATGATCCACTACCGGCGGCCGCGGTAGATGTAATTGTGGTACCTGAAGCGAAGAAAGAAGATCCAGGTCTGCCCCCCCAAGAACCTCCTGCTCTTTCAGCGTCTGGAGGTATAGTAAATCCAGCTGTTGCACCTTCAACATTATTTGGTGCTCTCTTCGTCGTCAATTCTAACGTCCGTTCAGGAAAGAAACCGAAAGCTCCAAAGCCGAAGCAAGCCACCTCCATAGGATGGTTCGCTGGGAGGCCAGCAAAACCGAAAATGAAACGTTCAAAGGGCGGAAAGAAGGGTGCAGAGGTCGTCCCTCCTGCACCGCCTCCCCCTCCTCCTGCGCCTCCTGCGCCTCCTGCACCATAGACATTCCATGAATGGCGTAGGCATAACTGCATACAGATTGCTTTTTGGGACTGCGGACCTTTTTGCGTAGGTGCTTGGAAAATGCCAGTGATACCAACGGGACGGCGTTGCATTACTCTGGGGCTTTTGACACGGTTATATTTTGACACGAGCATGATTCATAGGCATAAGCCGTTTCTGGTTTGCCTTCTACGGCATTTGAAGCTTACTTCACGTTACTTGGATCAACATTGAGGAAGGGTGAGTAGGGTCTCAGGACTGAAATGTCGAAGTGTGACTGACCGAACATCATGATCAAGCGATCTATAACCATCTACACCCAGATTGCCGGCATCCTGGATTTCATTTTATGTCCCAGTATGTATGCATGCATACTTTCGAAAACACGTTGTTATCAAGCCTGTTGATTATCAAAATGGTTACCAACGTCCAAGTCATTTACTGGGAACGTTTGCAAGAGTCGACCATTGTGTACGTCAATCCATCCCGCCGTTCATCTCCCAGCGCTGTTGCTAAGCGGTCGACTCATCTCGTTACACCATCGCTTGTTCCTAGCACGAATCGATGGACAACGAAGCTGCCTGACGGACCTCTGAGTCTATGAAGTAGTAATTGTATAATTGTATTTACCATGTTGTGATCTATTCAAGCAACCCCTTCCAATTACGTCTTACTTCTTCCAGACAAAACCGAAGAAACAGGTTGCTTAGCCAGTAGTTTTGAGTCATTGATCCTTCGTAGAGACCGACCATCCGCGTAACCCTAAGCTTCCATCGGAAGCAGAACAAGGCGACTCACCAACACAGTGACTCATAGTTATTTGCCCCCAAAAGCCATGGCTTTACCATTCTGACAGGCAGAGATTCCCCCAAGTGCAAGCTGTTTGAAGTATTGCTTGGTCATCGAGCATAATAACCTCAATCCTGAGAATGTGCATCACCAAAGTCCACCCTGAACCCGAACCTACCACTGTACCGAACCGACCGGTCCTCCGCGTCCAACCCCCTCCAGCCCGAAGTCACCGCTCCTCCCTCAGCGTCGAACGCCGCCCCAGCTCCAGACCCCTTGCTCACGCACCCCCATCGGCCCGCCGCTCGCAGCCAGACCACCAACAACAAGCGGTCGTCATCTCGCAAGTGTCCCCGCGATCCTCGCGCACTAGCGTCCAAATTCGGCCCCTCAGCTATGCTTCTTACTCATATGGTAACGGCCAGATATCTACGGGAGCAGGCAATGAGACCCTACTCGGGGTGGGGGACGCGGGGTTAGAGTCGGCGCAGAGGCGGAGGAGTAGCAGCATGACGTATGCGAAGAGCCCGCGGCAGAGCGGAGCGAGTCTTCGAACTACGAGGGAGAGGATTGTGGTCGACGAGGGTGGCAGGAGGAGGGAGTACTATCGGCGGGATGATAGCGGGGTGGGGAAGAACACACATGGTTAAGAATCAAGCCTTTGATTGGGCACAGCACGGGGACATGAAGTGGGAATGTCTGTTTTAGGGTGTCAAACGGTTTCATGGGCTCTCTAGACTCATTAACGACGCAGCGGCTGGAGCGAAGGTATCGTTCGGGCACCATCGTCATCTTCATCCATCAAGTCCTTCGAGCTCGAAAGATCACCAGCGGCACTTCGGGGAGGAAGGGGTCGACGGTCATCGTTATTTAACATGCCTTGCTGTTGCCGGACACTATCTATCGGCTGAGGCGCTGGGGATCGTGGACTGGACTGGGACGTTGGCGTTATGCCTGTATTCAGACGAGGGGGAGGGGGCAAAATTATGGTCTTCTCATGGCTCACTAGGGTGCTCCGACGAGCTAGCGCCCTGCTGACTTCGATACCGCTTTGCAAGTCTCTTCGGCCGCTTAGCTTCGAAAGCAGCACAGGTTTCTTCGGAACTGGAGGCGCTGCTTTTTGCGTTACCCCTGATGTCGACGACGCTGTGGATGCGACATTGGAAGCTCTTGATTTGTCTTCGCGATTAAGCCTCGTTGTTCTACCACCATTACGACTGTCGTCGAACGAAATCTTGGTGTCTGGGTCGAGTGGCGGCGGGAGCATGCGTATTGGCCCTGTCGCTGGTGGTTTTAGTGCATCTGGCCGATATCGTTGATCCGATGAGATCTGAGTGGTTATGGGTTCGGGTACAACAACCCAATCCGGTTCACTAGTGGGAGTGAAAGGATTCGATGGCCTTGAAGTATTTAGGGTAGAATTTCTTTCTGGAGGCCCAACGTTTGATCGAACCGGAAGACCTTCGAAGAAATGTCAGATTGTTGATTCTTCCGAAGAAGTGCTTATAGATTTCATACCATTATCCAGCCACCACTTCCGGCGGTCCGAACTTGCAGGAGGAAGTTCGGGTGCTATAGAGTCGTATCCTATTAGATCCTCGTCTTCGTTCTCTCCATCCCTGGCACTGGCGGTCGTGTCTCCAACTTCGGCTTTTCGTTTTGCGTAAATTTCTTGACTCAAACTTCCTTTCAACTCCTCATCGATTGCACTTATCGTACACCGGAAGGTTGCGTATACTGGTCGGTGGTCTGAGAAGCGGAGTGGTGCGGTTGTATAATGGATTTGCTTCAGGTTGTCTCCCTTTCTAAGTACTCGATCGCACCACGCTGGGATCCGACCTTTCTCCCTGGACGTTATTAGCACAAGCTGCCCGTCTGAAGGCCTGAATTATCGGTAAACTTACGAGCTATCATAATCATCTTTCCCATTATCGTACTTGTACGTTGGTAGGAACGTAATTCGGGCCTCTGAATAGAAAGGAAACGCCCTACCAGCTACCATCTGCAAATTCAACTAAATTCAATTCGTCAGTGCCATGAAAAGGAAATCAATTTCTGCTAATTACCCACCTGGTCGTTCTGGTAAAGTTTCTCAAGGTCACCCGCGTCAATCAGCCGGCGTACTTCATCATCGCTGAGACCAATCCGATAGTTGAAGTCCCCGAGCCATATGATCGTATCGTGGTCTTCGATAGACCGATTTCGTTGGAAGCGTAGTCCGCTATTGATAGTCCTGTAATCCCGATTCCTCTCTTCGTAGTTGGCAAAGCCAGCTGCAAGATGTGCTGTCACAAAGCAGATACGTGTGTTGGCATAGTCCATTCTGATTGCTACAGCTCCTTTGTTGCCAGCCATTCCGGACATGCCTGTCTTCTGGATGTTAATATCTCAGATTGCTAACCAAGCGAGAAAGATCACCTTTTTCATGCTACCCTCAACATTCTTAATGTTAGATAATGCACTGGCCTTCACAAAGACCATGAGCGCAGCTCCGACTAGCTGTCCGCTTCTGAGAAGCACGTACTCTTCAGTAGAGCCCTTTCGAGCGTTCTCATTTAATGTTTGTCGTACTGTATGTTCCCATGCCTGACGCCTCACGGGATCGGTCGACATGATCTGCTGGGGACTTAGTTCAACGATTTCCTGAAACCCAACAGCGATGATGTCTGGGTGCTGTTCTAGGCTGTTCAATTGCGGGCACAGCCAGGTAGAAAGATCCTCTTTGACACCACTTCCCTTGCCATTCAGATTGAAGGTCCCCACATAAATTCGAATGACCCGCGACATCGAGTACTCGTCGAGCCTATATGAACATCATTTTACATTCATGCCATCAATTCCATTGACTTACCTTCTTTTAAGCTCGGCATTGACATAATCATTAATGGGATCATATAAGTGAACGGGAGATTGGTCCATCAAGCGCCCCTACGAAATCATAATTAGCTGGCCACGGTAGCCAGGACGTATTGCGTGCATCTCACAAGAAGCATATCAATAGTATTCTGTCTCCCTTTATCGGCGAAGTTATTCATGTACATGCGAGTTGCACTTTTGCGAGCGTCCGCGATAGCGCCAGCTAAAGACATTTTTCCATGTCTCGTAAATGAAGACTTCAAGGCTCCAGTGCCGGCATATATCTTTGATAGTGCCTGTCAATTGCTTAGCAAGCCACTGAGGCAAAGCGAGCTGTTACTTCTTACATCTCCGTTGTCAGCCCAAAGACTGGAGTGCCTCATCCAAAAGTCTGCAGAAGCACGCTCGCTTCGGTGGTTCAGACATGACTCGAAAGCCATCTGGCTGATTATCGTCTGTATGAGATTGGTACGATCCAGGCAGTCGAGGCAGTTCGTACGGAAAACTCCCTCCTGTTGCAACACGACTGTAGGAAGTATTTGCGAAGCCTTTTCAGTTGACACCGTTTCTGAGCCTGACAGCCCGGCTTCATCGCTTAGGAAGTACGCAAAAGCTTCAGCACGATCTTGTATAAGGCGCCTGACCAGGCTTGCAGCTTCATACCCCCCAGGTCCCTTCGTTTCAGCATGAAAATCAAAATGAGACATTTGCAGTTCACGGTGATCTGATGCCTCTTCAAGGTCAAGAATCTGATTCAAAGGACTGTGTGCGACGTGACTTTTGTACCTGGCTGACAGTTCTACTTCTCCAGGTTTCGTTTCACTGAGGAGGTTTAGTATATGCACAGTCCCATAGTTTAAGCTCAATTGTTCAAAGTGTTTGTCAAAAGCTGGCTGTGTGGCTTCTGGGGACCGAGTAATCTGAATCTTTTGCTGACCAGGTAGAAGCCCTGGTGCCTGTTCCCAAAAGACTGGTACAGAGCCTCGAATCTGGGCATATGAGAAGCACAAGCCAGAAGGCTGATAGAAGGTAGTCTCTGTTTCCACGGAATTGGCTACATAGCCGTCATCGTCAATGCCCCGAGCATTAAATCTGGTCCCCGCACGTCGGCACGACAAGCGAGATATCAGCGTCAACCCCGAAGGCAGGTTAGTTCGTGTAGCTTTGACGGGGGATGAGGAAGGGGGAATAAGGATCGTCGACACGAATCCTCTTATGGCTGAGGTCAGCATGTGCGATGCATCCAGTGTTCCTTTCTCATGTACAGCGAGCCTGGAACGAAATTTGATGAGCGGATCTATCATGTAAGAATTCCACAGGAATTCTTCGTCAAGACTGTCCACATCGAAAGCGGAGCCTTCTGACAGTCTACCAGCAATTAGTACAGACAGCTCGCAGAAGTGTGAATTCGTACCTATCCTGTAAACGATTGGTGAGATCAAAATTGACGCTGTAGTAAAAGGTTCCGCTGCTGAGGATCCTCTTGAGCTCCAGGCATGGATGCTCAAATTGCGTATCTCGGGGATCAGTCCCATGGCCATAGTCGTGTCCATTCGGGGAAATGCTATCTCTAGAATATAGATTGGTCTCTTCATAAAGCGAGGTATCAAAGTCATCCTTGTTAAGACAGTCTTTAGTAGCATTAGTAGTATATCTAGTTCAGCACGACTGAATAGGACAACCAACAGAATTCAACAGAAATTATTCTCTGGACGGTTTCTCCGGGTCTCACCGTAGCAACACGAACAGAACCACTAACAACGCAGAAAAACACATCGGCATTTAGATTTATTAGACCCAGGGTACCATACACGCCAGAAGAGAGTGGACGGTAATCTGTGAGGTTGATTTCACTTAGTGCTGAGAATTCCACCATACATCTAGGGGATGAGTATTTGATCGCTGCGCCATTGCTCTGGAGCTCTGAAGTCGTGCTTGGGGCACTATGGCGAAGTACGAGCGCATGAGAGTCTGTCACAAGAGCTATGGCTCGCTGAGGGTGTTCTCGAAGAAGTACCCTCTGAGACATTGTTGCAAGTCAAGTCCTAATCCTACTATGTAGGATTGCAAGCAAAGTCGTAATCCTGCAGTATTGAAGGAAGTTGTGCGAGTGCACACGTCGTTTCATTATTGACTTGTTGTGTTCAACTGCAAACAAATTCGGATATTAATTGTGGACAGTACAAAAGGTTAGAGGATACGGTTTATTTATTCCAATTCTATTACATATTTCGATCCATATGCTTTGGGATTTCTAAGGGGCGACGTCACACGTTTCGATCTTCAACAGGGTTGAAACACGAAAAGTTCTAGTCATACAGTCTACATCATAGTATGAGAGCGATTACATCTACAGATTAAAGGGTTAGCCATCGTTCATAGCATTGTTTGTATCGACATCTCTGACCAAAGCATCCCTACATCGTCCCGTAATAGCCAGCACACGATAGCTCCCTTCTAAGTAGCGGTAGCTTACGATCTGGCGTTCCTGAAGATTGCCCCTGAACAGTGTGGCTCCGGTGATTAGACCAGAACATTGTGAGAGATCACTGTGGATCTATATCACGTTTTGGCTGACTGCTGTTTCCTTCAATATCCTTGTATCGTGCTCCGAATACAACCCTTAGCTCCTGATTGGCGGCGAGGAAGGCCTTTTCAAGTTTCCTAGAGTTCGCCAGGATGTTTTCTTCAACCGCAGCCTTCCTGTCTAGTAGTGTAGAGAGTTTCTGGAGCCGGATTTTATGAGCGCTTGATCTGCTTCTTCGGTCAACCCATAGTATTGCGACCATTCTTGGTCCGCAGGATCAAGAACACAACACTGACAAGCGCTTTGAAGATTCCTCGAAGCTAACGCAGATTTCACTTTGCAGTTTCTTCATAGCTTTCGAATGTTCACGTACTGCGTTATCCCGTCGAGTCTGACGCCTTTTCTTGGTCTGGAGATGAGTCAGTTGGTAGCGTTAGATAGCTTAATGCAACTGAATGTACTGCATCCATCATCTTCTGCGCCATCTGCGCAACATCTTGATCCTCTAGCTCTTGTGATCCAAGAGGCACATATGCGTTTCTACCTTCCCCGTCACCAGACGCTGACGGTGATCCTATCCTGGGCTGCGATTTCGCTGCTTGCGGACCTGAGCGCTTGGGCGCCATTAGCGCAACCCCTTATGTCCTATTAATGGTCGTTGATGGAGATTGGTTCGAGGTTATACGAGGTGATGCTTTAAAGTATTGGAAATGGCCACCGTACAGCCTTAAGGGCCAACGTAGCTGATTACATAAGCACTTATATCTATCATATATTTCAATATATATCTTATAATCATTCTATTCGC
>JAABUT010001274.1_pt1 | contig 29973 bp, 34 predicted proteins | sample 5559281 | NCBI WGS metagenome assembly JAABUT01 (sample SAMN10711880, study PRJNA513359) | rock metagenome | isolation source: Antarctica rocks | place: Antarctica: Victoria Land, Ricker Hills nord | collected 2016-01-04
GGGATCGTGGCCGCGTTCTCCCTCGTCGTCTTCTACTTCGCGGTCCACGTCGCCATGAGCACCGAGAAGGTACAGGCGGCCGTCGAGCGCGAGCAGTTCGAGCTGGCAGGCGGTGACGACCCGCTCACGGCCTCCTGAGGGAGCACATCCCGAGCACAGCCGTGTGGGACGGCGTCCCTGATCCCGGCACGACCACGGAATCGGGGGCGCCGCTGTCGTGGCGGCATCGGGCACACTTGGGGCGATCGCGGCGTGGGTGACCAGGCCCAGCCGCGGGACGGGCCGACCCGCGGCGTCGGCGAGCTCCCCCAGCCGGTCACGGGCCCGACCGAACTCGACCGGGGAGAGCAGCGAACCGAGCCAGCCGTCGCCGAAGCGGACCGTGCGCCGCAACGCCGCCGGGGAGGAGCCCCCGATCCACACGGTCGGCATCGGGACGGCCGGCCGGAGTCGGATGGTGGCGGTGTCGTCCCCCGATCCGACGGTCATCGGGCCACCGGGCAACAGGTGGGGCAGGGCCTGGAGGAACTCATCCGTCCGCCGCCCGCGGTCACCGCGCAGCTGACCTGCCGCGAGGTACTCCTGCTCCGGGCCGGCACCGGCCCCGACGCCCAGTTCCAGTCGGCCGGCCGCCAGGTGGGCGAGCGTGGCGACCTGCCGGCCGGCCCAGGCGAGCGGGCGCAGGGACGGCAGGAAGACGGCCGACCCGATGGCGATCGTGTGGGTCACGGCAGCCGCGGCGGCCAGGGTCAGGGTGCTGTCCAACAGCGGGTGTCACCGAGCAGCAGGTGGTCACCGGCCCACAGCGAGTCCAGGCCGGCCCGCTCGGCGTAACGCGCAGATCCGGCGACGTCACCGAGCGCGTCGAACGGCGCCGCCGCGCCCAACAGCACAGCCCCGACCCGGACCTCCACAGCCACCCCCGCACGGACGACGTCACCTCGCCGTCCCAGGCTGCCAGGCCGACCGGGACCTCCCCCGTCACCGGCAGTCGCCAGTCCCCCTTGTCATGCAGAACTGTCACTATCCATCAGAAGTGGGGCGCTCCCCCGTGGCGTCGACCAGGGCGTTCCACCCAGCCCTCGCCGCCGTCGAGGTGACCGTCGCAGGACCACACACGCGAGCTCCGGTGGCGCGTGACGCACTGCCCCGCCCACTGGACCTCGCCAGCACAGCGGACCGGCCGGCCGCTGCCGGCGCCAGCGTCCGTGCCCTCGTAGACGTACCGCCAACACCCGGACGGTCCACGGTCAGTCCCGAAGGCGTCGGCGTACCGGACCGTGCTGGCCACGTCGACACCGTAGGAGCAGCTGCCAACATCCCGGCGCGCCTAACGCTGCTCGAATCGGTTCACGCCGATGATCGACAGATGGCACGCCTCGGACGTCGACCGTCAATGACTGCACCACAGCCCGCGTCGTCGGGCACGTGGTCGTTGACGGTGCGGATGCCGATCGGGTTCAAGGACCACGTCAGCGCAGCGGCGGCCGACCAGGGTCTGTCATGCAGCGACGTGATCGCGAACGCGATCGCCGCGGAACTCGACTTGCCACAGGTGATGGCGCCCCGCGCATCCGCAGACCAAGCCGAGCTGCTGGCCAGCTAGCCGTACGACGCGGCCGCCACCCGGCGTCCGGACAGCAAGAAGCCCCACATCCCCAAGTCACTTTGGCCGGTGTATTGGGATGCAGGGCTTCTCGACCGCTCAGGAGGAGACGTTACCAGCCCCCCTCGGGGTGGCACCGGTGCACCCGCCGAGTCTTCGGCGCGCCGTGCGATCGGTCGCCCTCCCCCATCAGTAGCGCGTAGCCGGCGCCGCCTTCGGCGGTGAGCCCGGTGGTGGCCGCTGGCCACCCTGACGCGCTGTTCGACCCCTCCCCCGGCTTCCGTACCCGGGTAGGTCCGACCGCCGACTACCTGGCGGCCAAGGCCGCGCTGCGCGCTGGCGCCGGCGCGACGTCGTCGACGCCAGCGGTCGAGACCCGCCGGCCCCCCTTGCCGCGACGGCGCGCGCACTCACGCGGACTCCGCGCGCGGAGCCGCCGACAGCGCTCGCTTCGTTCCGCTGCTGGTCAGGGCTGGGTCTGGACCGACGAGCAGCGGGTCGGGAACGGCCCACGCGCCTACGGCCGCTCCCCCACCCCGCTGCGGATCGCCCGGGCGATCCCACCCGGGCACCGCCGGGCCACCCAGGCCCACCGGTGGCTGGCCCGGGTCCGCGAGGCCGCCCTGGCCGAGTTCCGCGCCGACGCCGCCGAACGGCGCATCGCCCTCGCGGTGGTGGCGGCCCGGCACCTGGACGTGGCCACCGGGGTCTACGCCGGGGGCTGGGACCGTCTCGCGCACCTGGTCGGGGTGTCCCGGTCCACCGTGGCCCGCTGGCTGGCCTGGTTGCGGGCCCGGTCCCTGCTCGGGGTCGTCTCCACCGGGCGTGTCACCGACACCGACACCCCCATGGCCCTGGTCGTCGACGGCGACGGGCAGCCCCGCAACGAGGCCGCCGTGTACGTGCCCTGCGAACCCGACACCCCCCGAGTACGCCAGGCCCCGGACCCGGGGCTGGTCGCCCTGGACCCCCGCTGGGTGACCGGGCAGCTCGTCGTGGGCGACGACGGCCGCGTTCAGGCCGACCGGTCCCGGCACCCCCGCACCGTCGACGACCCCACCCCGGCGCCGCCGGCCGGCGGTGCCGGGTCGCCCGGCTCGGACGGGCCTGTGGATGAAACTGACACCCCTGTGTGGACCAGCGGAGCTGGAACCCAGAACGGGCGCGCGCACGCGCAAGGCTGCACCGCCACCCGGGCCACAGCGGGCGGGCCGCTGCGCGGCCGAAACATCGCCGCTCCGCGACAGCCCCAACCAGGACACCCGGAATCGGCCGGCCCGGTCGGTTCCCCGGCCGAGGCCGGGCCGTGCCCGACCTGCGGGGCCTGGCCGGCCCACCAGGCTGCCCGCACCCGTGCTGAGCGGCTGCGCCTGGCCCACCAGCTCCGCCGCACCTCACCCGACCTCGCCCCGATCAGCGCCCGACTGCTCCGCCACCTGCTCCGCCCCTGGCTGCACGCCGGCTGGACCGCCACCGACCTCCTCCACGCCATCGACCACCACCCCACCACCGGGCCCCGCCGACACTCCCCCACCACCGGCGGCCCCGGCACCATCCGCAACCCCGCCGGCTGGCTGGTCGCCCGCCTCCGCGACTGGCAAACCCCCGACGGCACCCCCGGACCCTCCCAACGGCAACGGACCGCCGCCGCCCGCGCCACCGGCGCCTACGCCCCGCCCCCCACCACCGGACCCACCGTCGAGGCCGGTCCGGTGATCTGGCCGGCCGTCCGACCCTCTGCCTCTCGCGCGGATCAGTTCACACGCCCGGGGTCATACCGCGACGGGCATCGCCGGTGACGGCCTCAACCGCCGGAACATGGAAAGGCGCTACCCGGAGCTGGTCCGCAGATCGACGGCGACCAGCGACCTCCACCTCCTGCCGTGGACCGAGAGGACGGACCGTGCACGAGAAGCCACCCCCGAGCTCGACGACACTCGCCGGCGTCACGCCGAAGGCGCCCGGTAAGAAGATCCACACGGGCTCCTCGACGATGGACCTGGACCATGTCGGATCCTTTCCGGGTTCGGGTTCGGGTTCGGCGCCCCGCGATCACCAGGCCCGACAGCAAGAAGTTCACCTGGTGCACGCGAGCGCCGGCTCCGCAGCCATGGCCGTCGCCGGTCTCGCGGGGTTCACCGAACGCCCTGAGGCCGCGTCGCCTCCTAGTGACCCGGACGCGGAGCTCACCGAGGCCCTCGCCACATCGGTGGACCAGCTGTGCACCCTGCTGCAGGGCCACGACGCGGTCGATGTGATGGCCCTGCTCCGTCAGTTCCTGGTTCCGCCCAATCTTGCGCTGTGGTCGGAGAGTCAGTCCGGTGGCGGCACCTCGTGGGGCTGCGCCGAGGTGGTGGCCCTCGCCCTCCTGGGGCTGGGTCTCCCCACCCGCGCTGCCGACAACGACCGACGCACGGCGGGCATCGTGCCCGAGCTGGTGGCCCGAGCCGCGGCCATCCTGCAGCTCAGCGAGATGGCGGGGCTTCGGACCCTCGCGGCCACCCACACGTCTGCGCTCGCAACCGTCGCCTGGCGCCTACGCAGCTTCGAGACCAGGGTCCGCGGCCGCCAGGACGAGTCCGTCGCAGGCCGCATCAACAACGCGATCTCTTCGCCGACCCCGGGCACCGAGATCTGGCAGACCGAGATCGGGTACACCCTCGACGACGTCCTCGCGTTGCGGGCTGCCATTACCGCGATCATCGAGAACGCGGGCCGTGGCGTCCTCGATCACCTTGCCATGGCCGCTCAGCCCGGTGACGCGTACCTCGATCCGGTGGCCCGCGCAGCTGCGCGCACCCCTCGAGACCCCAGGGACGCTGATCGCCGAGACCATCACCCGGCTGCTGCACGGCCGGGGGACGGCGTGGGCTCAGCTGAAGTACCGGGCGCCCGGCACGACCAACCCGCAGGTCGACCTCTCGGCGACGTCGACAACCTCCCAGGAGGGTGATCTCGTCGAGTTCGACCTCCTCCGCGTGGTCGACGGCGTCGCCCTCTGTGTTGAGGTCAAAGCCGGCGACCTGCGCCCGAGGACCCGCCAGGGCGGCATCGCCCAGCTCGACGGCGACCTCAACAAGACGGTCCGCGAGGCCGCCGAGCAGGCCGACCGCCTCCGCGAGCTGCTCACCACCCACCACGGACTGTGGCTCGACGACGGGACGGTGGCTGGACCTCACCGCCGCCCGCGAGGTGCACACCATCGTCGTCTGCCTCGACGACTTCGGGCCGGCCGCGCTCATGCTGGACGAGCTGGTGCGCAACGGCACCCTGACCCAGATTCAGCTGCCCTGGATCGTCAGCCTCCACGACCTGCTCGTCTGCGCCGACGTGCTCGACGACCCCAGTCCCCTTCCTCACCTACCTCCGCCGACGCACGAGCCACGACGCCGCCCTCTGGGTGACCGCCGTTGACGAACTCGACATCCTCATGTGGTTCGTCGACGGGGGCTTCCACTTCGAGCCCGACCCCGACCGTCTCCACGCCCGCCGACCGCAGGGTCGACCGCCGACGGTCAGGGACCGGCGCCGATACGCCGACCAGGGACGCACGGACGTCGGCACCTTCACCGACGACCTCGACGCCTGGTACTACGCGCAGGAGGGCTGCTCCTCCCGGGCTGCCCCCCGCCCCCGGCGCAGCATGAACCCCCTCCTGCACGTGTTCAGCGACCGTCTGCGGGAGACGGAAGCCCCCGGGTGGTGGCGGACCGGATCTGACCTCGACGGCCTGGCCGACCAGGCCCAGCACCGGCTCGCCGACGGAATGCGCCTCACGATCCCCCGGGCCCGGGCCGACGGCCAATTCCACACCTTCACCACGAGCGGCAGCGGCGACACCGGCGGATGGCTTCTCATCCTCGCGGTCGCAGACGACACCCCGGAGTCGCGGAACCATCTCCGCGACTACCTGATCGCGAAGAAGCACCAGGACTCCGCCGACCGGGCCCTGGGGGCCATGGTCAACCCCGACGGCTCCCCCTGGCTGACCCTCTGGTACGACCACGCACAAGGACCTGACCCCGAGCTCGACCGCCTGGCTCGGGCGATCGGACTGGTTCCGGCCGACCGCATGCCCCGCGTGCTGCCCCCACAGGTCCGGAACCCGCGGTTGGCGCGGAGCCGCAAGGCCGGGAGAAAGACGGCGGTGAGGTAAGCGGGCGGTCACTGCGGGCCGCCGGCCAGGTGGGCTCGGTGCGGGACACCGCCGACGTCGGCGCCCACGTCCGCCACGTCCTCGACCCCACCCCCGCCGACCGACCCCTCAGCCCGTGGGCGACTGTGGCTGCGGGGTGCGCCGGCGCCCGGCCGCGCGTGTGGTCGCGGTGACCGGGCCACCGACGACAGCGATCACGAGTCGGTCGGCGCGCCAAGGTCGAATGACTGGACCTGCTCGGGACTGAGCCCGGTGATCAGGAGCGGGTGGGTGGGGCTCACCGTGGCCGACGCGGCGTGGACGGCGCTACGCACGAAGGGGCGGCTGTCGATCAGCGCCCGACGCGCGAGGCGTTCCAGAACGTCCGGGCTCAACGTGTCCAGCAGCAACTGGGGTGGTTGCGCCTGGCTCAGGGGCGGGACGAGGCGAACCTCGTAGAGCGCGCCGACGACGACGACGACCGCGATGGCTGGAGCTCCGGTCTGGGCGTCGACCGTGCGGCTGGCGGCGGCGCGGATGGTGACCATCACGTGGTCGGGAACCCAGTCCCGGACGGTCAGGCGGGTCGGGACCTCTCCTGCCGGGGTGGGTTCGTCGGACCAGTCGGGGAAGGCCTCTCCGGGGACGATCCGAGCGGCCAGGGACTCCACCGTGTCGACGTGCACCAGCCGGCCGACGACTTCTGATCCGGTCACGGCGGTCACTACGCGGCGACGTGCAACGTCTGCGGTCGTCCCGCGGTGGTGGGCTCCGGCAGCGGCGGCTGGGTGCCCGTCGTGCCGAGGACCACGTCGAGGACGTACCCCGCGGCCGGAGAGGCTTCGACGTGGTGGGTGACACGGACCCCGACGGCGCGGGCGTAGCGGCGGATGGTGGACAACCGCGGATCCCCACCCAGCTTCTCGAAGGTGCTGACCGCAGCCGGGTCACGTCGGATCCGCGCCGCGACGTCCTTCTGCTGGAGGCCGGCCCCGACCCGGGCGGCAACCAGGTCCTCGATCAGCTGCTGGTCGGCCCGGGCGAGGTCGAGGCCGAGGAGGTGTGCCGGGTCGTGGGGGTCGATCCCGAACATCGCGGTGAGGTCGTCAGCAGCCTGAACCATGACATGAGGTTAACCACATGTCGTCAGGATGGCGAGGGCCGGTGGAGAAGCCAGTCCTGGTAACGGCGCGCGGCGCGGTCGATGTCGGCGTTCTGGGCGGCCTTGGCGTCAGGGTGCCCGTGGGGAAGCTTCACCGCGAAGCACAGCCCGAGGACCATCGGCGGCGGGATGGGCTGGGCGAAGTACAGGCGGTAGCGCAGGCCCCGGGCCTTGAGGCGGATCTCCCCGACCCCGCTGGCGGTCGCTGTCGGGTACACCACCCGGGTCCGGCCCAACCCCACCCGGCGGGCAAGGTCGATCAGGGCGATGAGGTCCTGGGTGATGCCCGGGTCGTCTGCATCCAGAGCGCGGGCGTCCGTCACGAGCTCCGGGACCTGGTCGTAGGTGAAGGAGTTGCCCTCCACCACCCACAGCCGCGGCGGCGATGTCACGGCCGCACCGCGAGCGGGAGTTCGGACACCCGCCGACGGTAAGGGCATCTCCGAGCCGAGCACAGGAAGATGGCGCAGGGGTCCTCGAGGGAGGAACCCCTGGTCAGACAGCTCCCCAGTCCGACGGTGGTCGGGAGGCAGCCCTCCCCCACCGCCCCGGGAGATCGCCTCCGCCAGGTGGGTGCTCAGATATTGTCACATACACCCATTGTGATGTGATCCACCATAAGCGGCCGTTATGACAATCACAGCCGGTACGGTGAGGGCGTGCCCGACCAGCCGATCCCCGCGCCCGCCCCGGCCGGCTGGACGTGTTCGGGGCTGGTGGCGCGACGCGGGGACCTGGCCGTAGGCCCGCGCCGCGTCGCGCCGGATCCACGGTAGGACCCCGCTACCCGGTCCGAGGGGCCGCGACGCGCTGACCAGCACCCTCCCCCACTGGTTCCGACGGTTGGCTGCGGTGACCGGGACCGCGCTGGAGCCCCTAAAGGGTGGGCCAGCACGCTGCGCCGGCTCCGGACGGCCTCGACGGGGCGACCCGGACGCTGCTCGAGCTCGCCCGCACGGCGGCCGCCGCAGCTGCAGCGGTGACCCCTGCCCCGCTGCTCCCCGACGGGGCGGTGGCGGCGATGGCGGCGCTGGCGGGGGCCGGGCTGGCCGCGAACACCGAGGCCGCGCGGGCGTCGGACTGGGCCGGGTTCACCCGCTGGTGCGCCACCGGCGGCCACGTCCCGCTGCCCGCGCATCCACTGCTGGTCCGCTGGTACGTCACCGCGAAGGCCGCCGAGGTGAAACCCGACGGGTCCCCCGCCTACGCCCCGGCGACCCTGACCCGGTGGGTGGCCACGATCAACGCCGCCCACACCGCCGTCGGGCTGCCCCGCCCCGGCCGCGACGAGGGCGTCACCCAGGCGCTGTCGGCGATCCGCCGGGTCCGCGCGGCCCCGCCGCGGCGCCGGGCGCCGCTGCTCACCGACGACGTCCGGGCGCTGCTCACCGCCGCCCGCACGAACGCCCACGGCGGGGGGTGGGCGGCGCGGGTCGCCGAACGCCGTGACAGCTGTCTGCTGCTGTTCGGCCTCGCGGGGGCGCTGCGCCGGTCAGAGCTCGTCGGCTTAACGGTCGCCGACGTCACCCCCAGCCGCGCCGACGGGCTGGTCCTCACCCTGCGGCGGTCGAAGACCGACCAGCAGGCCGCCGGGCGGACCGTCACCCTCCCCTACGGGATCCACCCCGAGACCTGCCCCGTGTGTGCCCACGTGCGGTGGCGGGAGGTCCTCGACGCGCACACCGCCGCCGGCCGCCCCGGGGTCATCCGCCTGCAGGGACCCCGGAGTGGATGCCGCTGCTGCGGACGGTGCACCGCACCGGCGCCGTCGGCGACGCCCCCCTCACCGGTCAGGCGGTCGCCCACGTGGTGCGCCGCCGCGCCGCCGCGGCCGGGTTCGGCCCCGAGCTGGTCGCCCGGCTCGGGGGGCACAGCCTGCGGGTCGGGTTCGTCACCCAGGCCGTCCGCAACGGGGCCAGCACCCAGACCGTGATGGCCCAGACCGGGCACACCGACGAACGCATGGTCAGCGTCTACGCCCGCCGCCACGCCGGGCTCATCGGCAACGCCGTCACCCACATCGGCCTCTAACCCGGTGACCAGCACCGGGACCGCCGCGGGGAGCACGGGCCCCTCCCGCACCAGGACCACCGTGGCCGCCGGAGTGCGGGGCGGTCCGATGCCGGCGGGATACGCCTATGAGTGGAACCGGTTCACCGACTGGTGTGCGGCGGTCGACGCGACGTCGATGCCGGCGCACCCGGTCACGGTGGCGGAGTTCCTCGACGACCACCCCGCCCCACCCGCGACCCAACGCCGCCGCCTCGCGGCGGTCACCGCCGCCCACACCGCCGCCGGGCACCCCTCCCCCGCCCGCGCCTCGGTGATCCGCGCCCTCCTCCACCCCGCCACCACCGACCCCGCCGATACCGGGACCACGGCCGCGCGGGACGGGCTGGTCACCGACGTCATCCGCCACCTGCCGTCGGTCGGGTGGCCCCACGGGCTGTTCGGCCGCCGCGACGCCCTCCTCCTCGTCCTCACCCACCACGCCCACCTCGGCCCCACCGCCGCCGTCCGCCTCCACCGCGCCGACGCCACCACCACCACCGACCGGGAGCTCGCGGTCACCACCGGTCCCTTCGACCGGGTCGTCCTCCCCCCGACCGACGACTCCCGCACGTGCCCGGCGTGTGTGCACCGCCGCTGGGCCCAGGTCCTCGCGTCTACCGACGCCGACCCCACCCGCCGGACCCTCCGGGCGGCCCTGCACACCGCCCCCGGACCCGGCCCGGACAGCCCCCACCCGTGCACCAGCCCGCTCCCCCCGCCGGCGGGTGAGGTCGGGGGTTATCCGCTGCTCACCTCGGTCGACGGCTGGGGCTGGCTCCCCTGGGAAGGCACCGGCCTCACCGCCCGCAACGCCGCCCACCTCGTCACGGCCCACCTCACCGGCGCACCCCCCGCCCACCGCACCCTCAAGGTCCCGGTCCCCGCCGGCGACCACCCGATGACCGCGCCGGCCCCTCCCCCACCCCCGGTCCCAGCGACGACCCCGGCCCAGCGCGCCGCGCAAGCTGCCGCGGCGCTGCGCCGCCGCCGCGACGACCAGGCCGCCATGACCAGGGCCTCCGACGCCCTCACCGGCCTCGACGCCCGCGTCCAACAGCTCCTCCAACGCACCCTCGACCTCCTCGACGACACCACTCCCCCACCGCAAGCTCTGCCGAGAACGAGTCGATCAGGCCGGCGCCCGCACTAGCCTCCGCCTTCACACACCTCTCCTACGTGTGTGACGTGTAAGCCGGGTAGGACAAGTACTTACAGGAGCAGTACTCGCACACATCTGACGTGGTGGACGCGTCCGCTTTAACGCATCTTGCTGACGGGTATGAGAGCGCACACTTCTCCCAGCAGTCGGACAGTGCGATAGCGGCACACCCATACGTCACGTGGCACACCTCCGACGTGTCACACACTTACACCGCACTCGACTGGGCTCGGCACGCACGAGGTGCAGCACTGCCAAGTTGTTTCCCGGCGAGCGGCGTGTCCGCTAGGTGCGAGGTTCAGCACTCGTCATCCTGGTGTGCGTTGTCTGACCAGCCTCACACGTGTGAAGACTCATACGTGTCACACACGGAGCCGCCGATGATCACTGTTGCGATCGCGAACCAGAAGGGTGGTGTCGGCAAGACCACGCTCAGTTTGGCGCTCGCCGCGGCCGGCGCGCAGCGGAACCTGTCCGTCCTCGTTGTCGACGCAGACCCGCAAGCGAACGCCACCGACACGCTCGTCCCAGACTTCGACCCCGAGACTGCGCCGACCCTGTACGACGCCCTCGACGGTGGGGGCCGCGGAGCAGCTGAGGGCGCGATCATCCCGACCCAATGGGGTCACGTCTCGTTGGTGCCCGGCGACCTTCAGAGCGCCAAGCACGACGAGTGGGGGATCGCGGCCGAACAGCGGCTCCGTATCGCCCTCGACGGAGTCGACGCGCCGTACGCCCTGGTGATCGTGGACTGCCCTCGGGCACTCGGCGCTCTGACTGCGGCCGCGATGGTCTACGCCGGGAACGTGCTCGTCGTGGCCGAGCCGACCAAAGACTCGCTACGCGGCGTCAGCCTGGTCCTCGACACCGCAGATGCAATCACCCGTGCCTACCGGCCCGACCTCCGAACGGTGGGGGTCATCGTGAACCGGATCGGCCGGACCAAGGCCCGGTCCGTGAGAGCCGAGCAGCTCAGGGAGAGCCTCGGCGAGCTCGTCTGGGAACCCGGTCTTCCCGAGTGGTCGGCCATCGCCCGTGTCACCGAGACCGGGGAGCAGCTCCAGATCGGTGCCGCGGGTCGCGCCGGGGAAGCCGCCTGGATCATCAGCCGCTACCTCGACCGACTGATCAAGGAGACAAGTGCATGAGCGGCGACCTTCTGCCGAACCCGCTCCGCAAGGCAGCGCGGAGCGGTCACCCAGCGACGCCCAGTCTGGTGAGCGTGCCAGCACCTGCAGTGCCAGCTGAGCCCGACCGGAGTGGGGGAGTGGGCCACCGATCGACTAGCCGAGTCGGTCCGGGGCGCGTCCGTCGCAGCTACTACCTGCCGACCGCCGCCGCCGCGGCCTTCAACGAGGCGATCGACCAGCTGCACTACGACTCCCGCGGCGCCGTCTCGAAGGCTGACGCTGCTGCCAGCATCCTTCGGGCAGGCCTCAACCACTTGGACGACGTCCGTCGGGACCTGAAGCTCTAAGTTTCCCACTTGTGTTACTACTCGTACGTGTCACACACGGCTTATCTGTGTGTCAGTTCAGGGCCGCCAGGACGACGGTCGATCACCAGGGTTCCGGTTCAGCCGCTCAGCTCGTCGGAGGAAATGGCATGGAGAAGTCGTATGAACTGGTGCGGATCCCGCGGCGTCCGTTGAGGACGACGCGGCCGTCGCCCTCAGAGTCGAGCCCCGTCCGTACACAGACCATCAGACTCGCCCTCGTCCTCCTCTGTGTGAGCACCGGTCGCGGGCTCCTTCGAGCGGTTGGTGGGGGTCAGAAACCGCCACCCTCGAAGGAGCCCGCCCGCCCGTGGCGACGCCATGCAACGGGTGCTCAAGGTGGGGACTTTCAACGAGCAGGTCTGGGGAACTTCGGCGGCTACCAGCTCAGCGAGGTCGAACACTGCGCCGCCGGGCAAGACGGACCTCGCTGTCCACCAGCGGCGACAGGGCGGGCGACCACAACGGCCAGGCCGCCTGCCCGATCGGCGGTCGAGTGCTGCGAGGAAAGCGAGCGAGGCCGGGAGGCGCTGCTCCGGCGAGGCGCCCACTTATACCGCCGGAGGGGTATATGGTCGCCCGTATGCCCCTAGCGGCGGGAGGTGCTGGGTGCGTGTCGCTGTGGCGAACCAGAAGGGCGGCACGGGCAAGACGACCACGGTCGTCAATCTGGCGGCCGCGGTCGCCGAGACCGGGTTGCGGGTGCTGGTTGTCGATCTCGATGCCCAGGCCAACGCCACCACCTGGCTCGGGGCCGAGCAGGACACGTACGACGCCCTGTCGGTGCTGTTGCGTGACGCGGGCATCGACGAAGCCGCCGTGCCCTGCAATGTCCCAGGCGTGGAGGTTGTCCCCGCGACCAGCGAGCTGTCCAGCGTCGAGCGGGCTCTGGCCGGCGACGTCGGGGTCGAACTGCGGTTGCGGGTCGCGCTGGACCGGGCGACGCCCCGCGACGTGGTCCTGGTCGACTGCGTGCCAGCGCTGGGCCTGCTCACGGTCGCGGGGATGGCCGCCGCCGACACCGTCCTGGTGCCCGTTCTCCCCGGGGCGCTGGAGCTGGAAGCCGTCGCGCAGCTGCTCGGAACCGTGGAGAAGGTCGCCGAGGCGCTGGCTCCGCACCTCGCGGTCGGGCACCTGCTGGTCTGTGGGGCCGGGACCCGGACCCGGATGGACCGGGACGTCATCGCCACACTCCGGCGGCGGTTCCCCCGCGAGACGATGCAGACGGTGATCGGTCGCACCGTCCGGCTCGCCGAGGCGTATGCCCGGCGGCAACCGATCACCGTGTATGACCCGACCGGGAAGGCGGCCGAGCAGTACCGCGCGGCCGCCGCTGAACTGCTCGCCGCCAGGGGGACCGCCTGATGCCCGCTCGTGGGGGACTCGGCGATGTCGACCCGTTCGAGCAGCCGCGCCGTCCCCGGATCGCGCCCGTGATCCCTGCCGCCCGCGGCCGCGACGAGGTCGCTCCGGACGACATCGGGACCGGTGGTCCACGCAAGGCCAAGGCATGGGGTCGCAAGCAGCCGCCGGCCAGCAAGACCCAGGTCAGCGTCTACCTGGACAGGGACCTGGCCGCCGCCAGTCGCGACGCGATCCACGCCCTCAGCGGCGTCGACGGCGCCCCGGTCAACCTCTCCGCGCTGTACCAGGCAGGTATCGCCACCGAGGTCAAGCGGCTGCAGAAGGTCCACAACGGCGGGAAGCCGTTCCCCAGCGTCGACCGGAAGCTCAGGGCCGGCCGACCGAGCTGACCGGCCCACCCCCGGCCTTGGGGCTGGTGCGGCTTGGTGGGTGGGGTGGGTGGTCCGGGTCGCTGGCGTCCGGGTCCCTCGCCGTCGCGACGGGACGCCACCGGCCCCGCCGGGCGCAAGGGTCCGCTGCGCCGCTACGCGCCCCTGCCCCCGACACTCCCGGCACCGTGAACCCCCGTCACGCCGAGGGACGGGGACACCAGCTCCACTCCCGCTGTGACCACCCATCAGGGTCACCGCCCGGCCCGGACGGGCCGGCCAGACGCCAGACGCCACACGCCACAAGCCGCGGGGCGCTCCGCCCCCGCACCCCAGGACCTCGGTAACAAGGACACCGGTCGACCGACAGACCGAGCGGGTCCGACGGGCGGTTCCCCGCAGCTCAGAGGCCCATCCCGGCTTGCATCTTATACCCCTATCGACTAGATTAGGGGTATAAGCCAGACACCGAGAATCGGAGACGCAACGTGACGACAACCACTCCCTATGAGGCCGGGGACCGGGTCCGCGCACTGGTCCGCACCGAGCGCGGCACGACCCTCGCCACCGGCACCGTCGCGGACTGCTCGCCGTCCGGCGGGGGCCGGTGGGTCGTGCGGGTCCGGGCCTGCGACACCGACCACACGTTCACCGTCGCCGGCGACGGGTCCGACGCCAACGGCTATCTCCAGCGCGCCCCGGGGGTCGTGGTCGGACGCCGCAACTGCTGCACCGCCACCACCAACGGGACGGGGACCTCGTGACCAGCTCCTACGAGCTCGACATGGCCACCGAGGACACCTGGGCGCGGTTCGTGACCGCCGCGGCCGAGTCCATCCACGCGATCGAGGCCACCGCCGTCATCGGAGGACCAGGGGAGCGGGCCCGCCCGTGGCAGCGGGCAGCAGGAGCGCAGGTGCCGGCCGGACTGTGGGACGCCCTCGCCGAGGTCGCCGCGCGCCGCGGAGTGGTCATCGTGGGGGATCAACGGACCGCCCTGCACGAAGCGGTCAACGGGCGGGTCGCTGCGGTCGTGCTGGAACGGCCGGACCTTCCACGAGCAGAGGACGCGGCAGCGGTCGGACGGCTCGCTGAGCGACTGGTCGCGGTCAGCGTCACCCGGCCCGGCATCGATGTCGGCGCCGGTCAGCGGTTCGGGTTCGCCGCGATGGTTGCCCACACCGCCGGCCGCATCATGGTCGCCGCCTGCAACGTCCGGACCAACCCCTACCGGGTCATCGAAGGCTGGGACACCGACTGGCGGACGAAGGCCGACGCCGTCGAGCTGCGCCAGGTCGGCAAGGTCGCCCTGCGCCACGCGCACGCGCTCTACGCAGAGATCACCGATCCGGTCACCGCATCAGCGTCTCGCCACTGACCAGCACGATCACCCAACCCAACAGGTGATCGTATACCCCCATAACGGTGCGGGGGTATAAGGGTGGCGACCGGGACAGGCCCGGCGCCGGTCGGAAGGGGATCGGCGTGGTCAGCTCGTTGGCCAGCCAGAACGCTGCGACCTCGGGACGGGGCACGTTGACGCATGGGCGGGAGGTGGCTGGTGAGTGACGTGACCGGCGCAGCCGCGCGAAGGGACGACGCGCGACTGCGCGCTGCGTTGGAGGAGGCCGCCGGCTGGTACCGGGTGCGGCTGGTCGCCCTCCGGCCGGCGGCCGTGGTGGGGCTGCTGCGGGAGCGGGGGTTGGTGGATCTGGCGGTGGCGACCCCGGCCGGGTTGCGGTGGCGGGTCGGGCACGCCCCGGGCGGGGTGAGTCGGACCGGGTTGGTGGAGCACCTGCGCCGGTGCGGGTTCGGGGCTGAGGAGATGGTGGCCGCCGGCCTGGCCGTCCCGGCCCGTCCGCACGGCGGCGCGGGCGGCGGGCGGTGGGGGAGTGGGGTGGTGGACGTGCTGCGTAACCGGCTGGTGGTGCCGCTGGTGGACGCCGGGGGGGTGGTCGGGTTCACCGCGCGGCGGTTGTCGGAGGCGAACCCGGCGGTCCCGAAGTGGGTGAACACCGCGACCACCGTGCTGTACCGGAAGGGTGAGCACCTGCTGGGGTTGGCCCAGCAGGCAGAGCGGCTCGCGGTGGGCCGCGGGCTTGTGGTGCTGGTGGAGGGGGCGGTGGACGCGATCGCGGTGGACCTGGCCGGGCACATCGGCGTGGCCGCCGGCGGCACCCAGCTCACCGCAGCCCACGCAGGGCAGCTGCGGGCCGCGGCGGCCGCCACCGGCGGGCCGCTGTTGGTGGCCTATGACGGGGACCGGGCGGGCCGGGAGGCCGCGCTGCGTGCGGCGGACGTGCTCGGGGGCCTGGATGCCCGGGCGGTGCGGCTACCCGAGGGCCAGGACCCGGCTGATGTCCTGGTCGCTGCCGGTGCCCGGGGGTTGCGCCGCGTGCTCGGAGTCACGGTCCCGTTGGTGGACGCCGCGGTCAGCGCGCGGCTGGATCGGTGGGCGGCGCACGCCGGGAACCCGGTCGCGCTGGTGGACGCGGTCCGTGACGTCGCCGGGCTCGTGGCGGCTGCCCCGGCGGATGGCCGGGCGCGGCTGGTCGGCCTGGTCGCCGGCCGGTTGCAGCTGCCGGCGGACCTGGTGACCGCGACCCTGCTCGACGCGGCCGCGCCCAGTTGAGTCCACGGCGGCCGGTCGCAGCACCGGGAACAGTCAGTGCCGGCGGGTAGAAGGAGAAGGTCACACGATGACGCACAGGGACAGGAGGCCGGTGAGGTGAGCACGGACCGCGGAGAGCAGGTGCCGGGCGGGGAGCGGGTGGTGGTGTTGCCCGATCTGGACAAGGAGTTCACCGCGGCCCTCGGGGAGGTGGAGGAGCTGTTGCTGACGTTGCGGTGGCAGGAGACCGGGGACCCCGATGACCTGGTCGCCCACCCGGCGGCGCTGGGTGGGGGAGTGGCGTTGCAGGCGCTGCGCCGGATCGCGGACACGGTCCGGCCTACCCAGACCGACCCCGAGACGGCGACCGGTGGGCGGCTGCTGGGCCCGGACGGCCGGTATGAGCACGTGCCGTTGCGGTTCGTCCGGGTCCGCGCGGCGGACGTCGACGCGCTGTCGGCTGCGGCGGCGGCGCTGGGGGAGCCGGTCCGCAGCGAGGCGGTCAGCGACGCGCTGCGGCTGCACGCCGGGCACCGGGCGCAGGACCGGGCGTTCCCCGACCCCGATGCTGCCCTGGTGGCGTTGGTCGCGCGGCTGGCCGGGGTGCTGGACCTGGAGTGGACCCGTGACACCGAGCTGCTCCGCGCCCGCCTCGAGCAGCCGGTCGACACGGCCGGCGACGTCGTGCTCACCGCGGTCGAGGAGACCGCCTACCAGCGGGTCGTCACCCGGTTCAACCGGATGTGGACCCTCGCCGACCCGGTCGAGCGCTTCACCTACTGACTGGCTGAGCGGCCGGCGCCGTCGACGGGACGAGAGCACTGCCGCCGGTTACCTCGCCGGAGGGGGGTCCCGGCCGCCCAGGGCGGCTGTATGAGCAGCCTGACCGCACGGATGGGGTTGACCAGCAGCACCAGCGCTACGACCGGCGAGGTCAGCCGGAACCACAGCGAATCGCTGAACACGTTGCTCGCCACCACCAGGAACTCGAGCGATGAGATGACCGTCGCGGCGATGAGCTCGCCGTGAGAGCTGTCCGCTCCCACAGCGATGACCCGCGCCAGCTGAGATCGCGGCCCTTGAGACGGCCTGAGCAGGCCGAGCTCGACACCGAGGCGACGTCCCAGATCACGTCGACTCCCCTGCCTGCTCACACCGCGATCGTGCCCGACCGTGCAGGCCTCGACCCGCGCGTACACAGCCGTTGAGCGCCCAGCATCGTCTCGGGGCCGCGGCCGTCTCACCGTCGGGCTGCCGGCCCTTTCGGGCCCGGGTGCCGACCTGCGGTCGGCGCTGCCGCGCGGGGGGTTGGGGTGGGGCGGCTGGGTGCTCCGAGCCTGGCAGGGCGGGGACCCCGACCGGTCAAGGCCGCTGTCGCGCCGCTGTGCGGTCGGCTGCGCCGAGCCTTGACTGGCCACCCTCGCCCTGCCCGACCCGGGACTGCACCCGCCGCACTCCGCGGCGGCAGTCCCCGGGAGCCCGCGATGGACCAGCCCGCCTTCACCGACCTCGACGACGACCTGTTCCCTTTCTGCACGGCCGGGACGGTCGGGGCGCTGCACACCGACGAGTACCGGGTCCTCTGAGTGTGTGACCTGGTCGACGGGCTCAGGGTCGTCTGGGTGTCCCTCGGCCCGGACACCGGCCCAGCGCCGGGACCCCGGTGACCCCGGGGGCGCGCCGGCCGGCCCGCGAGCAGCGGGTCGGCCGGTACCGCGCCCACTCCCGAGCAGCGTCGTCCGGGGGGTCTGGGGATCACGGCCACCGGAGGCCGGGCCCAGCCGTTGGGTAATTGCGGCCGCTAGTACTTACTGTCGAGACGGTCTAGCACGCTGCTTGACGCGTCGGCTCCCGGGTGACATCGGCTCACCATTGCTGGGCGGCCTCCACGGTTGCTCATCTGGAACAACCGTGCGTTTCGCGACCGTCAAAGCGGCTACTCGCGAGCGGAGCTGTCGAGCGGCGACGTTGATCGACTGACCACTAGATCACTTGCGAAGTGCGTGATGCCGGCCACCAATCCAAGCTCCGCGATGAAAACTCCCGGCAACGAGTCAGTTCCAAAGACCAGTCTTGGCCAACCGAAACCGTGCACGACCCCACTGTAAGTGTTAAAGGTCCAAGCGACATGCTCCTTGTAGCGCAACGGATCGTCTGCAACCTCTCGGCGGGGGAGTGTGCGACCGACCACCTCTGCCATCCTTTCAAGGGTGGCGGTTTCGGTCAGTAATGAGGCAAGCTTCTTCAAGGCGTTCACGCGTTTGCGCTGCTCCGCGAGGACGGCCTCCGGAGGAACAAGTTTATGCAAGGCCGTGAACTTTTCAGCAGTGGAGTAGAGGCGGTCCAGTCCAACTGCTTCCTGTCTCATCGTGATAAGGGTGTTGGCCAGCCGCTCTTGGTGCGTGTCCGGTCCCAGCGAGAACACAACCCTAGCCGCACCGAGTAGCGCGGTCCTGACAAGAGACGCTAAGACTATGGGCGTAGTTGGTAAACCTTCGACGAAGGTCGCAATTTGAACAAGGGACCCGTTCGCTGCCGAAAGACCCGCTAGGAGGGAAATGCGGGGATCGACAGGAGGGTCAGGAACGTCCTCGATTAGACGGGTAATGTCGCTATTTGGCTCTCCAAGTCGGGAAGGATCACTCGGTAGGACATCGCAAAGGTTAGATGTGAACCGAATTACCTTAATGATCCGTACCAGTTCTTTCATGTCGTCTGGACCATTCAGGCCAATGTCCACTTAGGACTCCCGGGTCGTGGTAGTCGCAGCCGTCGTCCGACGCGTGCACCGGCGCTCGGTCAGTATGTCGTCCTAGGGGCCACTGCTCACCTCGAGGGCGATGCCAAAACGTGGCGACGATCGCCAGTCCGGCCAGCGCAGTCCTGACTGCGCCGATCCAAGGTGCTGACCGTGTCCCGCCACGGGAAGCACCTCTAGCGCAATGGCGGCCACACCGAGGACAGCCAAGGCCGTGGCCGGCACGTAGGACCTGGGACGGTCGTGCTCCAGGGCGGCTACGCCGAGCCTTGGGAAAATCGCGGTTGCGACCGAATTCGGGCACGAGTCGCACCACGGCCTTCGGTCAGCGGCGGGGGACGTTGGCCAGCAGAACCGGGTCGAGGTCCCAGCGGTGGCCGGGTTCTCGTACCAGCACTCGACTCGGTCCCGGCGCAGCCGGGTCCGGGCGACGGCGCTCGGTTCCGGCCATGTCGGGTCGGCGTCGAGTTCGGCGGAGGAGTGCCCTGAGGCGGCCTGCGCGGCACTTTCGAGTGCTGCGAGCACGGCGAGCTTCACCCGGACCGGGTGCGGGGTCAGCGGGTTCCAGGTCCCCCGGTCGGTGGTCACCAGTCGAGCGTGAGGTAGCTCTGGCCGTGCTCGGCGAGGGCTTCCGGAGTGGAGCCGGCGGGTGGCGGGTCCCCGGCGGGGAGGAAACAGAGCTGGCAGCGTGCGTTGTCGGCGAGCACCCAGACGGCCGCTGCGGCGGCGGCTGCCCGATAGCCGCGGCCTGTTGGCCTTGTCGCCGGCGGACCAGGTGAATCGCCCCGGCGTGTCCGGAGACTCCAGTCCTTGGGAAGGATGGAGTCCATGGCAGGTGGTCGCGGGCAGCAGTACCCGGCGGAGATTCGGGAGCGGGCGGTGCGGATGGTCGCCGAGTCGCGCCCGGATCACGGGTCGGAGTGGGAGGCGATGCGGTCGGTCGCGAGCAAGCTCGGGATCGGCACGACTGAGACGGTGCGCAAGTGGGTCCGGCGGGCGGAGGTCGACGGTGGAGTCCGGCCAGGGGTGAGCAGCGAGGAGTCCACCGAGATGCGGAGGCTGCGGACGGAGGTCCGTGAGCTGCGGCGGGCCAATGAGATCCTGAAGGCGGCTGCGGGTTTTTTCGCGGCCGAGCTCGACCGGCCACAGCGGTTCTAGTGCAGTTCATCGCCGGCCACGCCGACCGGGTCACGGTCGACGGGCTGCGGTGGGGAGTCGAGCCGATTTGCGTTGTCCTGTCCAGTCAGGGCACGCCGATCGCTGCCAGCACCTACTACGAGGCCCGCGGCCGGCGGCCGTCCCGCCAGCAGGTCCGTGATCAACAGCTGAGGCTGGACATCGCCCGGGTCCACGCGGACCACTACGGGGTCTACGGCGCCCGGAAGGTGTGGCTGCAGCTGCGCCGGGAAGGCGTCGAGGTCGCCCGGTGCACCGTGGAACGGCTGATGGGCGACCTCGGTCTGAGCGGGGCCCGCCGGGGGAAGAGCAAGCGGACCACCATCGCTGACCCGCAGGCGCCGCGGCCTGGTGACCTGGTCCAGCGGCGGTTCGACCCGCCGGCGCCGAATCAGCTGTGGGTGGCGGACTTCACCTACGTGTCGACCTGGTCCGGCTGGGTCTACGTCGCCTTCGTGATCGATGCCTACGCCCGTCGGATCGTCGGCTGGCGGTGCACTACCGCGATGACCACCCCGCTCGTCCTTGACGCGATCGAACAGGCCATCTGGGCCCGACAGCGCGAGGGCGTGACCGATCTGACCGGGCTGGTCCATCACAACGACCGCGGGAGTCAGTACACGTCGGTGGCGTTCACCGACCGGCTCGTCGCGGCCGGCATCGACGCCTCGGTCGGCGCGACCGGCTCGTCCTATGACAACGCCCTCGCCGAGTCGATCAACGGGCTCTACAAGACCGAACTGATCAAACCGCGGGGCCCATGGCGCACGCTCGAGCACGTCGAGATCGCCACCCTGGAATGGGTCGACTGGTTCAACCACCGACGCCTCTACGGCCACTGCGGCGACATGCCCCCAGCCGAACTCGAAGACCTCTACTACCGTCACCATCAGACCCGGCAACCCGCCGACGTCTCAACCGTTTAGGTCTCCGGACACGCCGGGGCGATTCACTGAGGCCTCCCGCACCTGTGGCTCTACCCGACAGACCAGAGCCTGTCTGGCAACCCACGCCCACGTGCGAGCGAGGCCTCAGCCCTCGCTCATACCGTCTAGGAGCAAGACCTGACCGCGCAGTGTGAGGTGCTCGCCCGGCTTAACGTCCCGGCCGACCGAGCCGGGCCATAGCTGCGCGCTCACCGGCAGAGTCGGTACCCGCGGCCGCTCGAGGCAGGGCCGCCACACGAGTTGGACTGTCCCGTCGCGACGCCGGAAAGCGCCGCGCCGGACCTGCCTGCCACCCCCTTGACGCTCCGCGGTTGGGCGGTTACTTTGGCCCAAACCGGTGGATGTCGGGGTCTGGGTGGCTGTTCCTAAAAGCGCCACGCCATCATCGTGAGCCGTGTCTCGCCTTGGAACCCCCAACGAATCGAAGCCGTACAAGAAACAGGGAGCAAGATGATGAGCCCACGTTCGATGCTGGTTTCGGTAGGGGTCGCTGGCGCGTTGGCGGCGGGCGCTTTCGGAGTCGCCATTCCGGCGCTCGCCGCCAGCCCGGTTCCTGCTGCCACGTGCTCTGGCAACCTCACCTGCACGTACGCCGACGCCAACTACGTCACCTTCCTCGGCTCTCGGTCCCCGGGGACGGGGCTCGCGGACATCTCGCTGGCGAACCGGAATAAGCTGTCGTCGTGGATCAACTACACGTCCACAAGCGCTCGGTTTTACTACAACACCGGTGGGGGCGGCACCTGCGTGACGATGAGCGCAAGGAACAGGAATACTGTGACCCCTGGCGTGTACAACCCAGATAACGACCAGGCCGAGTCCTGGGGTTTCAACCGCGGCTGCTAGCGCGTCGGTACGTGCGCGGCGCGGGTGGGGCGGTAGCTTCGCCCGCGCCGCACTTGCCGAGCGGCTCAATCGACTGTTGAGGAGTTCGGGTGGGTGCGCTCGCCAGGGTCGACAGTGTGTCGAAGCGGTATCGGTCGGGCGTCGAGGTCGTCGTCGCGGTGGATGACGCGAGCTTTACGGTCTGTCCGGGCGAGTTCGCGTGCGTGTACGGGGCGAGTGGGTCGGGCAAGACGACCCTGCTGAACCTTCTCGCGGGTATCGAGGTGGCGGACTCGGGGTCGGTGGTCGTGGCGGGGGAGTCGCTGGTCGGCCGGTCCGAGGCGGCGCGGGCCGACATCCGGCTCCATCGGATCGGTGTGGTGTTCCAGTCCAACAACCTGCTCCCGGAGTTCACGGCGCGGGAGAACGTCGCTCTCCCGTTGCGGGTTCGCGGGATGGCGCGCGCCGAGGCCGATGCCTCCGCGGACACGGCGCTGGGCTCGGTCGGCCTGTCGGGGCTGGGTGACCGGCTGCCGGAGCGGATGTCCGGTGGGCAACGTCAGCGGGTCGGGATCGCCCGGGCACTTGCAGGTGGGCAGCCGCTGCTGTTGGCCGATGAGCCGACCGGGGCGTTGGACTCGGAGAACTCCCGGTCGCTGTTCGGGTTGATGCGGGCGTTGTGTGACGACCGCGGGACGGCGGTGGTCCTCGCGACACACGACCCGCTCGCGGGGGAGTTCGCCGACTCGGTGTACGGCATGGTCGACGGGGTCGTCGCCGCCCGATGAGCCGGTCCGGTGGTGGCGCAGTGCTGTTCCTGGCGGGCAGATGGCTGCGTGGGCGGGCCGTGCGCCGGTCCTCGGTGGTTTTGGGGGTGGCGTTCACGGTCCTGGCCGCGGTGTTCGTCTGCGTGAGCTCGTTCGCTCTCAGTCCGGACCAGCAGGCGGACAGTCAGCTCGGCGCGTACGGGCAGTCGACCTACGACAGCGTCGGGGTCGGGGCGGTCGACGCCACGTTCCTGGCCCGGGCCAGCACCGCCCTGTCGGCTGCGGCCCTCGGCTCACACCTGTTGATCTCGACCCCGGAGATGCGCCCGGACTCGTTCACCAAGCTCTGGGTGCAGGGTCCGGTGTCGACCGTGCGGTTCGTCGAGGACCCGGGTCTGCGGCAGGCGTTCCCCGGCCGGTACACCCTCGACCAGGGGTCGTGGCCGGTCGCCCCGTCCGACGTGGTCGTGTCCCGGCACCTGCTCGACGCGCTCCCGGACCACATCCGGTTCACGATGCTGTCCGGCCGCGTCCGGCTCCACGTGGTCGGCGTTGTCGCTGACGCGTACGACCGGCACGGCGACACCATCGTCGCCGGGCCGGGGACCTGGGAGTCCATCCCGCCCGCGACCCCAGGGCGCGCCTACCAGCCGGTCAGCGCCGAGGTCCGGGCACTGTTCAGCGCCGACACACCGGCCGCGACCGTCACACAGGTCCTCCAACGGCTGCTCCCGCCGCTACCGGCGAACCAGGGGACCCGCGCCGAGAACCTCCAGTCCAACCTCTCCACCCGCCCGCAGGTGATCGCCTCCGCCACCGCCACGGCGTTCGGGAACAGCCAGGACCTGGTCGTGTCCTACCTGCCGCTGCTGCTGGTGGTGCTGGTGATCTCAGCGCTGGTCGTCGGCCAGACCCGCGGGCCCCACCGCGTCAACGCCGACCGGCTCGTCGCGATCGGGGTACGCCGCCGCCGCGTGGTGCTGTCCCAGGTGCTGTCCCTGCTCGTGGCCGCTGCCGGGTCGATCGCTGCCGGGCTCGGGCTCGGGTGGCTGGTCGGCCTGGCCCTGCGGGTAGTGGTCCTCCCACGGTTCGCCAACCAGCCGCTGTCCCCGGTCCCCGGACCGGACGGGACCGCGCTGGGGATCGCGGCGCTGTCGCTGGGCCTGATCGCCGCGGGAACGGTCTGGCCGGAGCGCAGTGGCGCTGCGGTCACCCGATCGCTGGCCGCCCGATGGCGGGCGGAGGTCCCGGACGGGCTGGTCCGGCGGGTATCCGCCGTGCTCTTGGTCGTCGTCGCGGTCCGGATTGGGGACACCCGTGTCGCCGCCTACCTCGCGATGGCCGCGGTCCTGCTCGCCGGGCCGGACCTACTCCGGGTCGTGCTGCGGCTGCTCCCCGACCGCAGCCCCCGCTGCCACGTCGCGGTCCGGCTGATGCGGTCGGAGCTGGGCAGGCAGTCCGCGGCGGTTGTTGTCGTCGCGAGCTGTCTCGCGCTGCCGATCTGCGTGGCGACCCAGCTGGCGAGCACAAAGCTCAGCGAGAGCGCCCTGACGTACAACCTCGTCCCCGACCACCAGATCTGGGTTCAGCGGACCGGCGACACCGGTGACGTCGCCGGTGTCGCCGGTATCGTGGACAGGGTCCCGCAGGCCGGCCAGGCGGTCTCCATCTGGGGCCTCGCGCCAACACCCGAAGCCACGGGGCAGGTCCAGTCGGACGCGCGGTTCGACAACCTCGCGAGCGGTGGCACCGCAACGATGGTCCTGGAGTCTGCGGATCAACTAGCCCGCGTCCTTGGCGACACGGTCCCCGGCGACCCGGAGGGCGTGCTCAATGCCGGCGGGGTGGTGGACTTCACCGGCGGGGCCGGGAACCGGAGGTTCGTTGTCTACGGGCCGGGCGGTGACCCGCAGCGGACCACCGCGCAGCTGCCCACCCTCCACGTGGGAGTGCCGAGACAGTTCACGGTCAAGTACTCCGGCGCCGTCCTGTTAGCCACCGCCCGGAAGCTCGGACTGCCCGTCAGCCAACCCGCCGCTTTCGTCTTCCCTGCCGTCGGCGACGCCACGATCCGAGCGGCCGTGGCCGCCGCCGTCGACGCTGGCTACGACAGCGAGTTCGTCCAGTACGCCGTCCCGCCGCCACCGCCCCAGCTCCCGACCGCGGCGTACGTGTTCCTCGCCGGGCTGGTCCTCGGGGGATTCGCGGTCCTGCTCACGGTCATCCGCGGACAGGCCAGGCGGCTGCGCCGCTACAGCTCACGCCTCATCGCCCTCGGTGTCGGCCCCCGGTGGACGCTCTCCGTCCTCGGCATCCAGGCCGCCGTCACCCTCGGGGTCGGCGCGACCACCGGCGTCGCCGCCGGAATCCTCGGCGTCACCATCACCGCGAACAGCTACACGATCCTCGACGTCCCGGCCGCGCCCATCGCTCTCGCCTGCGCCGCCACCGCTGCCGCCACGGCTCTGGCCACCGCTCTCGCAGTCCGCGCACTCACCGCAACCGAGCACACACGCGTCACCTGAGAGCACAACGTGGCCCAGCGGGGCTTCACGCGTTCGGCGTCGATGTCTCGCCGGTCATCTGTTGGCCGGTGACTTCCACTGGGACAGCGGTCGAGGTCTTGCGGCGTCGATGCGTGGCACCCCTCGTTGAAGTCGAGCAGACGTCGACGTCTGCCCCTGCATCACGAACTCAGTCATCTCATTAACGATCGTTAACGGCACGATCGCGGCGGTACGGCGACACGCCGCTCTCGGCCGGTCCGGAAGCCGTTCCGATACCGACTGGCGGTGGGCCTCCTCGTTGCGGCGTTTTCGGTCCGGGTGGTGGGTGTCAGTTGGGGTCGCTGATGTCGTTGTAGGGGCTGAGGGTGCCGTCGGCGAGCCGGTATCGGAGCTGGTAGAGGCGGTGGCCGGTGGTGCGCATGGCGAAGACCGCGATGGGGCTGAACGCGGGGTGTTCCACGGTGGCGGTGAGGGGGGTGCCGTGTTCGCTGATGGCGGTGACGGCGACGGCGTCGGCGGGGACGCCGCCGGTGATGACCCAGGCGGACTTTCCGGCGATCTTGACCCGGTCGGTGCGGGACATTGGTGGGGTCTCGCCGGGCGGGCCGGTGAGGCCGAAGGTCGTGCACGGCTCGCCGATGGTGCGGGGGGAGGCGTGCGGTCCGAGGTCGATGGCGAGGATGCAGCTCGCGGCGCCGGGCTGGCTCTCCGTTTCCTTGTCCTCGGTGACGGTGAAGGGGAGTTCCCCGAAGATGGGCCCGGCGGCGGGGGTGACGCCGTCCAGTGCTGTGCCGGCGACGGGTCCGCTGGTGTCCTCGCCGTGGTGGGTGGCCACCAGGGTGACGGCGGCGGCGAGGACGGCGGCGCCGGCGACGGCCGTGAGCCGGTGCTGCCGGCGGGGGTGGGCCGGGCGGGTCGGGGTGGGTGTGGGACCGGCCGGTGCCCGGCGGTCCCGGGTGGCCTGCAGGAGCTGGTCGTGGTGCCCGGCGGACAGCGGGCCCGGGTCGGGGAGCGGGTCTGCGGAGGTGAGGAGCTGGTCGAGGTCGGTCATGGGGTGGCCTCCGAGGCGGTGGGGCAGGGGGAGCCGGCCGTGTCGAGCCGGTCGAACCGGTCCAGGACGGCGGCCAGGCGGCGGCGGGCGCGGTGCAGACGGACCCGCGCGGCCAGCGGGGTGCACCCGAGGACCTCGGCGAGTTCGGTGGGGTCGAGCTGGTCCCAGGCGGTGAGGGTGAGCAGTTCCCGGTCGGTGGGGCGCAGCTGCCCCAGGGCGCTGGTGACGCGGTGGCGGGCGTCGAGGCGGTCGGCGACCGCGTCGGCGTGGTCCGCGGCCGCTTCGGGTGCGCTTGCGGCGACTCGTTCGGTGAGCCGGGTGCGGCGGGCGCCGGCGCGGTGGGTGTGCAGAACGCGGTGGTGGGCGGTGCGCAGCAGCCAGCCGACCGGGGGGTCGGGGAGCTGGTGGCGGTGGTGCCAGGCGGTGGCGAAGACCTCGGCGACAACGTCGTCGGGATCGGTAACCCGGCGGGCGGCGTAGGCCCACACCCGATGGGCGTAGGCGCGGAACAGCGACTCGAACCATGCCTCGTTGTGGTCCACCGGCTGCTGGGTCACATCTGTTCATTCCCGGCGGCGGGGCGTGCGTTACCGCTGGCGGCGCGCACCGGCCCTACGGTCCGCGCCGACGTTCCCCGGAGGTCGCCGGCGGCGGGGGTTCAGGTGGCGGTGTCCGGGTGGGTGAGCTCGTCGCGGACGGTGGACCCAAGGTCACCCCAGACCTCGGCGATCTTGCCCTGAGCCAGTCGGTAGATGACCAGTTCCTGGGTGCGGATGCGCCGGCCGGCGGCGGGGATCCCGCGGAAGGTGCCGGTGTGGGTCCCGGTGCCGGTCAGGCGGGCGGCCAGCCACTGCCCGTCGACGAGCAGCCGCTGGAGGTCCCAGTGGTAGTCGGGGAAGGCGGCGGTGACCGCGTGCAGGCCGGCGATGTAGCGGTCCAGTCCTTCGGCTGGGCCGTTGACGTCGTCGGCGACGAACTCACCGAGATCGTCGAAGCGGTGCTCGTTGCACCGGGTCAGGTACCGCCGGTAGAACGCTGACCCCTCGGCTGGCTGTGAGGTCATCGCCCTACGTTGCCAGTTCGGCGGACCGCCTCGACGGGACGCCCGTCCTCGCCGCGGGCCGCCCGGTCCGGTCGTCGTGCACGGTCCTGGCGCGGTGGCGGCGGTGACTCTGGAGTCCCTGCTCGAGTGGGCTCAGTTCAGCCGGGCCAGCACCTCACGCACGGTGCCCGTCGGGTCGACCGCGTGATTGTGGGACTCCGGCACGACGACCAGCTCCGCTCCGGGCATCGCCGCTGCTAGCCAGTTGCAGGCGGTGATCAGGACCGGCGCGGCTGGCTCCCCGCGCAGGATCGTGGTCGGGACGCTGGTGCTGAGCATCGCCGGGGTCGGGGTGGAGACGGACGCGATGAGCAGCGTGTCGTACACCGTCGTCCGGGCCAGGGGCACCATTCCGGCGAACTCCGGGCTGGCCCGGAGCTGGTCGATCATGGGCTGGGAGAGTCGGACGTTGTCCCGCTGAAAGGTGGCCACCGCCTCCGCCTGCTGCCCCTGGTCGACGAGGGTCTGCAACCGCTCGGCGAGGTCGGCCAGCGGCCCGGGCGTGGGGCCGGCACACGGGGCGACCGCCGAAGCTGAGCGCGGCGCAGGTCCGCCAGGTCCGCGTGTTGCGGGCGGGTGGGGAGTCGGTGGGGGAGCTGTGCGCGGGATTCGGGGTGTCCCGGGCCACGGTCTACCGGGCCCTGGACCCGGCCCACCCGGCGGAGGACCCGCCGGGCGAGGGCACCGACACGCCGGCCGGGGCCAGGCCGGCGGGCCAAGCGGCGATGGCGTCGTTGGCGAAGGCGTGAGGGACGGTTTCGGCCGCCCGGGTGCCGTGGCCGAGGCGGTTGGGTGGCCGACGACGATGCTGCCCAGCCCTCCCGGCCGGGTGGTCCGACCGGTGCGCCCCCGCGTGTGTCGCACACTAGATGTGCAACAGTGGCGCGATGGTCGCGCTCCAGCCGTCCCCGGGTGGGCGGTAACACGTCGAAGACGTCACGATCGTTACATCGAGACCCCGACCGACTGGTGGACGTCCCAGCCCTCGTCCCCACGGTTGCCCCACCGCAGGAGGGATCGTCGCCGTGAGCACACTTCCTCAGACCGCAACAGGCCCCTTCGTTGTCCCCGCTGGCACGCCCGCGAAGATCGTCGAGGCGGCCGCCAGGACGGTTCGCAAGCAGTCGTTCACCGAACAGGTTGAGTACCTGCTGACGACCGTCGGCCCCAGGATCACGGCAGCGGGCGCCGGTCTACGAGACGCCCGTCAGCTACCCGCCTGGCGACGAGGGGAGGAGCCCCGGGAAGAGATCAAGCTCGACCGGGTCGCCGCCCTAGCCGAGGTCACCGCGGCGGTCATGGTCGATTACCCCCCGGCAGTCGCCGCGAGCTTCCTGCGGAGCAGTCAGCCGGCGCTGGACGACCGCAGCCCCATGCTGATGATCCGGGCTGCATCTGACGGAGGGCTCCCCGAGGTCATGAGTGAGGTCCGTGGCGCCCTACGGGCCTTCCTACAGGGATGAGCGTCGACCTGCTCACCGGTCCGCCGCCGGCCGGTGAGCCGTCGCCCCGTTGCCCGGCGGATGTCGGTGCCTTCTGAGATCATGCGCAGGTGCCGCCATCGTTGAGGGACGCCGTCGTCGACGAAGCTCTCAGCGGAGCCGCGGTCCCCTTCCCCGACCACGGTGGACTCCGCGTGCACCCACACCCGGATCAGGTTTACCGGCCGGCCCCTGACCCCTCCGGCGCGCCGCAACCGCCCGGGCCCAACCGCTTCGATGACCCGCATCACCACTACCCGGTGCGTTACTTCGCCGAGCACTTATACGTCTGCCTGCTGGAGGTAATGGCCCGCCTGCGAGCCAACGCCGACGCCGACGCGATCCTCCTGCACATGACTCCAGGCCTGGATCACCGGGCGCTCCGGGACTTGGTCGATCCTACAAAGTCAGCTGAGGTGGAGGGCTTTCTGGCAACCAACAAGGTGGCCGTCTTCATGCCACCCGAGAATGCGCCGGTGGGCAGGTTGGTTGACGTCTTCAACCCAGATCTCTTGGCCGCGTTGGACAGCCATCATCGGATCCGTGAGCAGCTGTGTCGCCGTGAGGTCGTTGACGCCTATGGAAAAGACGGGACCATTCATCTCGACGGAAGCTTAATTCGCAACGCATCTAAGAAGGTGGGCCGGCCGGTAACCCAGGAGATCAGCTGGCTGCTGATCGACGTGCTCCATGTCCGGGGCCTGCGCTACTACTCTCGGCACGCTGAGGGTGAGGAGGCTGTCTGTTGGGCGTTGCACGGCGACGTGCCCATGCACATCCTCCCCGCTAAGAGTCTCGATCCCACCAACGACCAGCACCGTTCGGCCGTCCAGCGGGTTGCTGACCAGTACCGGCTTCCGCTGCCGGCACGCTGGATGTAGGTGGAGTAGGAATGCTCGCCGACCGGGAGCGGTCCGAAAGCAGTTACCGGAACCCAGGGGGACACGCTGGTGGTGTGGCGCCTAGTGTCCCGTGTTGGAAGTTGGTTTCCGGTTCGAGGGTGTGGCGTGGGCGATGATCGTGTCGGCGTTCTTGGTCCAGATGAAGGGGTGGGCTCGGTCGTTCCAGCCCTCGATATAGGTGGTGATGGCGGCTTCGAGGTCTCGGACGCTGGTGAAGGCGCCGCGGCGGATGGCCTGTCGGGTGATAATCCCGAAGAAGATCTCGACCATGTTCAGCCAGGAGCCCGACGTCGGGGTGAAGTGCAGTCTGACCCGGGGGTTCTTTTTCAGCCAGGCTTTCACGTTGGCGTGTTTGTGGGTGGCGTAGTTGTCGCAGACCACGTGCAACGGGACTCGCGGGTAGGTTTTCGCCACGAGCTTGAGGAAGGCCAGGAACTCGGCGTTGGTGTGCCGGGTGTAACAGCGGTCGGTGACCTTGCCGGTCGCAATTTCCAAGGCCGCAAA
>JAABUT010001275.1_pt1 | contig 29928 bp, 31 predicted proteins | sample 5559281 | NCBI WGS metagenome assembly JAABUT01 (sample SAMN10711880, study PRJNA513359) | rock metagenome | isolation source: Antarctica rocks | place: Antarctica: Victoria Land, Ricker Hills nord | collected 2016-01-04
CTTGATCGATTTGATTCTCTAGCAATCAACGAAGATTCTTTATCGCTGATTCTATTAATCGAAATGAACGATGCGTACTTAATGAGCTGTAAGTCGTCTAGCAATTCAATCAGTCTCGCTGTTGATTTTATAGATTCTTTAGTGTTGTTCTGTCTTTCGATTGCGTCGATCATCAGGTAAATGAATTTCTTTAGACTCGATCTGCCTGAACGAGTATATTGAACGAGTAATGAGTATCTGTATTATATGATAAACGAAATTCTTAATGTAATGTTGAGATCATGTCTAGATCATTCAATCAAAGAGACTCAGAACTGATATGTATGTATTGTTCTTTAGAGATAACTATAACAAGACATTAAGAATACAGAAGAGAAAGAGTGCAAGCTCTTCTATAAATAATGGCTTGAGACTGCGCTAGGCTCGATACAGATGTGATGTAATAGATCAGATGTGTTTATCTAAAAAAATGATGAAAGAAATGAATGAAGAAAGTGCTGAACAACGAGAAGAAGTGCTGAGAATGACTCAAAGAAGTGCGCTAGATTCAAACTAGACATAGCATCATGACTTGTTCTAATCAAATTGATTAGAATTAGATCTGAACTCTGATCAATTCAGACATGTTCATAACACATTGTTAATATCATCTTAAGTAATTTAGAAAAGATATTCAGATTCTTCATTCTGATAAATGTTAGAGATTGATTTAAAATAAGTCATAAAAGTGTCATTTAACTAATAAATAAATGCTAAGAAAGAAAAGTATCTACAGAAAAGAACTCAATTCTTATATGTATATTTCTCAGTTTTGTGCTAAACTTGATTGAGTTGATATCTTACACATATGATGCAAAGTCTCAATGATATCATCTTTAGATCAGATTCTCACTAAACTTGATTAGAATGAAATCAGATGAAGACTAAATGAAGAATAAATGAAGACTAAAATCATAACATTATTTCTTCTTCTTGACTATTCATGTTCACATGAATGTTGTTTCTTAGTGCGCTTTTCTTGAATATCTGATATGAAATTCATCAATAATCTTTTGAGCATTTATAAACTTATTATTGTCAGCGTTATATCAGTTGAAATTATTGTCATAACTTTTTCATTTAACTCAATATTGAAGTCATCTTTGATATCATCAAGAGTTTAATATATCATCGATTTTTCATTTATCTTCATTGTTTATCACTATTGATCTTGAAGATTCATTCTTTTAATTAAACAGAAAGTCATCAACGACAGAACAAAGAAGCTCTGAATGAAATACATCATGTATATGCATAGTTTCTGATAGTTTCAACTTATAAAATGAGTCAACAGACTCAGTGATCTGAAATGAATCAAGCATTTTGTCATTCAATTTTTTGAAAAATCTCGCTGTAATGATGTTTCGTTTGTTCAAAAACATCTTTGATTCAATTTTGTAATTAATCTTCTTTCTATGCTTGTTAATCTGATTCATCATTTGCTCTCATGTTTTAATCAGAGCTTCGTGAGCGAAGATCAGTATCTTATTCATGTGATTGAATATATCTTCAACTTGAGCAATCTGCAGACGTTCGCAAGTGATTTCATACTCAATGATGTCAGAGTTGAAGCTCATACAAGAATGAAAGTTCTTGTTCATGAAGAAGAGAGTCAAGAAGATGATTGAAAACAAGATGTTATTGTTGATAAACTCAATCATGAATAGTCACTTGAATCAATCATTCTGCATGTATAAACAGAAGAAATGAAGATATCACTCAACATTCTGATTGACTCATTTGCTTTGATCATCGATTTAAAAGTGATAGATGATAAATAATTGAAGAGAAATGCTCAGTTGTTTGCAAAGAAACTTTCAAAGAATGAAGATGAACTGAGAATTTTGATCGAATACAATGAAGCTTGATAAATCGTGAATTCAATATATTCATTGAAGCAACATTTCAGCTGTCTTTTCGACTGTGATATCTTCATCATCAATGATGCAAGAGATATAATGTTTTTCTTTCAACAATTTGCAGATGACAGTTATGATAACGTTGTAGTTGTACGAATCAGATAGATTAATAATGAAGTTCATGACTATGTTTTATCATCGCTGTTCAGATATAAATAGAGATTGAAGCAAGTCATTTGATTTATCTCTTGATGTCTTTGAACGTTGACATACGTAGCAGTTTTGAATATATCAATCTATCGTTTTTCGCATAAAAGATCAATAGTAATTTCGCTTTATGATCTTCACTGTTCTAAGAATTTCAGAATGATCAATCGATGACTGATCATGTACTTCATGAATCAGATTTATTTGTAGAAGTTCATTGAACGAGATTCATAGCTGACTATCATGAAACAAGATTTCATTCTGAGTTCAACAATTCTTTAATTTGATATCTTCATATTGTGCTTCATCTCTTGCTATTGCTTCGCGAAGTAGTGTACAATTCTCATTGATTTCATTCATGTCAAGAACTTGTTTATAAATTGATTAATCATTATTCTTCTTTAAATCAGTGATCTTCATTTAATTCAATGTCAAAATAGTAGTTCTTTGATATTGAACACGTTCATCGTTGAGATCTTTAGATACGAAGTCAGCTTAACGAGTTAATGCATTGATCTTAATGTTCTGTTTGTCAGATCAATACATTATCTTGAAGTTGAAGTCAACTAGTTTCTGAACTTAACACATCTGTTATTGACTCAGCTTCTTGTCTTTCATTAATGAGATGAGCGCTTGATGATTGATGAACATCTTGATAGAAATGTTGATCAGCTTCAGTTCAAATCATCAGTATTCAAAAGCTTGAATTATGATCAGCAGTTTCTTATCATATATTTCATAGTTGCATTCAGCAGAAGACATGTTCTTGCTATAAAAGACAATCAAATGTAAAACATCTTTATCATCATATTGAGACAGAACTTCATCGTTGATGTAGTTAAATGAGTCAATTTCAAGAATGAAATCGCGAATCTGATCAAAGTTGTTACGATTCTAGCTACGTATCTTCATTGATGACTATGTTGATGACTATGTTGATGACTATGTTGATGACTATTCTGAGAGCTATCGTTGATCGCTCATCGCTAAAGCATAGACTTGTTTCAAAGTCAACTTTATTCAAAGTTAACTTATGTTCTTCTGAGTCATATAAATAGTCAACTCTGTTCTTCTAGATACTTTTCTTTCTTAGCATTTATATACTCATTACATTACACTCATATGACTCGCTCTATGCTAATTTCTAATATTATATAAATGCTTCTTCATTACAGACGAAGAGAAATAATTTGCATCAACTTGCTCTGCTTGATTCACATGACTATTGACTTTGATCTAGTCAACTCATGATTATGCAGACATTCACTCTTCTTTCTCATGAGCTGACTTAGCAAGAATAAACAAAAGATTCAAACTTGTGCGCTAATCAGTGAGTATAAACAAATGATCAAAATCATTCAACTAAATCAGAAGATCAGCGAATTAATCATTCATTCAGATTCGCAAGAAATTCTTCAAATTTGATGAATAAATGAGATCAGTTATAAAACTGCGTGAAGTCTTTATCTCAAAGCGCAATCAAAGAGATCAGTCTAGAACTGCGTGAAGTCTTTATCTTGAGAAGTAAACTTTCAGTGAGTTTGCTTCAATGACATTATCAATGCAATGATCTTCTCATTACTCTATCTATCAGTGAATCGATTTGTTTATCAGTTCACATGCAACTAGTGAGTCTGCATTAATGACATCTATTCTCAATGCAATGATCTACTCACTTTCATCGCTCTACTCATCAGTGAACCTGATCATACATTCACATGCAACTAGTGAGTCTGCTACAATGACGAGCTTAAAGTTGATCTTTTCAATGAGCAAGTCAATCAGTGAGTCTGCTTCAATGACATTGTCAATGAAATGATTTATCTTCTCATCATTCTACTCATCAGTGAATCAATTTATCTACTAATTCATATGCAACTAGTGAGTCTGCTACAATGACACTTTGTCAATGCAATGATTTATCTTCTCATCGTTTTACCTATCAGTGAATCGATTCGTCTACTCATTCATGTGCAACTAGTGAGTCTGCTACAATGATACTTCGTCAATGCAATGATTTATCTTCTCATCATTCTATCTATCAGTGAATTGATCTGTTAACTCATTTGCATGCAACTAGTGAGTCTGCTTGTTAGAATCATGCCTAGAGCAAGTCATAGAGATACAGGTAAACGAAGGGTAAATCAGGTAAACGAGAATTCAAAGCTAAAGAGCGAGATCTACGAAGGTGCGAAGACTATATGTACAGAGAAAAGAGAAGCGCTAAGCTCGATAGAGTCTTAGGCTCACTTCAGAGCGCGCGAGCTGAGCACGCTCGTAACACTGCTTCAATGACATCTCTATCTTGCATAGTGAGTCTGCTACAATAGACATTTCGATTTTACATAAGACTAAGAAAATACATTCATGTAAACATGAATTGTTGAAGAAGAGAAGTAATGTTACAATTCTAGCTACGCATCTTCATTGATGACTATGTTGATGACTATGTTGATAACTATTCTGAAAGTTATTGTCAATCACTCATCGCTAAAGCATAAACTTGTTTCAAAGTCAAGTTTATTCAGAATTAGCTTATGTTCTTCTGAGTCATATAAATAGTTGACTCTGCTCTTCTAGATACTTTTCTTTCTTAGCATTTATATACTTGTTACATTACACTCATATGACTCGCTCTATGCTGATTTCTAACAAAAGTGACGAAGTATAGAAGTTTCAGTCATACATCTTTTCATGTGATTGAATGCAGTTTGACAGACTTCATTTCATTCAAATATAATCTTCTTTTGAGTAAGTTGAATTATTGAACAAACAATCTTCGAAAAGTTCTTGATAAAGCATCAATAGAAGTTGCAGAAGTCAATGAATGACTGAATCTGAGTGAGATTATTGAGAATAAATCAATTTACTACTGCTTGTATCTTTCGTGAATTAATCTTAAGTTTCTCAATTGATATCAAAAGTTCTAAAAAGATGATTTTCTGAACATGAAGCTTGCATTTATCAATGTTTATCTGTAGATCAGCTTCTCGTAGTCTATTCAAGATCAATCGTACATGTTGCTTGTGTTTCTTCAAGATCTTGCTGTAAATGATAATGTCATCTAGATAAATCTGACAAAACTGATGAAGATATTTGAACAGTACGTTGTTCATATAGTGTTGATAAAACATTGATTCAATGATTAATTCAAAGAGCATTACATGATATTTGTGTGAATCAAAGAAGATGATAAAAATAGTCAGATCTTCGCTATCTGAATGCATTTGCAGTTTATTGAACATGACAATAATGTTTAATTGAATCAGGTATTTGCTTTCTTGTATATGAGCGAAAGTCTCGTCTATCAAGAGCAAAGAATAGCGATTTCGTTTAATCAAAGCATTGAACTTTCTGTAGTTAACGCAGAAACGCAGACTTTCGTCTTTCTTTTCAGCGAACAAGATGAGCGAGACGTATGATGCGAAGCTGAAGAAAATGAATTCTTTGTTCAGATGTTCGATCAGATACTTCTTTATCTTCTGAAGCTTGTGATTGAACATCTGATATAATCTGCTTCGCAAGAACATTCTCTCATCGATTAACTTAATCTTGTGATCATAAATACAATGAGATGATAGCTGATTAATCATTGCTCGATCGAAGATGTTTAAATAATCATGATATTCAGAGAAAAGCTTGATCTTGACTTGCTCAAAAGTCTTAACGTGTGAAAGCTCATGTAAATTCACTTCTTCGAGCTTATTCTCAGCTGTAGTTATAAGTCAATTGATTTTCAAGATGATAACAGCAAAGATCTTGATGTCTGATCATTTGACTAACATTCTATATATTGCTGCTTCTATCATGAATATGTTGATTGAACTGAAAGCTGATTTCAGACTGAACGTTGATTTAAAGTTGACGTTAAACGAAACTGCGTCATGCAATTTTGACTGTTTGATTAGTTTAACTGACTTCTCATTGAACTGACTGAAAGAAGATGATTTCTGACTGAGTTGAGATGTAACGAAAGTGAAAGATCTCTTCAGTATATGAGTAAAAGTTAAGCTCTTTCGTTTCGTGATTAATTTATTGCTTGAGAGTAAAGCAATTAATTTCTGACTAGTGTTGAAATCATGTCTAAATGATACAATCAATGAAGATCAGAGTTGATAGTGCTTGATCTTTAGAAATAGTTATAACTGAATATTAAGAATACAGAAGAAGATTGATATAAAAGCTTCTATTTATGTAATGTTCAGAGACTGTGCTAGACTTGAAAAAGATGTGTTTGTAACATGAAAAGAAAATGATGTAGATGAACAAGATGTTGATGAAAGAAAAGAGTATTGAGAAAGAAAAAAAGTGTTGAGTCATATTTGAGTCAAATCTGAGTCAGATCTAGATCAACATCTTGATTAAATCATTGACTAGTTTTAATCAGTCTTGATACGCTCGTAACATTACTTTCTTCTTCGAAAATTCATGTTTGCATGAATGTAGTTTCTTTGCTCACTTTTGTTGATAATTATTCCGATATTTAGCGCGGTTTGCTTGAATATAGCTTATGAAATTCGTTCAAAACTTTCTCTGAGTCATCAAATTTTTCTTTATCAACATAGTATCATTCGTTATCTTTATCTAGATTTTTTCATTTGACTTTGTACTGTATTTGATCTCAATAGCGTCTGAAGTTCAATATATCATCTATCTTTTAATGTTCATCATTTTCAATAGTGATTAATCTGAGTGATTCTGAATGTTGTTCTGATAGAAAGTCTTCTGAATATGATTGTAGTAGCTTTGAGCTGAACATTAAATGCAGATGCTTCATGCTGACTGATAAATGAAGATGATAGAAGATACTCACTTTAGCAGTGATTTGATAAAGATTTAGCTGTTTGTCTTTCAAATCTTTGCAAAGTCTCATTGTCTTGATGTTTCTGAAAGATAGTCAAACTCAGTCATTTACTTCATATGTGACGTTTCATCTATGTTTATTGATCTGAACTTCAATAGTCAGCTTCATCTTTTTCAATTATTAACAATTGAAGTTCAATAACTCTTTTATTTGAATGATAATATCATTTGCTTTTTTAACTTTAAGTCATTCACAAGTTGTTTTGTAATCAGTTGTATCTGAATTGAAACTCATTTGAGAGTGAAATTCTTTATTGAAGTAGAAGAGAATCATTGAAGTGATCAAGAAGATATTGAAATTGTTGCTGAATTTCATCATAGATATTCATTTGACTCAGTCATTCTGCATGTAATTGCAATAGATTCTAAGTTTGCATTCAACATCTTGATTGACTCGTTTTGATTAATTGTTGATCTCAGAATGATAAACTGTGAATAAACTAGCTGTGATTCTCAGTCGCTTGCAAAGACTTTTTCACATAGTCAATATGAATTGAAAGTCTTTGTTCAAAACAATAGAACTGAGTAAATCATGCAGTCAATAGACGTTTCATAGCATGATTTAAATCGTTTCTTTGACTAAAATGTCATCGTCTTCTTAATGACAGAGAACATAGTGACGTTTTTTGATGAGATGATATATAATTATGCAAATGATGTTATAATCTTCTGACAGAGATAGTTCAATGATGAAGTTCATAGCTATATCTTTTCAGCGTTTCTGTGAAATTGAAAGAGAATAATAAAGTTCATTGATGCTATTTCTAAAGACTTTGCTTCGCTGACAAGCATGACAGTTTCAAATGTATCATCAAATAGTAGCTTGATGATCTGATCAATAGTAGAAATGCTGAACTAGATTAATGATTCATTTATTGTTAAGATGAAAGATTGAAGATTGATCATGCACTTCTTGTAGTAATTTCGTGTGCATGTTCTCAGAAACTCACAGTAGATCTTTTCTAAATAGAATGTCGTCAATGATTTCACAGTTCTTCAGTTTAGTGATATGAAATTTGAGCTTGTTCTCGTTCATAGCTTGTTTATATTCACTGCAGAACTTATCTGTTTGATTGATCATACATACTCATTGATAGAGATTTGCTTTCGATTCAACAGATAAAACATCAACTCTATCAAAGATCAAAATAGTCTGAAAACAATCTTCAAGATGCTGAGCTGATTCAGAGACGTTTGCTAAAGACATTCTGATTAAAGCATTGACTTTAGTATTTATTTTGCCTGATCTAAAGATGATCTAAAAGTTGAACTTCAATAGAATGTTCAGATAGTTGACTTGTCATTGACTCAACTGTTTGTTTTTCATGAAGATCTTCAAAGTCTGATAATCGATGAACATTTAAATGAGTAGTTTAATGCATTTCAACTCAAGTCATCAGTGTTCAAAGCATCAAATAATGACTAGCAATTTCTTGTCATAAATGTGATAATTGATTTCAGCGAGAATCATGCTTTTGCTGTAAAAAGTCATTGAATGAAGAACTTCTTCATCATTGTACTGAGATAGTATTTCATCTTTTACATAGTTCAAAGCATTGATTTTCAAAATAGCTTATCGTTTGAGATCAAAGTGACGAAGTATGAAGATCAAGCTAACTTGTTTCTTTAAATTGTCAAAAGCTTGAACACAGATCTTGTTTCAAACAAAAGACGTGTTTTTTCTAGTCAGCTGAGTGAATGATTTGACTAGCTTTGAGAAGTTCTTAATGAAACAACGATAGAAGTTAACAAATTTCACGAAGCTCTGAATTTCTTTTAGATTGATTCAAGTGATTCAGCTGACTATGACTGTCACTTTGCTGAGATTCATACGAAGATTTAGTTCTGATACAATGACTTCTAGAAAGACAGTCTCTTTTACATTAAATTTGCACTTTCAAATATTCATCTGCAGTTCAGCTTCGCGTAGTTGTTTCAATACTAGTTTGACGTGATCTCTATGTTTCTTTCTTGTTTTGCTATACATGAGAATGTCATTTAGATAGACTTGGCAAAAGTCGTTCAGAAAGTCTCATAGAATGTCATTCATATATTGCTGAAAGAAGATTGATTCATTAGTCAGTTTGAATGATAACATCTTGTATTTATATGCTTCTAAAGCAGTGATAAAGATGATGTAATTCTCACTATCGAAATGCATTCAAAGTTTGTTGAACGCTGATATGATGTTCAATCTAGTCAGATGCTTGCAACTCACTATTTTATCAATGATCTCATCTATCAACAATAAAGAATATTTATTTCTTTTGAAAATAACATTTAGCTTTTAATAGTTCACGCAGAATCAAAGATCTTTATTTGCTTTAAAAGCGAATAGAACGAGAAAGAAATAGAAAGTCTGATTGAAAGTGATGAATTTCTTCAACAGATTCTCATTTAAGTACTTTTTTACTTTCAGAAGTTTGACAGAGAACATTCAATATGCTCAACAGCAAGAGAGTGTTGAATCACTGATGAGTTTAATTTTATGATCATAAAAGCGATAAGAAAGTAGTTTATTCAATTGAACTCGATCAAAAACATCTAGAAACTCATAATATTTTGATGACAGCTTCGCTTTAATATCTCTCAAATTCTGAGTCGTTTCATTGATTGAAGAGACGTTTAGAACGTTCAAATTGCACTGAGTATTGTATGTGATTTCTTTATTGATGTTCATCATAAATAGAGCAAAGACTTTGATCTTGTTCTTCTTTGAATAATTCAACAATGTTTTAAACAAAGCGATGTTTATGCTTTGAATCAAGAATGACTTTTTCGAAGCAGTGATTAAAATGAATCATTTGAGCATCGTAGAAGTTTTAGTCTAAGTGATTGAAAAGAGCGAAGTTGATCATGATCAACTTCAGTGCTTTGAATTGAGCAAGATTGAAAAAATCGAAATGAAAGTATTTAATTGATTCAAAAAAATGATGAGATCGATTTGCATATTCAGTAATATTTCATTTTTATTCATTCATGATTTTTCTAATATGACTTCGTGATGATTGATGTCAGCTATCAACATAGAAACAGTCAATTTCTTATGACTTTCAATGATGAGATTCAATAGAATTTTATGAGTGATAGTCTTTTTAAATATCTTTTCATCATATTTTTTTATTAACTTCTCTTTTGTCAGTGATATAAATTGAATTCTCAGCTCTTTACATACTTTATTGACTAGATTGATATATATAATTGTAGAAATGACTGAATCACTGTCTATCAAAGAGCGAAGATTGAATGATTCATTCTGTGAGATGAGAAGAGCATTGACTAGAAATGACTTATCAAAGTAATTCTCTTTCGATAGAATTTCGTTTAAATTGCACAAAGATATAATTTTCACTTCAGTGATTGCTGAAAAGATGACTAGTTTTTTAACTTGAACTTTGATTCAGTATTGAGTTCAAAACAATCATAGTTCTCATCAACTGCATTGACTTTGATAGATTAATTTGAGCATTCTTTGAAACTATGATCTGATTTGTGACATATGAAACAGATTTCAACTAGAACGTCTACATTCTTGATGTTAGTCAAAACTGCGCTGCGTGACTTTAATCAGTCAGACTTCGAAGCAGAAGACTGAACAGCAATAGTTGCTTTAGAAATAATGATCTTTAAATCATCACATTTAAGTAGTTTGTTCTTGATCTCTTGAACTGCTTTATGTTCATTGTTCAAGCGAATCAGATAGTTTCAAATATTTGATAGCTTGATGAGTAACTTCATCTGAGCTGTTCAAAAGATTTGAAGATGAGAATTTATTTTATTCTTTAGATCAACGATTAGTACGTTTTTCTGATACTTTAGATAAATGTATAGTCGTTGAAACTAATTAAAGAAATCGCTGAATTTCTTTGATTCTTGAATCAAATTAATATATTTTCTACGATAGTTATCTTTCTTATCAGAGTCATGAAATGATTGAGCTAGTTTCTTTAAAAGTTCATTGACAGTCAGATAGAAATTGTCACAGTTGAGATTGCATCTGACTTAAGTGACTTCAATGATGTCATCTGCTAGTTGAGAGTTTATGTAGCTCAGCTTGTAAAGTTCATTTGAGAAGATGTCAACGTTAATTGCTAACTTCTCTTGTATGTCAAGAGATCAGTTCTTTCAAGTAAAGTTTTTTTCATCAGTAAACATTGAAGAATCAAGTATTTTATGATATTTAGATTGTTCAAAGTAGATGACAATCAAGAAAGTAGTGATGATTACATTGACTGTGATAGCAGTGAAAGCTTGTAGTTTTGCTTTCAACTGTTGAATTTCACTCTTGTCTCATTGTTTCATCTTGACGAGATAATCTGTTTCTTTATTAAAATCATAAATATGTTTCTTTCATACTTTTATATCATCAAGTATGATGATTTCAGCGTTTGATTCATTAAAAGCAATGAATGAAGAAGTGTGTTGTGAGTCAATGATAAAAAAGAAAGCTTGTGAACATGTTTGTTGCAAGAAGTCAACGAAAGCTTGATTTTTATCAGATGTGTTCTTAAATATCATAGTGAAAAAGATGAGAATTGATTTAAACTGAACGAAGAATGAAGCTCAGTGATTTTATAAAGAAAGACGAATGTTTGTTCAACAAAAAAATGTTAATGAGAGTGATTAATCTTGAAGCAATTCACGAAGATTCTTTATTGTAATTCTCTTGATCGATTTGATTCTCTAGCAATTCACGAAGATTCTTTATCATAGATTCTATTAATCGATTTTGAATGAATGCATACTGAATGAGCAATAAATCTTCTAGCAATTCAATGATTATATGTTCTCATTGATTCTATGAATTTTCTGATATTGTTCTTGTCTTTCAAGATTGAATCATCAGGTAAACAAATTTCTTTAAACTCGATTCGTCTGTATGAGTTGATTGAATGAGTAATGAAATCAGTATTATGTGATTAATGAATTCTTAATATAATGTCGAGATCATGCTTAAATGATACAATTAATGAAGATCAGAATTGATAGTGCTTGATCTTTAAAGATAGCTATAACTGAATATTAAAAATACGGAAGAAGATTGATACAAAAGCTTCTATTTATTTAATGTTCAGAGACTGCATTAGACTTGAAAGAAATGTGTTTGTGACATGAAAAGAAGATGATGTAAATGAACAAGATATTAATGAAAGAAAAGAGTATTGAGAAAGAAAAAGAGTGTTGAGTCAGATCTAGATCAACATCTTGATCAAATCATTGACTAGCTCTAATCAGTCTTGATACGCTTGTAACAACTAGTAGAATTGAAATTCAAAAATCGAAGAAAATTGATTTACATATCAATTACTAGATCAATTTTATTCATTCATGTTTTTTCAAGAATCATTTGATGTTAATTTAATTGAGTGATCAACATAGAAGCAGTGTCAATCATATGATTTTGAACAGTCAGATTCAAATAAATGACATGAGTAATGAGTTTCTTAGCATAATGATCATTAAATTCTTGAATTGACTTCACTTTGATTAAAGTCAGAGACTTGATTTGCAACTGATCACAAACAATCTGCACAATTACTTCATCAATTAACAAATAGTCAGCAGCTTCGATGTCAATCAATGACTTCAATGAGTAACTAATTTCATTGCTAGAAAGTATACATTCAGTAGTCAAAGATTCAGAAGCAAAAGAATCATCTGACATGCTCATTGTTAAAGAAATTAACACATATTTCATTGCATCTTTGATGAAAGTCTCTAGTTTTTTGCCTCATTATTCTCGAAAGACATTTTCTCATTCTCTTTATTCTTCGAAATGATGATTTCATGTAGACAAAAGATGAATGCATGAAATGTTAAAATATTAATCTTGTTCTGAAAGCAGTTCTTGAATAAGTGATCTGAAATCTTGCAGATATAGCAGACAATAAATGATTTAACTGACTCAGAAATAAAAAAAATAGTTGACTTAATATATTCAATTATCAAAGTCATTACTGCTGACAATGAAGTAGCAACACATTTATCAGATATAACAGTGACTTTGATGATGACAGTGCAAAGCTGACTGCGTAGCTGATAGTTGACTCACTGTTTATTATTCACATTCTGAAGAAAGATTCTTAAGCAAGTGAGTGAAGTAAAGTTCTTTGAACAGACTGATAAAGTGTTTTGCAAGCGATTATTGATTTTATTCTGAAGATTGTTTATCAGAATGCAATTGTCATAATTGAAATAGTTGAATAACTTCATAAAATTGAAGTAAAAGACATTGAAAGACTTGTCTGCTTGTTTCAGAGTGTTGTACTTGCAACGACACTTTCAATTTCTATTCAGTTCATTGTATATTTCTTTCAGATGCTCAAATAGCTTGTAGATTGAAATGTAAGAATGCAAAGCATCATGATGATGTCAAGCAAAGATATGCTCAGCAGCATCATCTTCTAGTCTAGATATCACATAAACAATGCAGATAGTCTCATCAATAAAGTGATCAACATTTGTCTAAAGCTTGTCATTTATCTTGATTCTTCAGTTATTTTATGTTGATTCATCTTCATTAATGAATACAGATGAATTCAAAAACTTGAAAGACTTGTGATAATCATTATTAAATAAAGTGAATGACTTACGTTGAGTATGATTCTTGATAGATTGATGAGATAAAGATTTCATAGAAACTCAAGATTTAGTAGACTGACGAGATTGAGACTGATTCGCTGAATGCAATACTTCTTTGAGTTTATTTTTAAGATTCAACATTTTCTCTTGATAGTGTTTATTTATCTCTTTTAAAGTGTTTATGATCATCTGTTTAATCTTTAGTTGATTCAATCTCTTGTCATGTTCAACTTAAACAATGATTCATTGCTCATTGAGTTTCAAAGTCATGTTTTGTTAAGATCTAAGCTCATTCAACATCTTGATGATCTTGTTTGACTGATCATGAGCTCATTGACAAAGCTGTTCTTCTGTCTTGATGTTTCACAAGATATCAGCATTCTGAGATTTCGTTGAAGCATCAACAGAAATAAGAAAAACTCATTTATTAGCAATGCTTTTAAGCAGATGAGCTGTTCATGATTCAACTGATTTAGAGTCACATGTCATTGTAAGAAAGATAAAAGTAGATAAATAAATTTAATTATGATAAGATTGAGTGATTGATTTGATAAATTTAAGTAAATTTGAATGTGTATTTTGATGAAAGTAATTTGAAGAATTTCTTACGAATTTTCTGAATAGAAGTAGATTATTTTATATCATCTACACATCAATAACAGAGTAGTTGATTAGCATTTATCTACTGTTAAAGATTGATCTAGAGCGAGTCATAAAAATGTCATTTAACTAATAAATAAATGCTAAGAAAGAAAAGTATCTACAGAAAAGAACTTGATTCTTATATGTATGTTTCTTAGCTTTGTGCTAAACTTGATTGAATTGATGTCTTACACATATGATGCAGAGTTTCAATGATATCATTTCTAGATCAGATTCTCGCTAGACTCAATTAGAATAAAATCAGACAAAGACTAAATGAAGAATAAACGAAGACTAAAATCATAACAATAAATACTGAAATCATTGACATGACTTTCATTAATGAATCTTTGATGTCAGAGCTATGTGAACACTTTGATATTCAGTCAATATTGCTGTCAAAATCAAAGTCAATTTGATAGTATGATGAAATCTTTGATCAAAAGTTGATTACACATGCTCTGTATACATCAATCATGATACAAGAACACAAGAATGAATTGATGCTTTTATTAATAACTTGTTTAGATCAGCATAAAATAATCATTGAAAATCTTTGATTGAAAAGAAATTAAATGTTAATAGATTCTGCAAATGATTGATTAATATCATTGTTGAAAATTTGAACATTGAAATCTATCATTTTGAAAGTAAGCAATTAATCAACAGTTCACAAATTTGAACTAAATGAAATCTGCAAAATGAAATGAAAGAACTTGAACTCAATTGTTACATCAATGATCATCTTGAAGAGATTCATAAATCAGAAATCAGTGAATAAATTCATTGAATCTGCTTGATTCATTGAATCTGCTCTCATAGCAAAGCAAAGCACTTAAGTTAATCTTGATCAACTTCGCTTCTTTCAGTCAACTCAGACAAAGAAACTCATCAATATTATCATGATTAAAGTTGCTGTATATCAAACTCTAGTCAAGAATAAGAAGATCAAGATCTTTTTCTTGATCATTAGTGAAATCAACAAAGTGTTTAACTTAGTTGAAGATTTCGCGAAACTGAATGAAATGATCTTTGTCATGTCATTAAATGAATTGAAGAAGAAGTTTTCAATAATTTATCATAATTTTCTGAATGTTTTTGATAAAGAAAAGATAACGCAATTGTTCTTGCATTGATTATATGATCATAAGATTAAATTAGAAGAAGAGAGTCAATCTTCTAAAAGTCAATTGTATTTCATGTTAAACTACAAGTTGCAAAAGATCAAGAAGTATTTAAAAGAGAATTTGAAGAAGAAGTTCATCATATTTAACAAAGCTTCTTTTGCTTCGTCAATACTGTTTATTGAAAAGAAAGATGATAGTTTTCACTTTTGCATGAACTATTGAAAACTGAATGCTCTGATTAAAAGAAATCATTATTTAATATTCTTAATAGACGAAGTACTAGCTTGAATTCAAGACAGTAAGTATCTGACTTGATTTAACATTATCATCATGTTCAATAAACTGCACATGAGTTCAAAAAGCGAAAATTTAACTACTTTTATTACTTTCTTCAACATTTACAAGTATAGAGTAATGCTCTTTGAATTAATCAATGAATCTGCTTTCTTTCAGCATTATATCAATGATGTGTTATTCAACTGTTTACATAAATTTTGTCAGACATACTTGAATGATATTCTCATCTATAGTAAAACATTGAAAGAACATAGAACTCATGTGAAAGAAGTGCTAAAGAAGCTTCGTGAAGTCAATTTACAAATAAACATTGACAAGTGTGAATTCAAGATTCAGAAAATTTCATTTCTTGAACTACTGATATTCATCAATAATTTGCAAATGAATTCTTGAAAAGTAAATGTGATTTAAAATTAAAAAGTGTCTTGATTGTTAATTCACATGCAGATTTTCATTGATTTCTGCAATTTTTATCAATGATTCATAAAGAACTTTTCAAAAATCGCTTGACTCATGATAAAGCTGACTCAAAAAAATCATCTTTTTGAATGAACAGAAATCTGTCAGATGATCTTTGAAGAACTGAAGTAAAAAGTGATAACAGTTTTCATTTTGAAGCATTTTAACTCAATCAAAGAAGCTATTTTAAAAACTGATTTTTCAAACTATGTTAATAATAAAATATTGTCTTAGTATGATGATGAAGACATTTTACATTTAATGATTTTCTATAACAAGAACATGATTCTTGCAGAATGCAACTATAAGATTTATGACAAGAAACTGCTAATCATCATTTGTTGTTTAAAGCATTGATGTTTTGAATTGAAATATATGAATATTTTAATTAAAATCTTCATCAATCATCTGAATTTGAAGTACTTCATGATCATCAAAGAACTGATCAGATGACAAGTTAAATGAGCTAAGAAGTTATCTGAATATAACTTCAAGATCATATATCAGTTGAGAAAACAGAATCTGAAAGTTAATGTGCTAATCAAAATGTCAGATGTCAAGTCAATTGAAGCAAATGATGATTGTAAGTTATATCAGCATCAGATGCTATTGTCAAAAGATAGATTTGAACTTCAATTAATAAAAGATGATCAGAAAGTTAATCAAGATTTAAATTAAATCTTGCTCAGATTTGACTCAGAATCTGACTCAAATTCAAAACTCAAATCAAAAGTTAATCAAAATTTAATTAAAGAAATAATTTTTATTCAAAATCAGATTTTAGTTGAAAATTGAATGAATCAACTGTGCTTTGATATTCAAATAATCATGAAACAGAATAGAAAGACTTGTTAAGATATTAATCTAGACAATTGCAAAGTACTTGATGAAGTACTCTGAAAAGATGATAGTCTATGAATTTCTCAGTCAATGATCATTCTATTAATAAGAGAAGCACATGATCTTTTGATCAATGATCATTCTAACATGAATTAAATGTTGAACTTGCTGAGATGATCATATTGCTGATTAAAGATGAGAATGATGATCAAGTGTTACATTCAAAACTGTTATGTTTATCATAGATTAAAAGCATCAAGAGATTGAATCAATGAATTGCTAAAGTCATTGCTCATACTTGAGCAATGATGATAAAATATATCATTAAACTTCATTATTGATTTATTAAAAAGTGATAAAAGCAACGTAATTCTGACAATCATAAATTGATTATTTAAGAAACAACACTATATATTGTATTAATCAGATGACAAAGAAATCTTTGTAGAACAAACAGTTAAACTACTGTTGATATGAGTCTTCAGAACTCATGAATTATCAAGATCAATAATGTTTGATTGTGATTCATAATTTATATCAATTGTTTGAAAGTCTTTATGTTTAAGACTAAACATCAAGATGAAACTATTCATCAATTATCATTCTTAAATTAATGATTAGATAGAAAGAGTGAATCAGAATGTAGAATGATATTTACGAAGTTACTGCTCATATATGCAAGATGATTGATTCATCTGATTATTTATGATTGAATTCATTAATAACAATGCTATTTTATCATCAATTGAACAGTCAATATTCTTTCTGAATAAGAGCTTTTACTTTCATATGAGCTTCGATTTAAATTCAATCAAATATGAGATCACTTAAGCTAAAATTGAAGCAGACAAAGTAAAGAATATATTCAAACATATGAAATAATTACTAGCATTGATCAAGTAAGTCTTGATAAAAGTCAAAGTTACAATGAAGAAACAGATTAATAAGCATTGAAAGAAAATGATTTACAAGATAAATGACATGATGTTTCTGAATTTTAGAAACATAATGATTTTATGATCATCAAAAAAACTAAATGATAAAATGCTAGAATTCTTCAAGATTCTGATTGAGATTAAACATGTTTATCAACTGAAACTATCATTGACTATGAAGATACATTCAAAGTTTGCATCAAATTTGCTGTAATTAAATTCAAAGAATTTGCTGAATGAATAATAAAATGAATCATCTGACTTTATAGTGATTGACAACGAAGATGAATTAAAGATGAAGAATATACTGAATTTCAGACATTACAAACAAGACAAATGATTACAATATCATGTCAATTAAAAAAATACAACGTTGATTTACATTAATATAACGTTAATGAAAGTGAATTCAAAAAATGCTTAAAGATTGTAAATGATTTTCATGAATAATATTTGAACAAGTTAAAATAAAAATCAACTTAAGAAAGATTAATCAAACTGCAGCAATGAGAACATTGTTAAATGAAGAAAAGAAGTAATGTTGCAATTATGCACTTTAAATTAATTTAATATAGATCATGTTAAACTATTATAAACTGATATAAAGTTAATGTTGACATGCTAGCAATTTAACATGTTTTCATGAGTAAAACTCATGATGTGTTGCATCTTTTTTCTTCTTCAGCTTTGAACTTCTAGTTAGAATATACTCATATGATTTGCTTTATGCAAACTCATAACACTCATTACTCATTTGAACAGCTCAATTAATCATCTTTGAATATCAATGCTTTAATGATTGAAATACACATACATTTAACAATTAAAGCAGATGAGTAGTATGCAAAGATAAGTTGAAGAGTATGATTTTATGATTCTCACAGTAGAATAGAAATTTGCATGTATAATGAGATTCATAATCATTCATTATCAGCATTCTTCAAGCTTTCTTTTGATGCTTTTGACTAAAGTGATTAAAGTGCTTCAGTCATTGAAGAAAAATTCAGTCATTTGAATAGTTTGTATCAAAGATAATGACTAGCATATCATCATCAAGATCATTGTTGAAATGAAGAATTAAAAGTTGAACTTCAGTCATAATTAACATTAATGATATATTTTTGCTTTCTTCATTAATGCATTCAATGTTCATCAATGATTCTTTATTATTTGAATTCTTGAAGTAGATTCTTCTATTTAAATTTATAGTAACAATTCAATCAAAATGTGCAATGCTCATATGATAGTTGATTTCATTGAAATTTCATGTATCATTCTTCATTATATAATATTTGATGATCATCTTTTTAAACTCATCAAAATGAGTCTGTAATACTTTTGAATCATATGCATTCTTTTCATCAACTGCTATAAACTTTCGTTTAGCTTTGTGTTGAAATCATGTCTAGAAACTAATCAAAGTGCATGCGTGACTAGAATGTTTGATTTATAAAGATAGTTATAACTAAGACTTTAAGAATACAGAAGAAAGAAGATACAAAAGACAAGAAGAATACGCTTTATATAGTAGTTACTCAGATCAACATTAGTTTCAAAGAAGACGTGTTGAAACACAAGAAAAATGTTGATTTGAAAGATGTTTGCAACATAAAGAAAGATGTTTGTCATAGAAATCTGTTGATTACTCGTAACATAAAGAAGTGTGTTTGTCTAAAAGATAATAAAAGTTGATTAAAAGATGCTAGAAAAGAAAAAAGATGCTAAGTCATATCTGAGTCAAATCTGAGTCAGATCTAAGTCAAATCTTGATCAGATCATTGACTAGCTTTAATTATTACGCAGAATACTCACTAGTGTGCATTGCAAATTGATTAAAGCTTCAGTCTTGTTCAGTCTTGATATGCTTGTAACACTTTGAAGAGATCTGACTGATGATTTAATCATCATTTGACTTATTGAATGTTCAGTAAAGATGAAGAATTTCAACGAGCAAAGTCTTGAGCATGAAGAACATTTGTCATTGATTGCATCATATGTAATCTAGCTGACAGATTTAACTGATTCACTGTATTTAAGTATTGTTGTAAAGCTGACTTTTGATCAGATTTTAAAGCTTTATTATGCAGTTCTCATACTGCTGTTTTGAACTGATAATCTCGTAGTCTAGATTGAAGTCGATCATATGAAACATGAAACTCGCACGCAATTTCAACTCAATTAGAATTTTCACACATGTTTATGATGTCAATAGCCTTCTGAATGCAACTCTCGATGATAGCGTAAGTAGCAGTCATGTGATTGAAGTTTGGTGAATTTTTGAAGGTGGTGAATCAAAAATATGAAGATTTAGTGATGTATGGCTGAAAGTGGTGTATGACTGGTGAGCACTAAGCGAAGGATGAGCGAAAGTGGGGGGCACGGATATTTCGTAGGAGGTGGAAGGTGAAAACTCTACTAGCGGGCCCCAGCCCTACCAGCCCTATGAGGCGAAGGTTACCAACTCCCCTATTTCCAACAATTTGAAACATCAATGGCCTTGACCGAAGCCGTAGCTGAAGAATTCAGCGCTTTATGGCTCAAACATTTTCCATCGAACAATTCGAAGATTCGGGTTGTGGGGTATCTTGGGGGTGGAGCTGCTGGCTATGTCTTCAAAGTTCAAATCAATCACAAAGCGTACGCTTTAAAGATGGCAAGTTAAACCTTACGCATATATGTTCTACAACTATAACTAACATTTCATTCAGTTCAAATTTTACTATCCTGATCTTCATCCTTCCACACTTGAAGGACTGGCTAAAAGAGCGCATTACGACAGCTTCCTGGTGGAGTGTCGTGCCAATGGCTCTCTCATTGACAAGCAAATGAACGGAGAATATACACCTTTCTGCTATGGCTGGATAAAGGTTTCTGCTAGTATCGAAGTCTCCGTGGCTAGGAAATTCAATGTACAACCCTTTTTGTGGGATAGACCGCCTGGAACTGAACATGAGCGGGTTCGAGGGATCTTGTTTGAATACATCGAAGGCAACACACTTGCCAACATTCAAATCACACAGCAGATCGTTAATGATATTCGTTCTGGATTGAAAGGACTACATAACGCATCGATAGCGCACGGCGATGTTCGAGCATCAAACATTCTCGTTCAAGTTAACAGAGTTAAATGGATAGATTTAAGTGCGTCTCTGACAATGCCTCACATTCGAATCTCGAAACAAAAACTGAGAGAGATTCAAGCATTTGAGCTTCAGGATTTGGAGATCGGATTCGCTTTGCTCTCGAGTGTAAAATTCTTTGTATATGCCTTGTTCATTGAATATATGAGGCTGACGGAGCCAGCTTCCCATGAATCAAGGAATGTATGTTGCTGACTTGTCGCTTATCGGCATGTCTTCTCTCAGCGAAGTTCTTACATTATATGACTCAATAAAGCCCATTTGGTCTTCCCTTCCGCCCTCAGATTGTCAATTCGCTCAGAATCCTTCTTCACTACCACCACTGCCACCGCCGCCGCCGCCGCCAACGTCGCCGCCAACTAAGCTACATGACAACGACACGTCGCGCGCGGACGTGACAGGTGTGCCGGCGTATCTGGAGTCCGATAAGGATCGGGCGCCCGCTCTAGGAGAAAGAGGGATTTAGGGTCATCGATCAGGTGTTGGTGAATGCGGGCCAATATCCGAGTTTGGAAGCGAAGGGGAGATGAATGTGTTGTATGATGGCGAAAAAAGCTAAGGAGGTGAGGGGCAGGGAGGGAGTGGTGGAGCAGATATTAGAGGGAAAAGGGCAGAAGCAGAAGGGGGAAGTGAGGGTGGCAAGGGCGAATGGTTTCCGTGAGCTATTGATCGTGGCAGCTTGTCAAAAACTTGGGTTGAAGAAGCGGCAAATTCATATCGTCGTAAACGGGATGTCCTTCGTCCTCGAAGAAAAGTCGGCTGATCTCTTGGGTAGCTCCTACAACGAATCAGATTAATATCTAATTAATCAGATATTAATAAATAATTTATAAAGATTAAATTGAATTTAAGAATTTTCTGTTTATTGATGCTGTTATCTATGATTTTAGATTATCAATACCTTAGCTCAGGAAAGCGGAATTATGCGCATGATCGACCGTGCTCGGACAATCGGCATGGTGGCCCGAGCTCTAGCGTTGGTCGCGCGACCTGTAGTCTCTTCAATAAATCCCTAATTTAGGTTTGTGCGCTGCCCGCTCTGTGCGCTGGGTTTGTGCTTCTGTCTCGTATGGCCAGTTCTTCAAATCATGAGTCTATCATTCTATACATTGATGATGTAGATGCCGAAAATATTCCTAGACACGTTTGCATCAATGGTTGCGTTGAGAAAAGGAAAAATCTTGAAGTTCAGAGCAAACATGTCGCCACGACGATACCCATTGTACCCGACAATTAGAATGTTGCAGACATATGCGACGACCGACATAGAAGGTCAATATTGTCCTCCAACACAATCGCAGTAGTCGATTCCCGCAATAATGTGAGAGCTATACGCGATAACAGACAGTTGAAGTTTCGACTACTTCTTACTTGCGTCCCGTCTCTGAATAGGTAATGGAGCCCAAGAAACATTGGCTCTACTACTGTACAATGGGCACCGAGAAATCTATAAGTCTGGACTTTACCACTGTCCTCTTTCTTATCGATATGCTTCACTGGTGGTGGTTTGATAATTTACTTCTTCTTTATTGTAATAACCTCGGGTGATATTGTAGCATTTAGCTCAAGTACAGCCTCAATTCTATACATGTATTTCTTCTTTGCGTTTATCTGGGTTACTGGGTTAGCAACAGGCTTTCCAGCGGACAGATCAGGTTCCAGTCCAGGTTCGCCAGCCGCTTTGCTCTGCTCAGCTCACATCTGATTCTCGAAAGAATACCTTAGCTGACAACAAATGCGAAGTATCTAAGAGAACCGCTGAATCTACCCTGCACACAATCCAGGACAGAACCCTCGGCACAACCCTCAACGGAAGCTCCAACGCAGCCCATAGCAATGCTGACTATTGGATCATTAATTGCGACGACAATGAGACCAAACTGCTAAAGTTTGCTATTGCCGTTGCTCGGGATGACGGTTTCCGTGGGGTGCTCAACGCTGCGGATGGTGTTCTTTCACCGGCATACAGGACCATATTCAAAAGCAACCAATACGCGAACACGATCCAAGCCGTATGGACTGCTATGTTGAGGCATTCGCCAACAGCGCGCACCGGAATCGCTCCGTCCTATACTTGTATCAAACCAGGTGACCCAAATTGGGGATATTGTCGATCTGGGAGTTACATTGTCACTCCATCATCCGTGTTGCCTGTTGTAGGAGTATGCTCACCTGCCTTCAACTTACCACCTGGAAGTCCAGCAGATTACGATCGTACGAAATGTCCCGTAGTTCGGAACAATAAGTTCGCCTCAAGGCCAGGAGCTGGAGAGCCTTTCGTCGCCAGTCTAGCCCAGCTGATAAGTGATGCACTTCTTGATAAATACGCTACGATTTCGAATATCCGTGATGGCATCATTATAAGGAAATTGAACAGCGCCGTTGCGCGAGATATCGAGAGCTCGAGCCTTCTTGCAACTAATTATCAGATGTGTATCCGACGTAAGTAACCCAAATCCTTGGACTTACATGCCCAGGTCCGTCTCCCAACAGTTCCACTAACCATAGTATTTTCAGTGGTGTTATACAAATGTACGGATTTCCCGGATGTCACCCTACCGCCCTTCAACTTCCCCCCCGTTGGGGCAGCCGCAAATTCGAGTCCTGTCTTCAACTTCACACTCTCAAATGCTTCGTCTCCCGATCTGTCTACTTCAAATTCTGGTCTGCTGAGTAGCAGTTCGAGTGGTGATGTTGCGACCGCGTAACACAGAGAAAGGTTGGATGAAAGTAAGGAAGCAAAGGCTGCAATTACAGCGCCGGATTTATTTTTTTGGGTCTCACTAGTCAGAAGAATGCGGTAAAGCGCCTTCTCGCTAGGGCTCTCGAGGTTTATTGTATCGCCATCTAAACCTTTATAGAAAATTGACCTGCAAATGACCAAAATGTCGTAGGTTTTTTTTGTCACGGGTATATCATCTAGTCAACTGAATTGTTTTCTACATCGATGCTGCCCCTTTGCATTAAATGGAAGTATCAACTATAATACGTGGTGATTACTGAATACAAGATTTAATTAACGAATTATTCAAGGGAACCACACCCAGTTTCCATACATGCACGCCCTATTTCACTACATAAACACCCATCCAAATTAGGATTAGCTACCGATACCTCTAGAAATACCTTTATTTGTATGAGTGCCCCACCAAGAATTAAGTACCCGCAGGCAACGACGTCATTCTCCGTCAAATTTATCGCGTTACAACATCTTACATATTACCAGATATTTAATCTACCTATCTACCTCCCTCCTACCAATGAATCTCACGCCGCCGCCGGTAGGGGAGCTCTACACCAGTCATGAAAAGCTCGTTCTCGCTGTCAACAACCACGCCGGCTAGCTTTTCATGGTTAGTTTCGCTTATTTAGAATCTGGGGGATTACCAGGTCCTTACTTCCCGTGAGCGCTTTGAAGGCCAAATGTCATTTGCTCGATCAGTAGCTTTCAGTTAAGCTGACGCGGATAAAAGCCGTTCTTTTACGACGCGGTATTAGTCTTTAGCTAGTGCCGATGAGTATGTTGTGTTGCTCTCACAGCCTGGCAAAAAAATTGAGAATGCATGGGTCAGCCCTTTGAACGTCCATTCTGTGACATGACTCGGACAGTGTCTGATTGTAAGTATTGTGAGGGGTACTTTGACTGATCTTACTTGTCAGTCTTCCTTACAGGAGACATCGAGCTAAACAGTCTCAGGACGGTGCAGCCAACTTCAATGCGGTGGGGAGTTGTCATAGCTTCCTGTTCTATGTGCTTGAGCTGGTGGCATCTGCTTGCGTTCGTCCAAAGCAAAATCAATGCTAACCAGCGAAGAACAGAAGAACAACGAAGGTCTTTGCCACGTACAGAAGTCTCCACAGATGCAGATCAGCAGAGAAGGGAAGGAGGACTGTTGTTTGTGCTACGCACGAAAGTCTTCCCTTTCGTTAACAATTGTCTTTGCATTATTGGGGGTGTTTGGGGTATTATTCTTTTAATGTGGGTAGTTGGAGTGGATCTTTGGCATCAACCGCGTCTCTTCGATGGCGGTCACCAAACCTCAGACTCCCGTCACATCAATCCATTCACCATTCCTATCGTTCAGGAACTGCACGCAAACTTCACAAAGGCGGCAAACCTACCAGAAGCTATTCTACCTAATCTTCAAGCACTCGACTTCCAAGAAAGTGCAGATCTTGGTGCACATCATCGGGAGGCCGTTCATACTGTCCGGATAGCTAAGATGTCTAAGGATGCGTTTATTCGATCCCTAACTAGGGTCGAAGGGTTGTTCCCCTCTGTCGACTTGAACGGGTTATATGATCCCGCCGCTCTGTCGTTCCAATCGTCGCAGTAGTCAACATTGAGAGACAGCATTATGAAGTCTGTATCCATGAGAAAAGATATTAGTCGCATAGGATTCTCGCTCGAAGGGTTACTCGGCGATATGGAGAAAGTTCAAACAGTCTTGATGAAGGACGAAGAACACCACTTCCATGAATGGTTGTCTTCTTACTGGGTGATGCCTGAGAAGCTAATCTTCATCGTCGAAAACCGTCTGAACAAGGTGACGTCGGAATGAGAAGCTGTGGAATCCCTCGATGCTACGAAGTCAAATACAAGGACAAACATGTCAATACTCGTCGACACTAGTTTCATGTCACTTGATTTGTGTCGCAACTTGCAGATAATCGAAAGCACACTTTCCAAGTACGAGAATATGAAGGGGAATAAAGAGGAGAAGGTCGAAGCACGTCGTGACATTCTTAATGCGGTCATGATGATCGGATGTCAGGAAGGGTACTGCATGGAATAGGTAAAGTATTGCCTGCATGGTAGATTGTACATGATGCATTTGGTTGATAGATATAGTGGTTCATAAATCAATACCACCATTCGTGAATCTACTGCTCATAGCCATGGATCGAATGATGCTTCGCAAGAAGTCTAGCCGTGATACTTCGGTGGGCAGCAAAATTGGACCTTCAACGAGCGACGTTGCCCAGCCAGTACTTGTTTTCTCACCAATCTCCTGAATAGATTCGGCCTTGCCCGCATGTTGCCATTACAAATCCGGAGAAGATGGTTATTTTAACTCCCGCAAGCCCCTGCGCAAGCATCCCAACAAGCCCGGCAAATTACCATCTCCATACCTACAGTCAGGACTACATCCTTCAAGACCATGAAAGATCTATTCCGCATGTTGAGTGAGAGATTGGAACAAGAACCGAAGCCAAATATACGCACTATCCCCGGAATATCAAAATATTCATAATTAACCCCGAAATCGGCTTCGAAAGCTGCATACCAACTCCACCGGACCAGACGCCGCTGCAAGCCGAGTACCAAACCCATCAAACCCCCAAATGCCTCACTAGCGCGAGCTACAAAACCCGTGGAGCAAAGGGCTAGGAGGCCTACGGGTATACAAGAGCTACCCGGACAAGAGCGTATACCTTCATACCGGTACGGAGGCCGATAAGATTGATGGGCATACAAACAGCAGACAATAGGCTTGATCTTGACTAGGTCCAGGCGCTACCTTGCTGCTGCCTCAAGGCCGTGGCTTTCTCCTCTCTTAGTGGCAGCTGTTACAAGCTCAGAGGGCTGTAAGGCATAATGGACTACACCCGAGAGTGACGAGCGTAGGTAGATGGAAGCCAAAGCCAGAGAAGAGAGCTAGGTTATCAAGAGAACCGTTTCAGCGAGCGACGAGCATGTGAAAGTGAAGGCAGCTGTCGAGTTTTCGCTAGCGTCATTACAAACAGGCTGCCTAAGCAGCCATTGATGCACTTCAAAAAGCCCAGAAGGAGAAAAAATAAGGATTAGCTTTGCTGTTTATTGCGCACATTATTACATTTTTGTTAGCGAAGAGATTAATCTTACAACAGTGACTTCTAAAGATTGAGCGAAAAGTTGAATGAATGCATTCACAACTCAGCACAGACAATTATCAAAAACTTGTAAACATCTTTCAGAAAGAGAATAAAGATGAGAAGAAGAACTTCAAGATAATTGTTGAAGAATTTCAAGTAATGAGTGTGAGTTACACAATGCATCGCGCTCAATACGTAGTGATTATGAAATCTCAATTCACAGTGAACGTAAAAAATCAGATCAAGAAACGAGTGCATTGAATTGACATCAATTGAAAGATCTTTTGCTATTGATTAATCTGTCTTAATCATTCAGTAAAGAAAGAGATAGTTTGCAAAGCAAACATCAGAGCTCAATTCATCATCATGATTGCTGATGTGCAAAAGAATGAGAAACTGACAGTGAGTAATACAGAATTAACAACATATCTAGAAGCTTAGTAAATTATTTCGTAGTTATTTATGTCATGAAGTCTAAGATCACATATTAAACAAATGCTTATTTAAACAAGTATAAAGTTTACTGAATAGTAATTTACATGCAGAAGCAGACGTTGTTGAAATGCAAAAATTAGACAGATACATCAGATTATATACTAATGTTTTTATAAATTTATTATAATAGACTTAATATGAGAGAACATATATCAGATCAAGAAAAAAAATACGTTGAAGATTTGTTTCAGAAAAGATAAAGAACTATAATGCAATTGACGCATAAATAGAATCAAATAAATATTTAAATTACATGTTGAACTAGCATTACTATAATGTGTATGATGTTAGAATGTAAACAGAATTCTTGATTATATATTCATAGTAGCAATCTGTTGTATATCAGCATTAAAAGAGATTATTGATTTGTTCTGTGATGACAAGCAAAGACTGCGCAAGTTGAATATCATACTTCATGATAAGTAGTACAGTGCAACACTGTCAGAGTACAAATAGAATACATGCTAGTTTAACAATATTATAATCTTCACTAGAATCAAAAGAAAGCACAGAAAGTTCTTTAATAATTAATTATACAATTGCAAGAACTTTGTTATCAAGCAAAGATGCAAGTTAAATGTTTAAAGAGAATTTGCAAAATCTGAAAATGCAACATATAAAAATGCAACAGATAAAATACATGCTAGTTTAATGATTTGATGAATAAAATATCTGCTAGTTTAATGATATCATAATCTTCACTACGTAAACATTAAATGATTGCATCGCGATATTTGAATTTGATAAATCTTTCAATCATCATCATCTTGATTATTCTTCAATCAGATCATGCTTAGCATTCTTCTTACTGCATTGTCTTTTTAGTCTTATTGCATTTGTCAAATGCAGATCAATACGTTTCTAACTGTTTCTTCATCAAAATTATTTTCTTGCTTTGTTTTGATGACTGTTTCTGATCAAGTTATCTTTAGATTTATTAATCATCTGACAGAGTACATTCTTGAATCAATGATAAATCAAACAAATCTTGAACTTGATTTATGTTATGAACATGCCTGAATCGATCAGAGTTCAGATCTAACTCTAATCAATTTGATTAGAGCAAGTCATGACGCTATGCCTAGTTTGAATCTAACGCACTTCTTTGAGTCATTCTCAGCACTTCTTTTCGTTGTTCAGCACTTTCTTCATTCACTTCTTTCATCATTCTTTTAGGCAAACACATATGATCTATTACATCACATCTGTATCAAGCCTAGCGCAGTCTCAAGCCATTATTTATAGAAGAGCTTGCACTCTTTCTCTTCTGTATTCTTAATGTCTTGTTATAGCTATTTCTAAAGAACAATACATACATATCAGTTCTGAGTCTCTTTGATTGAATGATCTAGACACGATCTCAACATTACATTAAGAATCTCGTTTATCATATGATACAGATACTCATTACTCGTTCAATATACTCGTTCAGACAGATCGAGTCTAAAGAAATTCGTTTATCTGATGATCAACGCAATCAAAAGACAGAACAACACTAGAAGATCTATAGAATCAACAGCGAGGCTGATTGAATTGCTAGACAACTTACAGCTCATTAAGTACGCATCGTTCATTTCGATTAATAGAATCAGCGATAAAGAATCTTCGTTGATTGCTAGAGAATCAAATCGATCAAGAGAATCAATTAACTCTCAAATCAAACAACAAAAACGACTTCATCTTCTATTGTCGAGCATCATTCTTCGCTCGATTTCTTTCTTTTAAAAACACTCGTTCAATTCAATCTCTTCTTTCTCATGTCTCGTCTCTTCAAAGAGCGTTTCGAAGCTTCATTCTTCATTGTCGAAGATAACGACTCATTCGCTGAAATCATAACATCTTCTATGATCATGAAAGCTTTGAAGAAACGATGCGAAGAGCTGAAAGCTAGACTACAAGCTAGAGAGATTATCTCGTCATCGTCAATCTACTCTGAGCGTTCTAGATCTCAGAAAATACTCGATTCTTCGTTGTTCACTGATGAAAAGAACTCTATCTGAAAGAACTGATATGAAAAAGTTCAGAACAAGCTGAAAATCAATGTCGATCTTTTTTCAAGTGAATGAGTCAAGCTGAGTTACGTACATTTCAGATTATTTGATGATGCAGCTGAGATCATTCAGTCAAGACGCGAACGTGACTGTTTCAACTCATACAAGATCGTCGATGAGCTTTTGAAAGAGCTAGCTCAGTTGTTCAATGATTCAGATAAAGAAGTCAACTTTCGTAGAAACTACTACAACTTGATTCAAGAACAGAAGAAATTCAGCGAGTTTTATACTCAATTTCAACGACTATTCTTCTATCTAGACTATCAAGAAAAACAGCTGATCGTCGATCTAAAGAATAAAATAAATTCTCGACTTCGATTCGCTTGAGTAACTCAATTGATTCAACTCAGTACTCTGAAAGAAATTCATTTCTACCTCATTCAATTGAATAACGATCAACGAGCTATTTGAGAGATCAAGAATAGAGAAGCAATGATCAAAGCTTGAACAACTAAACAGATCATCTTCGCTGAAGAATCAGTCAAAGCTACTCGTAGAATCATAGAAATGAAGATGACTGATCAGTCAAAATCACG
>JAABUT010001276.1_pt1 | contig 29927 bp, 28 predicted proteins | sample 5559281 | NCBI WGS metagenome assembly JAABUT01 (sample SAMN10711880, study PRJNA513359) | rock metagenome | isolation source: Antarctica rocks | place: Antarctica: Victoria Land, Ricker Hills nord | collected 2016-01-04
ACTCGGTAGACAGCCCAGCCCCGGAGAGCGCGACCACTCCCCCGCGCCCGACGAGCTTGACGAGCTCCCGCGCCTGCGCGTCCCCCTGCACCTCCACCTCCACCTCCACCTCCACCTCCACCTCCACATCGTGTACGACGCCGGGCGCCGCCGCCGGACGGATGAGTTCCGGCCTGGCCCCGCGCTCTGACTAGGGTCGCCACCATGACCGTGCGCGCCGCCGTCCTGTACGCCTCGGGCTCCCCGCTGCAGCTGTGCGAGCTGGACCTACCCGAGCCCGGGCCGGGCCAGGTCCGCGTGCGCGTCGCCGCGACCGGCGTCTGCCACAGCGATCTCTCGCTGGCGCAGGGCACGCTGCGTCAGCCGGTACCGGCCGTGCTGGGCCACGAGGTCGCCGGCACGGTGGCCTCGGTCGGCGACGGTGTCGTGACCTGTGCTCCCGGCGACCGGGTCGTGCTCTGCTGGGCTCCGCCGTGCCGTGAGTGCTGGTTCTGCCGCGCCGGCGAACCCTGGCTGTGCGAGCGCTCCAGCGACGCCGCGGCTGCACCGTACGCGACGGTCGATGGCGAGCCGGTCTACCCGGGCCTGTCGACCGGTGGGTTCGCCGAGCAGACCGTCGTCAGCGCGCGCGCCGTGCTGCCGGTGCCGGACGACATTCCGCTGGAGCACGCGGCGCTGATCGGCTGCGCGGTCATGACCGGTGTCGGCGCTGTGCTCAACACCGCTCGGGTACAGCCCGGCCAGTCGGTGCTCGTCGTCGGGCTCGGCGGTGTCGGCCTGTCGGTGGTACAGGGGGCGCGGCTCGCCTGCGCCGGTCAGGTCATCGTCGTCGACCGCTCTCCGGCCAAGCTCGAGCTGGCCCGGACCATGGGCGCGACGGAGACGCTCGAGGCCGGGGGCGAGCTGCCCAAGCAGGTGCGTGCCCTCACCGGCAAGCGGGGGGCCGACGTCGCCTTCGACTGCGTCGGGGCCGCCGAGACGCTCCGCGGCAGCTGGGCGAGCACGCGGCGCGGCGGCACCACCGTCGTCGTCGGCATCGGCGGAAAGGAGCAGCAGGTCAGCTTCAGCGCCCTGGAGCTGTTCCACTTCGCGCGCACCCTGACCGGCTGCGTGTACGGCTCCTGCGACCCCGTCCGCGACATCCCGCTCTACCTCGAGCACGCGGCCGCGGGTCGGCTGGACCTCGGGGCGCTGGTCACCGGCACCGTCGGGCTCGACGGCATTAGCGGCGCGTTCGCCGACATGGAGCGGGGTGTCGGGGCCCGCACCCTGGTCCTGCCGTGATCCTTCGCCCGGCGAAGACCAGTGATGCCGCGGGCATCGCGGCCGTGCACGTGGCCGGCTGGCAGGCCGCGTACCGGCACCTGCTGCCGGCGGCTTACCTGGACGCCCTGGACCCGGCCGAACGCGAGGCCCAATGGTCGACGCGGCTGCCGCGCGGCGTGCTCATCGCCGAGGTCGACGGGCAGGTCGCCGGGTTCGCGAGCACCGGTCGGTGCCGGGACGAGGACCTGCCGGACTCAACCGAGCTGTACGCGCTCTACCTCGCCCCGGACCGGTGGCGCCAGGGCCTTGGCAGCGCGTTGCTCGAGGCCGTCGTCGTCCCCGGCCTGGTCCTGTGGACCCTGGCCGGCAACGGGGGCGCCCGCGCGTTTTACGAGCGCCGCGGCTTCCACACCGACGGGGCGGCGAAGACCATCAGCCCGGGCGGCCACGACCTGGTGGAGCTCCGCTACCGGCTCGATTAGGTTCCCCGGTATGGAGCTCGGGCTCGTCGGCAGGACGTTCATCGTGACCGGCGGGTCGCGCGGACTCGGGTACGCAACCGCGGCGGCCCTGGTGGACGAGGGTGCCCAGGTCGTGCTGTCCGCGCGCGATGAGGCGGGCGTCGCCGCCGCAGCCGGCCGGCTCGGCTGCCTGGGGGTGGCCGCCGACCTGGCCGACCCCGAGACCCCCGCTCGGCTGATCGAGGCCGCCGTCTCGGCGTACGGCGGTGTGGACGGCGCTCTGGTCAGCGTCGGCGGACCGCCGGCCGGGCCGACCCTCGCGCTGACCGACGAGCAGTGGCGCGCCTCGTTCGACAGCGTCTTCCTCGGCGCCCTGCGGATGTGCCGGGCGGTCGTCGAGGCCCTGCCCGAGTCCGGGGGTGCCCTGGCCCTGGTGCTCTCCACCAGCGTGAAGTCGCCGGTCGGCGGGCTGGCTGCGAGCAACGGCCTGCGACCCGGGCTCGGCATGCTCGCCAAGACGATGGCCGACGAGGTCGGCCCGCGCGGGGTGCGCGTCAACGCCCTGCTGCCGGGCCGGATCGACACCGACCGGGTCCGCGAGCTCGACGGGGACGACCCGTCCGTGCGGGAGCGGGCCGAGGCGGGCATCCCCCTGCGGCGGTACGGCCGGCCGGAGGAGTTCGGCCGGGTCGCCGCCTTCCTGCTCAGCCCCGCCGCGTCCTACGTCACGGGCAGCATGGTCCCGGTCGAGGGAGGCGCGCTCCGCGCCCTGTAGGCGGGTCACCCCCTGCCAGGCAACAGCGTGCAGCCCTGCCTAGGGTGGGGAGATGTCCCACGCGCCCCTCGGCTCCCTCTCCGTGCACCGGCTCGGCTTTGGCGCGATGCAGCTGCCCGGGCCTCGGGTCTTCGGGCCGCCCCGGGACCACGACGCTGCGATCGCCGTCCTGCGGCGCGCCGTGGAGCTCGGCGTGGACCACATCGACACCGCGCAGTTCTACGGCCCGGATGTCGCCAACGCGCTCATCCGCGAGGCCCTGCATCCCTACCCGGCGCGGCTTGCCCTGGTCAGCAAGGTCGGCGCCCGGCGGGACGAGGCGGCTGGCTGGCTGCGCGACGACGAGCCGGCCGAGTTGCGCGCCGGGATCGAGGACAACCTGCGCAGCCTCGGCGTCGAGCAGCTCGCCGCGGTGAACCTGCGGGTCATGGACCGGCTGCTCGACGGCCAGCTCGACGCGATGGCGCAGGCCCGGCAGGACGGCCTGATCGCCGGTGTCGGACTGTCCAACGTGACCCTGGACCAGCTCCGGCACGCCCTGGACATCACCGACATCGCCTGCGTGCAGAACCCGCTCAACCTCATCGACCGTACGTCGTTGCCGGTGCTTCAGGAGTGCGAGCGGCGCGGGATCGCCTTCGTCCCGTTCTTCCCGCTGGGCTCGGGTTTTGGCGTCGACGCGGTGCGCGACGACCCGCGGGTGACCGCGACGGCCACCCGGCTGGACGTGACCCCCTCGCAGGTCGCGCTCGCGTGGCTGCTGGCTTTGTCCCCGGCCATCCTGCTGATCCCCGGGACCTCGTCGGTCGAGCACCTCGAGCAGAACCTCGCCGCAGGCGATGTCGTGCTCGACGAGCAGGCCCGAGGCGACCTCGACCTGCCGCAGTAGGCCGTTGGACGGTCAGTCGGCAACGGGCTCGGGGGCCGCCTGCCGCTCGAACTGGGTGCGGTAAAGCTCGGCGTAGAGCCCGTCCTGGCCGAGCAGCTCCTCGTGCCGGCCGTGCTCGACGATCCGGCCGTGCTCCACAACGAGGATCTGGTCCGCGTCGCGGACCGTCGACAGGCGGTGCGCGATGACCAGCGAGGTGCGGCCGGTCAGGGCAAGCGACAGGGCCCGCTGCACCGCCGCCTCCGACTCGCTGTCCAGGTGGGCCGTCGCCTCGTCGAGCACGACGATCGAGGGTGCCTTGAGCAGCAGGCGGGCGATCGCCATGCGCTGCTTCTCACCTCCGGACAGGCGGTACCCCCGGTCGCCTACCACCGTGTCCAGGCCGTCGGGCAGCGAGCGCACCAGCGGGCCGACCTGGGCCGAGTCGATCGCCGCCCACAGCGCGTCGTCGTTGGCCGTCGGCGCGGCGTAGGACAGGTTCGCCCGGATCGTGTCGTGGAACATGTGGGCGTCCTGCGTCACGACGCCGACCGTGTCGCGCAGCGACTGCAGACTCACGTCCCGGACGTCGAGCCCGTCGATGCGGATCGCGCCGCCCGTCACGTCATACATCCGGGTGACGAGCTGGCTGATGGTCGTCTTGCCGGCACCGGACGGGCCGACGAGGGCGACGAGCTGCCCGGGCTCGGCGCGGAAGGACACCCCGTGCAGCACCGTCTGCGGCTGGCTGTTGTCCAGCACCGCGACGGACTCCAGCGAGGCGAGCGAGACCTCCGATGCGGTCGGGTAGCCGAAGACCACGTCGTCGAACTCGATGGTCGAGGCGCCGCGTCGCAGGGCCACGGCGCCGGGCTTGTCGGCGACCATCGGCTCGAGGTCCAGCACCTCGAAGACCCGCTCGAAGCTGACCAGCGCGGTCATAACGTCGACCCGCACGTTGGACAGGGCGGTGAGCGGGCCGTACAGCCGGGTCAGCAGGCCGGCGAGCGCCACGACGGTGCCGACCTTGAGTGCGCCGTTGGCCGCGAAGGTGCCACCGACGCCGTACACCAGGGCGGTGGCGAGGGCAGCCACGGTGGTCAGGGCGACGAAGAAGATCCGGCCGTACATGGCCGAGGTGATGCCGATGTCGCGGACCCGGCCGGCCTTGTCGCGAAAGGCCTGCTCCTCCTGCTCCGGGCGGCCGAACAGCTTGACCAGCAGCGCGCCGGAGACGTTGAAGCGCTCGGTCATCGAGTTGTTCATCTCGGCGTTCAGGCCGTAGCTCTCGCGGGTCAGCGCCTGCAGCCGACGACCGACGATCTTGGCCGGGATGATGAACACCGGCAGCAGCACCAGTGAGAGCAGGGTGATCGGCCAGGACAGCACGAACATCACCGAGAGGGTGAGCACGACCCCGATGGCATTGCTGACGACATTGGACAGCGTCCCGGTGAAGGCCTGCTGGGCGCCCAGCACGTCGTTGTTGAGCCGGCTGATCAGTGCGCCCGTCTGGGTGCGCGTGAAGAACGCGATCGGCATCCGCTGCACGTGGGCGTAGACCTGCGAGCGCAGGTCGTAGATCAGGCCCTCGCCGATCCGGGCCGAGTAGAAGCGGTTGACCAGCGACAGCACCCCGTCGAACAGCGAGAGGCCGGCGACGAACAGCGCGAGCGCCAGGACCAGACCCGGGCGCCCGGTCGAGGGCGGGTTCTTGCCGATGCCGTCGTCGATGATGCGCGCCAGCACCAGCGGCGGGGCGATCGCGACGACGGCGTCGATGATGATGACGACCAGGAAGAAGAACAGCTGACGGCGGTACGGCGCTGCGAAGCGCACGATGCGCTTGATGGTCCCGGGGGCCAGCTTGGTGCCCTTGACCGAGCTGTCCCGGGTGAAGGACCGCATCGCGGCCCACGGCGCGCCCGCTCCTGGTCCCATCCGAGGCGCCTCCTCACGGTGCTAGAAGGCAGAGATCCCGGTCAGTGCGCGCCCGATGATGAGCTTTTGGATCTGGCTGGTGCCTTCGTACAACGTGGTAACGCGCGCGTCGCGGAGGTACTTCCCGGCCGGGTACTCGTCGATATAGCCGTAGCCGCCGTGCGCCTGCACGCAGGCGTTTGCCGCGCGCACACTCGCCTCCGATGCGTAGTACTTGGCCTTGGAGGCGGCGAGAGAGTAGTCCTCGCCGCGGGTCTTGAGGTCCGCCACGCGGTAGGTCAGCAACCGTGCGCAGTCGACCTCGACGGCGGTGTCGGCGATCAGCTCCTGCACCAGCTGGTGGCCGGCGATCGGCTTGCCGAACTGCGTGCGCTGCGTGGTGTAGGTGACCATCGTGTCCAGCGCAGCCTGCGCCAGCCCGGTGCAGGACGCGCCCAGGGACATGCGCCCGTCGTTGAGCGCGGTCAGCGCGACCCGGATGCCCTTGCCCTCCTCGCCGCCCAGCAGGGCCTCCGGCCCGACCTTCACGTCGGTGAGGACGAGCTCGGCGGTGTCGCAGGAGCGCAGCCCCAGCTTTCCGTGGATCTTCTTCGCCTCGAAGCCCGGGGTGTCGTTGGGCACCAGAAAGGCGCTCACACCTCGGGCGCCGGGGCCGCCGGTGCGGGCCATGAACAGGGTCACGCCGGCGATCGTGCCGTTGGTGATGAAGATCTTCGTGCCGTTGAGCAGGTAGCCGCCGTCGGGCTGCTTGACCGCGCTCGCCTGCAGGTCGGCCGGGTTGGAGCCGAAGTCCGGCTCGGTCAGCCCGAAGCAGCCGAGCACCTCGCCCGTGGCCATCTGCGGCAGCCAGTGGTCCTTCTGCTCCTGCGTCCCCCAGCGCTCGACGGAGCCGGCGACCAGGCCCAGGTGCACCGAGACGATGGAGCGCACGTTGGCGTCACCGCGACCGAGCTCCTCGATGAACAGCACGTAGCTCATCGGGTCCCCGCCGCCACCACCGAACTCCTCGGGGATGGACAGCCCGATGAAGCCGGTCTCGCGCAGGCCGTCCAGCGCCTCCTGGGGGAAGCGCTCCTGCCGGTCGTTGGCCAGCGAGGGTGGGGCGACGACGTCGTCCACCCACTGCTTCACGGCCTTGCGGACGGCGTCCTGCTCCGGGCTCAGCGTCAGGTCCACGGTGCTCCTCCTCCTCCTGCGGCGTGCTGCACAGGGTGACGCTGCACGCCGCTCAGCCTTCGACGAGCAGCCTTCCACGAGCAGCCTTCCACGGGCGGGGCGACCCGGCTCAGGAGGCCTTCTTGCGCGTCGCTCCCCCACGTCCGCGCAGGGTCGCACCCGACTCCGACAGGATCCGGTGCACAAAGCCGTACGAGCGCCCGGAGCTCTCCGCCAGGACCCGGATGCTCTCGCCACCCTCGTACCGCTTCTTCAGGTCCTTCGCCAGGGTGCTGCGGTCCTCGCCGGTGACCCGGCTGCCCTTCTTGAGCTCTGCCACGGTGCTCGTCCTCCACCTCAGGGGTCATGCGCGGTTGATCAGCCACTACCGCACCGGAGCCCTACCGAACCCTTCGCCGGACGGCTGGGTGAACACCAGGACGTGCCCGGGGAGCAGCTAGGCCAGCGAGACCAGGTCCGCCAGCGCCTCGGACCACTGGTCCTCGACGCCATCCGGGAGCAGCAGCACCTTCTCGGGCTCCAGGGCCCGTACGGCCCCCTCGTCGTGCGTCACGAGCACCACCGCCCCGGCGTAGGACGCCAGCGCGCCCAGCACCTCCTTGCGGGAGGCGGGATCGAGGTTGTTGGTGGGCTCGTCGAGCAGCAGCACGTTGGCTCCGCTGACGACCAGGGTCGCCAGGGCGAGCCGGGTCTTCTCCCCGCCGGACAGCGTGCCCGCGCTCTGGTGCACGACATCGCCGCTGAACAGGAACGACCCGAGCACCCGGCGCGCCTCGGGCTCGGGCAGCTCCGGCGCGGAGCTACGCATGTTCTCCAGCACCGTGCGGTCGGTGTCCAGGGTGTCGTGCTCCTGTGCGTAGTAGCCCAGGCGGCAGCCGTGGCCGGGCAGGACCTCACCGGTATCGGGCAGCTCGGTCCCGGACAACAGCTTGAGCAGCGTGGTCTTGCCGGCGCCGTTCAGGCCCAGGACGACGACCCGGGCGCCACGGTCGATGGCGAGGTCGACACCGGTGAAGATCTCCAGGGACCCGTAGGACTTCGACAGCTCCCGGGCGGTGAGCGGTGTCTTGCCGCACGCAGCCGGGTCCGGGAAGCGCAGCTTGGCGACCCGGTCGGAGGCGCGCACCCCCTCGAGCCCGGACAACAGCCGCTCGGCCCGCTTGGCCATGCCCTGCGCGGCCTTGGCCTTGGTCGCCTTGGCCCTCATCCGGTCGGCCTGCGCCATGAGCACGCCGGCCTGCTTCTCGGCGTTGGCGCGTTCGCGTTTGCGGCGCTTCTCGTCGGTATCGCGCTGCGCGAGGTAGGTCTTCCAGCCGACGTTGTACTGGTCCAGCTCGGCCCGGTTGGCGTCGAGGTGGAAGACCTTGTTGACGACCGCCTCGAGCAGCTCGACGTCGTGGCTGATGACCACGAGGCCGCCGGTGTGCTTCCTGAGATGGTCGCGCAGCCACGTGATCGAGTCCGCGTCGAGGTGGTTCGTCGGCTCGTCGAGCAGGAGGGTCGTCGCACCGCTGAACAGGATCCGGGCCAGCTCGATCCGCCGCCGCTGACCGCCGGACAGGGTGCCGATGCGCTGCTCGAGCGCCCGGGTGGGCAGACCCAGGCTGCTGGAGATACGGGCCGCCTCGGCCTCGGCGCCGTACCCGTCCAGGGCGGTGAAGCGCTCCTCCAAGCGGCCGTAGCGGGCCAGCACCTCGGCGCTGTCGGGCTGCTCGGCCATCTGCACCTGCAGCTTCTCCATGCCGCGCACGATCTCGTCCAGCCCGCGCGCCGACAGCACCCGGTCGCGGGCCAGTACGTCGAGATCGCCCGTGCGCGGGTCCTGAGGCAAATAGCCGATCTCGCCGGCCCGCGTGATTCTGCCGCCGGCCGGAAGGGTCTCACCGGCAAGGGTCCTGGTGAGCGTCGTCTTGCCGGCGCCGTTGCGGCCGACCAGGCCGATGCGGTCACCCGGCTGGACCCGGAAACTGACGTCGGTGAGCAGCGCCCGTGCGCCGGCGCGCAACTCCAGGGACTGCACTGTGATCATGAGGATCCTCGGGGACGACGGGGCAGGCGGACGGGGCGCGGGACCGCCGGCTCAGGACGTCGTACGGGGCATGCCGGCCAGCCTACGCCGCGCGCCTCCGCGGAGAACTCCGGCTCGCCGGGCGGCGTACGCCGGGAACGGGTCGCGGGCGGCGTACGGCGTACGGGCGCGCCCGGCGTACGGACGCGAGCGGCGTACGGACGCGAGCGGCGTGAAGCGTGAAGATCGTCGTGCAGGTCACCAGCCGACTTCCCGCTCACCCGTGCCTTGAACCCAGCACAACGATCTTCACAACACCCATCCGCCCAAGCGACCCAGGAGGGTGGTGTGGCGCTTGATCGTGAAGATCGTCGTGCATAGATGAGCCCGACCGCACGCTCATGCGCGCCCCCGGCCCTGCACGACGATCTTCACAATCGACGCCGTGCGCCGAGGCACCACCCGTGAGTCCCCTGGCCCGGCGGTCGTGAAGATCGTCGTGCGGCTCCCGGGTGGCTGGCCGCCCCTGCCGTACGAAACGCGCAGTCGACCCGTGATCGCCCTACCAAGTCTCGATGCATCGCGAGGCCAGACATCAGCCCGGGAAACGCAACACCGATCGGTAGACCGAGACCACGAAGGCGGCGCGAGCGCCCTCAGACGTTGAAGCCGAGCGCGCGCAGCTGCTCGCGCCCGTCGTCAGTGATCTTGTCCGGGCCCCACGGCGGCATCCATACCCAGTTGATGCTGACGTCCTCCACGAAGGGGGCAAGGGCCGAGCGGGTCTGGTCCTCGATGACGTCGGTGAGCGGGCACGCGGCGCTGGTCAGCGTCATGTCCAGGGTGCACGTGCCGTCCTCGTGCACCTGACTGCCGTACACCAGGCCGAGGTCCACGACGTTGATCCCGAGCTCGGGGTCGACGACGTCCTTCATCGCCTCCATGACGTCCTCCTCCGAGGCGCGCGCCTTGGGCACGCTCCCCGCGGTGGGGGTGTCAAGGACAGGGGTGACGTCCAGGGACGCCTCACTGGTCACGTCAGTCACGACGCCTCCTCTAGGTCCGTGGCGGCCGGAGCCGTCACTGCTGCGCAACCGCCTGGGCGGTCGCGTCCTTCCACGCCATCCAGCCGAGCAGCGCGCACTTCACCCGCGCCGGGTAGCGCGACACCCCAGCGAACGCCACACCGTCCTCGAGCACGTCCTCGTCCGGGACGACCGCGCCCCGGCCCTGCATCAGCTCCAGGAAGGCCTCGTGCTTGGCGAGCGCGCCGTCCACCGGTCGCCCGATCACGAGGTCGGTCATCACCGACGTGCTCGCCTGGCTGATCGAGCAGCCCTGCCCGTCGTAGGACACATCCGTGACGACGCCCCCCGCGACCTTGACCCGCAACGTGACCTCGTCACCGCAGGTGGGGTTCACGTGGTGCACCTCGACGTCGTAGGGATCGCGCAGGCCGCTGTGGTGCGGTGCTTTGTAGTGGTCCAGGATGATCTCCTGGTATATGGATTCGGTCTCGCTCACCGCACCCCCCAGAACCGCTGCACCTGCTCGATCCCGGACAGCAAAGCGTCGATCTCGGCCGCGGTGTTGTAGAGGTAGGACGACGCGCGGGCCGTCGCGGGCACGCCGAAGCGCCGGCAGACCGGGGCTGCGCAGTGATGGCCGACCCGGACGGCGATGCCGAGGTCGTCCAGCGACTGACCGACGTCGTGCGGGTGCACGCCGTCGACAACGAAGCTGACTGCGCTGCCGCGCATCTCGACGGTGTCGGGGCCGAGCACCGAGGCGCCGGGCAGGGTCCGCAGTCCGTCGAGCAGCTGACCGGTCAGCGCCCGCTCGTGCTCGGTGATGCGGTCCAGGCCGACGGCGCTGAGGTAGTCGCACGCCGCCGCGAGCGCGACCGCCTGGCTGATGACCGGTGTGCCGGCCTCGAAGCGCTCCGGCGCGGGCGCGTAGGTCGAGCCCGACATCTGGACGGTCTCGATCATCGAGCCACCGCCCATGAACGGCGGCATCGCGTCCAGCAGCTCCTTGCGGCCCCACAGCACGCCGATTCCGGACGGCGCCAGCATCTTGTGTCCGGTGAACACGAAGAAGTCCACTCCGAGCTGCGTCACGTCCACGCTCTGGTGCGGTACCGACTGCGCACCGTCGAGCAGGGTGTACGCGCCGACCTCACGCGCCCGCTGCACGAGCGCCTCGACGTCGTTGGCCGTACCCAGGATGTTACTGACGTGCACGAACGCAACCACCTTCGTTCGCTCGTTCACCAGGCGGTCGAGGTCGGTCAGGTCCAGCCGGCCCTCGTCGGTCAACGGCAGCCAGCGCAGCGTCGCACCCGTGCGCTCGCACAGCATCTGCCACGGCACCAGGTTGGAGTGGTGCTCCATCTCGGTGACGCACACCTCGTCACCCGGGCCGATCGCGAACCGTGACCCGGCTGCCGCGTTGCCGAAGGAGTAGGCCACCAGGTTGTAGGCCTCCGTGGCGTTCTTGGTGAACACCACCTCGTCGTGCTGCGCGCCGATGAAGCCCGCAATGGTGCCGCGCGCCGCCTCGTAGCTGTCGGTCGCCTCCTGGGACAGCGTGTGCACCCCGCGGTGCACATTGCTGTAGTGCTGCTCGACGAAGGCCCGCTCGGCGTCCAGGACCTGCCGTGGCTTGTGCGAGCTGGAGGCGTTGTCGAGGTAGACCAGCGGCCGGCCGTGCACCTCGCGTGCGAGCACCGGGAAGTCGGCGCGGACCACCTCCACGTCGTACGGCGCCAGCAGCGCGGTCATGCCCCGCCGCCGCCCACGCCCGGCAGGACTCCTGCGACGAGCTGGGTCCGGCCGGTGCCGTACTTCTCGTAGCCGTGCTCCTCGAGCTCGTCGGCGAGCTCCTTGCCGCCGGACTCGGCGATGCGGCCCTTGACGAACACGTGCACGAAGTCGGGCTCGACGTACTTGAGGATCCGCGTGTAGTGGGTGATCAGCAGTACGCCCGTCTGGCCGCCCTCCCGGACCCGGTTGACACCTTCGGCGACGACGCGCAGTGCATCGACGTCCAGGCCGGAGTCGGTCTCGTCCAAGATGGCGATCTTCGGGGCGAGCAGCTCGAGCTGCAGGATCTCGTGCCGCTTCTTCTCACCGCCGGAGAAGCCCTCGTTGACGTTGCGGGTGGCGAAGGCCGGGTCCATCTCCAACCGGGTCATCGCCTCCTTCTGCTCCTTGACCCACAGGCGCAGCTTCGGGGCCTCGCCCCGTACGGCGGTGGCGGCCGTGCGCAAAAAGTTCGACACGGTGACGCCGGGGACCTCGACGGGGTACTGCATCGCGAGGAACATGCCGGCCCGCGCCCGCTCGTCCACGCTCATCGCGAGCACGTCCTCGCCGTCGAGCAGCACCTGGCCGGAGGTCACCGTGTACTTCGGGTGGCCGGCGATCGAGTAGGCCAGGGTGGACTTGCCGGAGCCGTTGGGCCCCATGATGGCGTGAGTCTCGCCGGCCCTGATCGTCAGGTCGACCCCGGCCAGGATCTGCTGCTCCTGGGCGTCGGCGTTGACGCTGACGTGCAGGTCGCGGATCTCCAGGGTCGTGCCAGAGGGTGCAGACATCGGTTAGGACTCCAGCTTCACGAGGACGTCATCGCCCTCGACGGTTACGGGGTAGGTCGCCACCGGCTTGGTGGCCGGCAGGCCGGAGGGCTGCCCGGTACGCAGGTTGAAGCGCGAGCCGTGCAGCCAGCACTCGACCTCGCCGTCCTCGATGTCGCCCTCCGCCAGGGACACGTCGGCGTGCGAGCACAGGTCGGAGATTGCGAAGACCTCACCGCCGCTGCGGGCGAGGCAGATCGGGATGCCCTCGAGCTCGACGCGGATCGCGCCCTCCTCCGGGATGTCGGACAGCGCGCAGGCCTTCACGAGCCGAGCTCCTTGTCCAGCGCCTCCAGCAGGCGCTGCTCCAGGGCGGGGACGCCGATCTGCTGCACGACCTCGTTGAAGAAGCCGCGCACGACCATGCGCCGAGCCTCCGCGGCCGTGATGCCGCGAGAGGTCAGGTAGAACAGCTGCTCCTCGTCGAACCGCCCGGTCGCGCTTGCGTGGCCGGCGCCGGCGATCTCGCCGGTCTCGATCTCCAGGTTCGGTACCGAGTCCGCACGGGCCAGGTCGGTGAGCAGCAGGTTGCGGTTGAGCTCGTAGGTGTCGGTGCCCACCGCCTCCGGGCGGATCAGCACGTCGCCGATCCACACGGTGTGCGCGCCGTCGCCCTGCACCGCGCTCTTGTAGGTGACGCGGCTCTTGCACTGCGGCATCGCGTGGTCCACCAGCAGACGGTGCTCGAGATACTGCCCGGCGTCGGCGAAGGCGAGCCCGAGCAGCTCGGCGTCACCACCGGGTCCGGCGTAGGACACGGTGGGGACCAGGCGTACGACGTCGCCGCCGAGGGTGACCACCACGTGCTTCAGGCGCGCGTCGCGGCCCAGCACCGCGGCCTGCGCGGACAGGTGGACGCTGCCCGGCGCCCAGTCCTGCAGCGAGACCAGCGTCAGCGAGGCGCCGTCGCCGACGCGCAATTCGACGTTGCCGCTGTGGACGGCGGTGCCGACGTGGTCCAGGACCACGACGGCTCGGGCGAAGGGCTCGACCTCGACCACGACATGGCCGTACGACGTTGCGCCCGCGCCCTCGAAGCGCAGGAACGTCGGCTCTGCAGGCTCGCCGCTGACCCGTACCAGCGTGCCCTTGGCAAACCCGGCCAGCGCCAGCGCGGCGCTCTTGTCCGACGGCAGCAGAACGCTGCCGACGAGCTCGTGGTCGGCGCCGATCGTCTCGACCGTCACGCCGTCGGGGGCGGTAACGGCCGGCTCGAGCGTGCCGTCGACGGCGGCTGACCCGTCGTGCAGCCCGTGCAGCCTGGCCAGGGGGGTGAAGCGCCATTCCTCCTCCCGACCGGTGATCGCCGGGAAGGCCGACGCATCACGAGTGAGCAAGCGCTCGGTGCGCGCGTCGGCCGGCTTCTTGGGTGTGGACGGCACGACGTTGGTCGCGATCGTGCCTTCGACCACTCCCCCACCCTCGGCCAGCGCCGCACGCTCGGTGGCGAGGGCCGCCTCCATGGGGCTAGCCAACGGAGCCCTCCATCTGCAGCTCGATGAGGCGGTTCAGCTCGAGCGCGTACTCCATCGGCAGCTCGCGGGCGATCGGCTCGACGAAGCCGCGCACGACCATGGCCATCGCCTCGGACTCCTCCAGGCCCCGGCTCATCAGGTAGAACAACTGGTCCTCGCCGACCTTGCTCACGGTGGCCTCGTGGCCGAGCGACACGTCGTCCTCGCGCACGTCGACGTAGGGGTAGGTGTCGCTGCGGCTGATGGTGTCCACGAGCAGGGCGTCGCAGACCACGTTGCTCTTAGAACCGGTCGCCCCCTCCTGGACCTGCACCAGGCCGCGGTAGGAGGTGCGGCCGCCGCCGCGCGCCACTGACTTGCTGACGATGTTGCTGGTCGTACGGGGGGCCGCGTGCACCATCTTCGCGCCGGCGTCCTGGTGCTGGCCCGGACCGGCGAAGGCCACCGACAACGTCTCGCCGGAGGCGCGCTCCCCGAGCAGGTAGCAGGCCGGGTACTTCATGGTGACCTTGGACCCGATGTTGCCGTCGATCCACTCCATCCGGCCGCCCTCGTGCACCGCCGTGCGCTTGGTGACCAGGTTGTAGACGTTGTTGGACCAGTTCTGGATGGTCGTGTAGCGGACGTGCGCGTCCTTCTTCACGATGATCTCCACGACCGCGCTGTGCAGGCTGTCGGAGCTGTACGTCGGGGCGGTGCAGCCCTCGACGTAGTGCACCGAGGAGCCCTCATCGGCGATGATCAGCGTCCGCTCGAACTGGCCCATGTTCTCGGTGTTGATGCGGAAGTAGGCCTGCAGCGGGATGTCGACCTTGACGCCCTTGGGTACGTAGATGAACGAACCGCCGGACCAGACGGCGGTGTTGAGCGCCGCGAACTTGTTGTCGCCGACCGGGATGACCGAGCCGAAGTACTCCCGGAACAGCTCGGGCTGCTCGCGCAGCGCGGTGTCGGTGTCCAGGAACAGCACGCCTTGCTGCTCGAGGTCCTCGCGGATCTGGTGGTAGACGACCTCGGACTCGTACTGCGCGGCGACACCGGCGATCAGGCGCTGCTTCTCAGCCTCCGGGATGCCGAGCTTGTCGTAGGTGGCCTTGATGTCGGCCGGCAGCTCGTCCCAGGAGGTCGCCTGCTTCTCGGTCGAGCGCACGAAGTACTTGATGTTGTCGAAGTCGATCCCCCCCAGGTCAGATCCCCAGGTCGGCATGGGCTTCTTGCCGAACAGCTTCAGGCCCTTCAGCCGCAGGTCCAGCATCCACTGCGGCTCGCTCTTGAGCGCCGAGATGTTGCGCACGACGGCCTCCGACAGACCGCGCTGGGCCTTCTCGCCGGCAACGTCGGAGTCCGACCAGCCGAACTTGTACGTGCCGATGCCCTCGAGCTGGGTCTCTGCGGTGGTGGTCACTGGACTGCCTTCCCGGTCGGTACGTGCGTGGCGGCGGCCGCCCTGTCGTGGCCGGCGGCCGGAGCCGCCGGGGTGGTGCCGGCGGCCGGAGCCGCCGGGGTGGTGCCGGCGGCCTGCGCCGTCGGGATATAGGTCGTGCACACGCCGTCGCCGTGCGCGATGGTGGCGAGCCGTTGGACGTGCACGTCGAGCAGCCGGCCGATCGCGGCCGTCTCGGCGTCGCACAGCTGCGGGAACTGCTCGGCGACGTGCTGGACGGGGCAGTGGTGCTGGCATAGCTGTATGCCATGGCCCTGCTCCCCCGTCGTGGCCGCGTAGCCGTCGGCGGTCAGCGCGGTCGCCAGGGCTGCCGGGCGCTCGGCCACCGGCAGCTCCCGCAGCGATGACCAGCGGTCCTCCAGGTCAGCCACCCGGGCGGCCGCGAACCCCTCGACGGCCTGTGGGCCACCGTGCTCGGCGAGGTAGCGCAGCGCGCCCGCCGCCAGGTCGTCATACGCGCTCGGGCCGGCGGCGTGCCCTGCGTCCGTGAGAGCGTAGAGCCGGGCCGGGCGACCGCGGGCGCGCAGGCCGCGCGTGCGCGCTGCGCGTGTCGTCACGGTGCCGTCGGCGAGCAGGGCGTCGAGGTGCCGGCGCACCGCCGCGGGGCTCAGCGACAGGCGCTCGCTGAGCGTCGTCGTGGTCGACGGGCCGAGGTCGAGCAGCAGGGACAGGACACGCTCACGCGTCCCGGTCTGCTCCACCATGGTTTTCACAACACCAGTGTTACCTAATTGCGTCCGCAGGTCGAACCGGGACCCCCGTAAGCCTCGAGTGACCTCGCCCACCCCGGCGAAAAGGCGCTCGCAGCGACACCGGCACCCGGCCCGCCTAGCCTCTGCAAGGTGACCGACACCGCCCTGGAGGTCGACGGGCTCGTCAAGCGCTACGGCGGGCGCACCGTGGTGGACGGTCTGTCCCTGCGGGTACGACGGGGCACGGTGCTCGCGCTGCTGGGACCCAACGGCGCCGGCAAGACCACGACGGTCGAGGTGTGCGAGGGCTTCCGGGAGCCCGACGGGGGGTCCGTCCGAGTCCTCGGACTGTCCCCCCGCGACAGCGCCCTGCGCCCACGGGTCGGTGTCATGCCGCAGTCGGGCGGTGGCTACCCGGGCCTGCGGGCCGGCGAGCTGCTGCGGCTGGTCGCGGCCTACTACCGCGAGCCGCTGGCCCCACGCGACCTGCTCGAGCGGCTCGGCCTCGTCGACGTGGAGCGGACGAGCTGGCGCCGGCTGTCGGGCGGCCAGCAGCAGCGCCTGTCGCTGGCCATGGCGATCGTGGGTCGGCCCGAGCTGGTGTTCCTCGACGAGCCCACGGCAGGGCTCGACCCACAGGCAAGGCGGGCCACCTGGGAGCTGGTGGAGGCGCTGCGCGCCGACGGCGTCTCGGTGGTGCTCACCACCCATCTCCTGGACGAGGCCGAGCGCCTCGCCGACGACGTCGTGATCGTCGATGCCGGGCGCGTCGTCGCCGCCGGGACCGTGGTGGAGCTGACGACCGTCGGGGCGAGCGGCCAGCTGCGCTTCACCGCGACCCCTGGCCTGGACCTCGACCTGCTGCTGCAGGCGCTGCCCGAGGGCTGCGTCGGCAAGGAGTCCCCGGCCGGGCACTACCTCCTGGAGGGCCACATCGACCCGCAGCTGCTCGCGGCCGTGACCTCCTGGTGCGCTACCCAGGGCGTCCTGGCCCAGGACCTCAGGGTCGAGCAGCGCAGTCTCGAGGACGTCTTCCTCGATCTCACCGGACGGGAGCAGCGCGCATGACGCGCGCCCCCTCGGGCCGACTCCCGGCCCTCACTCGCACGGACCGGCCGTGACCGCCTGGGCGCCCGGGGTGCTCGTTCCCCGGCCGGGAGCTGCCCCCAGGGGACGCATGCTGGTCAGCCAGACCCGAGCCGAGCTCGTGCTCGCGCTGCGCAACGGCGAGCAGGTCCTGCTCACCCTGGTGATCCCGCTCGGGCTGCTCGTGGTGCTCACCCTCGTGCCCTTCGTCGGCGTGCAGGGCCGACGGGTCGACTTCTTCGTGCCCGGGGTGCTCGCCCTCGCCGTCATGTCGGCCGCGTTCACCGGTCAGGCGATCGCCACCGGATTCGAGCGCCAGTACGGCGTCCTCAAGCGGCTCGGCGCCACCCCGCTGCCGCGCTCGGTCCTGCTCGGTGCCAAGACCCTGGGCGTGCTGGCCGTCGAGCTGCTGCAGCTGATCGCGATCGGCCTGGTCGGGCTGCTCCTGGGCTGGCACCCCCACGGCTCGGCGGCCGCCGTCGTCCTGCTGGTCGTGCTGGGTACCGCGGCGTTCAGCGGGCTGGGGCTGCTGCTCGGGGGCATCCTGCGCGGCCTGACCACCCTGGCCGCGGCCAACCTCGTGTGGTTCGTCCTGCTGCTGCTGGGCGGGGTGGTCTTCCCGCTGTCGCAGTTCGGCGGGGCTGCTGCCGTTCTGCAGGTGCTGCCGACCGCTGCGCTCTCGGATGGCCTGCGCGTGGTCCTGCAGGCAGGCGCCGCCCTGCCGGGACGGGACGTGCTTGCGCTCGCGGTCTGCGCCGTGCTCGCGCTGGTCGCCGCCAGCCGGACCTTCCGGTGGGAGTGAGCATGCGGGTCCTGACCGAGGACGGCATACCCCTGCACGTCGAGGTCGACGAGCTTGCGGGCGCCGCGGTCACGGTCGTGTTCTCGCACGGCTTCACCGCGCAGCTGGGGGAGTTCGAGCTGCAGCGGGCCACGCTGGCGGGACGCGCCCGGGTGGTGCTGTACGACCAGCGCGGCCATGGCCGGTCCGGTCGCGGTGGCTGGCGGGGCGCCAGCATCGACCAGCTCGGCCGGGACCTGCAGGCCGTCATGGACGCCACGACGCCGACCGGTCCCGTCGTGCTGTTCGGGCACTCCATGGGTGGCATGGCGCTGATGTCCTGGGCACGCCAGCACCCCGCAGAGGTCGGGGCGCGCGTCGCGGGAGCCTTTCTGCTGGCGACCGCCGCCGGCGAGCTCGTGAGCACCGGGCCGCTCGCCGCGGGCGTCCGCCTGCTCACGCGCTTGCACCTGCTGACGGCGTACTTCGCCTGGCTCCGCCTGATCGCGCCGCTGCTCGAGCGGCTGCGCAAGCCCGGCACCCGGCTCGGTCGCGCCTACATCCGGCACTACCTGTTCGGTACGCAGGACGCCGGCGACCCCGCGCTGGTCACCCGCGTGCAGGCGATGCTGGAGGCGACCCCGTTCACCACCAGCGCGGCCTTCTACCCGACGTTCATCAGCCACGACGAGCGCGACAGCCTCGCCGTCCTTGGTCGCATCCCCACCACGGTGCTCTGCGGGACCGCTGACCGGCTGACCCCGGTGTCCCACAGCCGGGTGATGGCTGCCGCGCTCGGCGAGTCCGCCGAGCTGGTCGAGGTCCCCGGCGCCGGGCACAGCGTCAACATCACCTGCCGACAGGTCGTCGACGGCGCGCTGCTGCGCCTGCTCGACCGGGCTGTCCCGCAGCGGCACGGCACCGCCACCGGCTGACGATCCCCGGAGCCCCCCGGCCGCGCAGGGAACCGAGCCCGGTTCCGGGCAGGCCCGGCCCGCGCCCCCGCCGTACGCTGAGCTTGTGACCACCACGCGTCGGCAGGTGCTCCGGCTGGCGCAGCTGGCGCTCGGGCTCCAGGTGCTGCTCGTGGTGTCCGGGACCGCGGTGCGGGTCACCGGCTCGGGTCTGGGCTGCCCCACCTGGCCACGCTGCTCGGGCGGCTCGCTCACCAGCACGCCGGCCCTCGGTGGCCACGGCGCCATCGAGTTCGGCAACCGGCTGCTCGCCGTCGTGATGGAGCTCGTCGGCATCGCGCTGGTGCTCGCCGTGCTGCGGCTGCGGCCCCGCGCCGGCAAGGTCTGGACCCGGCTGGCCCTCGTGCAGGCGATGGTCGTCCCCCTGCAGGCGGTGATCGGTGGGGTGCTCGTGCTCACCAGGCTCAACCCCTACGTCCTGATCGTGCACTTCCTGGTCAGCTTCCCGCTCATCGCCGCCGCGGCCGCCCTCGTCCAGCGCGTGCACGAGGACGACGCCGCGCGGGAGCCCCTGGTGCGCGCCGAGCTGCGCCGGCTCACCCGCACGCTGGTGGCCGCAGCCGGCGCGGTGCTGGTCCTCGGGACGCTGGTCACCGGCACCGGGCCGCACGCCGGCGACCCGCAGGTCCCGCGGCTGCCGTTCAGCCCGCGGGACGTCACGCAGCTGCACGCCGACCTGGTCTTCCTGCTCGTCGGCCTGACGGCCGCGACAGCCGTCGCCGCCCGCGCGCTCAACGCCCCGTCCGGCGTAGGCCGGGGAGCGCGCCTGCTGGTCGCGCTGATCGTGGCGCAGGCCGGGCTGGGCTACTGGCAGTACTTCTCCGGCGTACCGCCTGTGCTGGTCGCACTGCACGTGCTCGGCGCCTCGCTGGTGTTCACCGTCGCGGTACGGACCCACCTGGCGACGACCGGTCCGCTCGGCGGCGCACCGCCGCAGCAAAGCGCGCCGTGGCCCCTTCGGCGTGCCGCAGGAACAGCGACGGCTCGGTGAGCTCCAGCTCGAGCAGCAGCGGGCCGTCCGGACCTGGCACCAGGTCCACCCGGGCGTAGAGCAGCGGCTGCCCCACCACGGCCAGGGCAGCCTTGGCGAGATCGACCTGCGCGCGGCTCGGCTCGGCCGGCGTGACGAAGGCGCGGCTGTCGATGTCGTTGCGCACGCCGGCACCGACGTGCAGCAGGGCGCTCTTGCTGGCGGCGTGGGACACCTCGCCCTCGAAGCACAGCACGGAGGTCTCGCCCAGGACGTCGACCTGCGGCAGGTAGGGCTGCACCATGACCGGCCGGCCGGCAGCGAGCAGGCGCTGCACGTGCGCGGTGGCGTCTGCTCCCCCGTCGTATGCAGCGGTGTCCCGGGCGCCGGCCGAGACCGTCGGCTTGACCACGTACGGTCCGGCCGGCGGCGTGAACACGTCGCCGGGCACCAGCCAGGTCGTCTCGACCACCGGCACCCCGGCCGACGCCAGGGCCTGCAGGTAGGTCTTGTCGGTGTTCCAGGCGAGCACGTCGGCGGGGTTGGCCAGGCGCGGCACCGAGGCCGCCCAGGCCAGGAACTGCTCGCGCCGCCGGTCGTAGTCCCACGTCGAGCGCACGACCACGAGGTCGTAGGCGGCCCAGTCGGCCCCGGAGTCCCACACGACGGGCGCCGCCTGGACGCCCTCGGCGTCGAGGGCCTCGAGCAGCGCGGCCCCGTCCTCGTCCAGGTCCGGCAGCTGCGCCGCGGTGGCGAGAGCGACCTGCAGCACGTGCGAAGGTCCCTGCGCTCAGCGGAGCTGGTCGACCGCGACGGCCAGGAACAGCAGGGCGAGGTAGGTGATGGACCAGTGGAACAGCCGCATCGGGGAGACCTCGGCGCCCGTGCGGACCCTGCGCTGCAGCAGGTGCGCCTCACGCAGGAACACCCCACCGAGCAGGACGGCGCTCACGCCGTACAGCAGTCCGGAGGTGGTGAGCAGGAGCAGCAGGGAGGTGGCGACCATCGCGTAGGAGTAGGCCACGATCCGCGAGGCCACGACGGCCGGCGTGGCGACGACCGGCAGCATGGGCACGTCCGCGCGCGCGTAGTCGTCCTTGAAGCGCATGGCCAGCGCCCAGAAGTGCGGCGGCGTCCAGAAGAAGATGACGGCGAACAACACCACCGCGGCCCAGCTGAGGCCACCGGTCACCGCCGACCATCCGATCAGCACAGGCATGCACCCGGCGGCGCCTCCCCACACGATGTTCTGCGAGGTCCGCCGCTTGAGCAGCATGGTGTAGACCACGACGTAGAAGGCGATGGCTGCGTCGGCAAGCAGCGCCGAGAGCACGTTCGTCGTCAGCGCCAGCTCGGCCGTCGCCAGGACGCCCAGCACGAGACCGAACAGCAGCGCGCTGGTCGGCGTGACGGTGTGCTGCACGAGCGAGCGGCGCTGCGTGCGGCCCATCACGCTGTCGATGTCGCGGTCCCACCAGCAGTTGAGCGCGTTGGCGCTTCCGGCTGCCAGCGAGCCGCCGATCAGCGTGACCACGACCAGGCGCCAGCCGGGTAGGCCACGGGCCGCGAGGACCATCGTGGGGACCGTCGTCACGAGCAGCAGCTCGATGATGCGGGGCTTGGTGAGCGCGACGTAGGCGGCGACGGTGGCCCGCACGCGGGACGTGGGCGATGCCCGGACGGCGGTCTGGGCGGAGGTCGGAGTCACCTGGTCCGCGAGCGTCGTCACGCCTCAGACTGTACGGGCCCGGCCCCGCCCGTCGCCTGCCGGCGACCGTCTTACCGTCTTGGTTCAGGCCTGTCCTGCTGGGAAGTGCCGACGATAGGGTCGGTGCCGACCTGGAGCACCGCGACAGCTGGAGCAGCACGACAAGGGGATCCACACCACGTGAGCACCAAGACCGCCAAGACGACCAAGGACGCTCCGGACGTGGAGTGGACCGAGCTCGACCACCGGGCGGTGGATGTCGTGCGCGCGCTGGCCATGGACGCCGTCGAGGCCGCCGGCTCGGGCCACCCCGGCACGGCGATGAGCCTGGCCCCGGCGGCGTACCTGCTGTTTCAGCGGATGATCCGGCACGACCCGAGTGACCCGGCCTGGCCCGGGCGGGACCGTTTCGTGCTGTCCTGCGGTCACTCGAGCATCACCCTCTACATCCAGCTGTTCCTGTCCGGCTACGGCCTGACGGTCGAGGACTTGGCGCACCTGCGCCAGTGGGGCTCGCTCACGCCCGGCCACCCCGAGCACGGCCACACCCCAGGTGTGGAGATCACGACCGGCCCGCTGGGCCAGGGCGTCGGCAACGCCGTCGGCATGGCGATGGCCTCGCGCCGGGAGCGCGGCCTGCTGGACCCCGACGCCGCGCCGGGCACCTCCGCCTTCGACCACACCATCTGGGCCATCTGCTCCGACGGGGACCTCGAGGAGGGCGTCAGCGCCGAGGCCTCCTCCCTAGCCGGCACCCAGCAGCTCGGCAACCTGGTGATGCTCTGGGACGACAACCACATCTCCATCGAGGACGACACGCAGGTCGCCTTCAACGAGGACGTCTGCCTGCGCTACGAGGCCTACGGCTGGCACGTCCAGCGGGTGGACTTCCTGCACGACGACGGCGCGTACGTCGAGGACGTGCAGGCCCTGCACCGGGCCCTGGCGCGGGCCCAGGCGGTCACCGACCGGCCGAGCTTCATCGCCCTGCGCACCATCATCGGCTGGCCCGCGCCGACCCTGCAGAACAGCATGAAGGCGCACGGCAGCGCGCTGGGCGAGAAGGAGGTCGCGGCCACCAAGAAGATCCTGGGCCTGGACCCCGAGTCGAGCTTCGCCGTGCCGACCGACGTGCTCGAGCACACCCGGACCGTCGTGGCTCGCGGCCGAGCCGCCCGCGAGAGCTGGCAGGCGTCCTACGACACGTGGGCGAAGGGCAACCCCGACGGGCTGGCGCTGCTGACCCGGCTGCAGACCCGCGCGCTGCCTGCCGGCTGGACCGACGTGCTGCCGGTGTTCGAGGCGGACGCCAAGGGCGTCGCGACCCGCAAGGCCTCCGGGGCGGTCCTGAGTGCCCTGGCCGCGGTGCTGCCCGAGCTGTGGGGCGGTTCGGCGGACCTGGCCGAGAGCAACAACACCACCCCCAAGGGGCAGCCCAGCTTCCTGCCGGAGGACCGCCAGACCAAGGACTGGAAGGGCGGTCCGTACGGCCGGGTACTGCACTTCGGCATCCGCGAGCACGCCATGGGAGCGGTCATGAACGGCATCGCGGTGCACGGCGGGACCCGCGTCTACGGCGGGACCTTCCTGGTCTTCAGCGACTACATGCGTGGCGCGGTCCGGCTGGCCGCGATCATGCGGCTGCCGGTGACCTACGTCTGGACGCACGACTCGATCGGACTGGGCGAGGACGGGCCGACCCACCAGCCGGTCGAGCACCTGTCCTCGCTGCGGGCCGTGCCCGGCCTGGACGTCGTGCGCCCGGGCGACGCCAACGAGACCTCGGTCGCCTGGCGGACCATCCTGGGCCACACCGACCGGCCGGCCGGCATCTGCCTGACCCGTCAGAACATCCCGACCTTCGACCGCAGCGTCATGGGCAGCGCCGAGGGCACCGCCAAGGGCGCGTACGTCCTGCTCGACGCCGGCAACGGCCAGCCCCAGGTGCTGCTGCTCGCCAGCGGGTCCGAGGTGCAGATCGCCGTGGCTGCACGCGAGCGGCTCGAGGCCGAAGGCACGCCGACCCGGGTCGTCTCGGTGCCGTGCATGGAGTGGTTCCGGGAGCAGGACGGGGCCTACCAGCGCACGGTGCTCCCGAGCGACGTGAAGGCGCGGGTGTCGGTCGAGGCCGGTGTCGCGCAGTCGTGGTGGGAGTGGATCGGCGACTCCGGCGTACCGGTCTCGATCGAGCACTTCGGGGCGTCGGCGCCGTACTCGGTGCTCTACGAGCAGTTCGGGCTGACGGCCGAGCGGGTCGTCGCCGCCGCACACGCGTCCATGTCCAAGCTGGGCATGACCTCCGGCTCCACCACCGGAAACTAGGAGACCCCGCTGATGCCCGACGCCTTGGCCGACCTGTCCGCTGCGGGAGTCGCTGTCTGGCTCGACGACCTGTCCCGAGAACGCCTGCGCTCGGGCAACCTCGCCGAACTGGTGCGGGACCGGCACGTCGTCGGGGTGACCACCAATCCCTCGATCTTCCAGAAGGCCCTGTCCGACGGCGCCGCCTACGACAGCCAGGTCCGCGACCTCGCGCTGCGCGGCACCGACGTCGGCGAGGCCGTCCGTGCGCTGACCACCTTTGACGTCCGCTGGGCCTGTGACGTCCTCCGCCCGGCGTACGACAGCAGCGGGGCCGTCGACGGCCGGGTCTCCATCGAGGTCGACCCGAGGATCAGCCACGAGGCGGACCGGACCACCGCGGAGGCCAAGGCCCTGTGGTGGCTGGTCGACCGGCCCAACCTCTACGTCAAGATCCCGGCCACCCGGGAGGGTCTGCCCGCGATCACCGCCGTCCTCGCCGAGGGCATCAGCGTCAACGTGACGCTGATCTTCTCCCTGGAGCGCTACGACCAGGTCATGGACGCCTTCCTGGACGGGATGGAGCAGGCCGTCGCCAACGGCCACGACGTCGCAGCGATGGGCTCGGTCGCGTCGTTCTTCGTCAGCCGGGTCGACACCGAGATCGACAAGCGCCTCGGCGACGACTCCGCGTTGAAGGGCAAGGCCGCGATCGCCAACGCCAGGCTGGCCTTCGAGCACTACGAGCGCGTGTTCTCCTCCGAGCGGTGGGAGGCCCTTGCGGCGGCCGGTGCGAAGCCGCAGCGGCCGCTGTGGGCCTCGACCGGCGTCAAGGACCCCGCCTACGACGACACGCAGTACGTCGTGGAGCTCGTCGCGCCCGGCACGGTCAACACGATGCCCGAGGCCACCCTGTCCGCGGTGGCCGACCACGGCGTGGTGAAGGGCGACACGATCACCTCCGGGTACGCCGAGGCGCAGCAGCTCATGGATGAGCTCAAGACCGTGGGCATCGACTACGACGAGGTCGTGGAGCTGCTCGAGGTGGAGGGCGTCGAGAAGTTCGAGCAGGCCTGGACGTCGCTCATCGAGTCAGTGACCGACCAGCTGGAGAAGGCCGGCGCGCAGGTGACGCCCGGCGGCGCGACCGAGCCGGCCGGCAGCGGCCCGGCGGCGGCCTCCAGGGAGGCGAGCGCGTGAGCGAGGCCGTCTCTGCGGCCGGCCTCAGTGTGCAGACCGTCGGCGACGCCCTGCTCGGGCCGCGGGACGAGGTCCTGCAGGCCCTGACCGCCGCCGACCTGCCCACCTCTCTGCTCGCGAAGGACACCACCCTGTGGGGCCCCGATGCCAGCGCCGAGGCCGGCATCAGGCTCGGCTGGCTCGACGCCGTCGAGGTCGGCCGCGACCTGGTGCCGCAGCTCACCGAGCTGCGACACGCGCTGGCTGCCGAGGGCCTGGACCGGATCGTGCTGGCCGGGATGGGTGGGTCCTCCCTGGCTCCCGAGGTCATCGCCGCGACCGACGGCGCCCCGCTCGTCGTGCTCGACACGACCGACCCGGCCCAGGTGCGCTCGGCGCTGGCCGTCGACGATCCGGAGTCGCTCGCGCGGACCGTAGTGGTCTGCAGCTCCAAGTCCGGCGGCACCGTCGAGACCGACAGCCACCGGCGCGCCGCGCGCGCCGCCTTCGAGGCGGCGGGCATCGACCCCGCGCAGCGCATCGTCATCGTGACCGATCCCGGCTCCCCGCTTGCCGCCCAGGCCGAGCAGGAGGGCGTACGGGCGCTGTTCCTGGCCGACCCGAACATCGGTGGCCGCTACTCCGCGCTGTCCGCGTTCGGTCTGGTCCCTGCCGCGCTGGCCGGCGTCGACGTCGCAGCCCTGCTGGAGCAGGCTGCGGCTCTGCAGCCCTCGCTGGCCGCGCTCGACGGCAACCCCGCACTGGCCCTGGGAGCGGCGCTCGGCGGGGGCGCCGTCGCCGGGCGGGACAAGCTGGTGCTCGCCGACGCCGGGTCGGGCATCAGCGGGTTCGGCGACTGGGCCGAGCAGCTCATCGCCGAGTCCACCGGCAAGCTCGGCAAGGGCCTGCTGCCGGTGGTGGTCGAGTCCGTGGACGCGCCCGGCACCGAGCCGGCCGGCGACACCCACCTGCTGGTCCTCGGCGCCCCCGCGGCTCCCCTGGGCACCAGCGTCGCCGGCCCGCTCGGCGCGCAGTTCCTGGCCTGGGAATACGCCACGGCCGTGGCCGGCCGCGCCCTGCAGATCAACCCGTTCGACCAGCCCAACGTGCAGGAGAGCAAGGACAACACGGGCGAGATCCTGGCCGCGGGCCGGACTCCGGCCGCGCGGCCCGCGTTCGTCGAGGGTGCCGTCGAGGTGTACGGCGACCTCGCCTCGGGGACCCTCGCGGACTCCCTGACGGCCCTGCTCGCCGCCGTACCCGACCGGGGTTACCTGGCGGTCATGGCCTACCTGGACCGGCACGCCGACGCGCTCGCCCACGACCTGCGCCCCGCCTTGGCGGCGCGCCTGGCCCACCCGGTGACCTTCGGCTGGGCGCCGCGCTTCCTGCACTCCACCGGCCAGTTCCACAAGGGCGGACCGCAGGTGGGCGCCTTCCTGCAGATCACCGGCGCCGTCGTGCAGGACCTGGACGTGCCCGGCCGGGACTACAGCTTCGGCCGCCTGCAGGCCGCACAGGCCATGGGCGACCTGCGCGCGCTCGGGCAGCGCTCGCGGCCGGTGCTGCGCCTGCACCTCACCGACCGGGCCGCCGGCCTCGAGCAGCTGCTGGCGGCTGCCCGCGGATGAGCACGAACCCGCTGCGCGACCCGCGCGATCGGCGCCTGCCGCGGGTCCCCTCCCCGTGCGCCCTCGTCGTGTTCGGCGTCACCGGCGACCTGGCTCGCAAGAAGCTGCTCCCCGCCGTGTACGACCTGGCCAACCGCGGTCTGCTCCCGCCCGGATTCGTCCTGCTCGGCTTCGCGCGGCGCGACTGGGGTGACGGCGACTTCGAGCAGATCGCCAAGGAGGCGGCCCGCAAGGGCGCGCGCACCGAGTTCCGGGAGGAGACCTGGCAGCGGCTGGCCGAGGCGACGAAGTTCCTGCCCGGCTCCTTCGACGACGACGCCGCCTTCGACACTCTTGCCCAGACGCTCAAGGACCTCGACGGCAGCCACGGAACCGGCGGGAACGCCGCCTTCTACCTCTCGATCCCCCCCGCCGCGTTCCCGGTCGTGCTCAAACAGATGCACCGCACCGGGATGGCCGACAACCACCAGACGCAGAGCTGGCGGCGGGTCGTCGTGGAGAAGCCGTTCGGCCACGACCTGGCCAGCGGAATGGCCCTCAACCAGCTCGTGGACGAGGTCTTCACCGCCAAGGACGTCTTCCGGATCGACCACTACCTGGGCAAGGAGACAGTCCAGAACCTGCTGGCCCTGCGCTTCGCCAACACCCTGTTCGAACCGATCTGGAACGCCCACCACATCGACTCCGTGCAGATCACGATGGCCGAGGACGTCGGCATCGGTACCCGGGCCGGTTTCTACGAGGGCACCGGCGCCGCCCGCGACGTCCTGCAGAACCACCTGCTGCAGCTGCTTGCCCTCACGGCGATGGACGAGCCCGTTAATTTCGACGCCGAGTCGCTGCGCACCGAGAAGCGCAAGGTGCTGGGCGCGATCACCCTGCCCAAGGACCTCGCTGGCTCGGCCGTGCGAGGGCAGTACGACCAGGGCTGGCTCGCCGGTCAGCGCGTGCCGTCCTACCTGTCTGAGGACGGCGTCGCCGGGGACTCCAGGACCGAGACCTTCGCCGCCGTACGGCTCGACGTCGACACCCGCCGCTGGGCCGGGGTGCCCTTCTACCTGCGCACCGGCAAGCGGCTCCCCCGCCGGGTGACCGAGATCGGCATCGTGTTCCGCAAGGCGCCGCACCTGCCCTTCAGCCGTGGCGACACCCAGGAGCTCGGCGCCAACCAGCTGGTCGTGCGGGTGCAGCCGGACGAGGGCGTGACCCTGCGCTTCGGCTCCAAGGTGCCCGGGACGACGATGGAGGTCCGCGACGTCGCGATGGACTTCCTCTACGGCGAGGCCTTCACCGAGAACAGCCCCGAGGCGTACGAGCGACTGCTGCTGGACGTCCTGCTCGGCGACGCGTCGCTGTTCCCGCGCAACGAGGAGGTCGAGGAGTCCTGGCGGGTCGTCGACCCGATCGAGGACCTGTGGCGCGAGCAGGACGCCTGTGGCGACGGACCGGAGCTGTATCGGGCAGGTGGCTGGGGTCCGCGGGGCGCCGACGAGATGCTCGCCCGCGACGGTCGCGCCTGGCGCCGGCCGTGACGGGCCCGTTGCCGGAGGCGAGCATGACGACACCTCGCCGGAGGCGAGCATGACGACACTGTGGGACACGACCGGCACCGACGTGATCAAGGCGCTCTCGGCGGAGCGCCGCCAGGCGGGGTCGGTGTCCTCCGGGCTCGCCCTGACGCTGGTGGTCGTGGTGGACGAGAAGCACGTGAGCGAGGCCGAGCAGGCCGCCACCCGCGCCGCTGCCCAGCACCCCTGCCGGCTGCTGATCGTCGTACGCCGGCGTCCGGATGCCCCGGAGTCGCGACTGGATGCCGAGGTGCTCATCGGCGGCCGGCTCGGACCCGGTGAGTCCATCGTGACGCGGATGTACGGGCGGCTGGCCCTGCACGCCGAGTCGGTCGTGCTCCCGCTGCTGGCGCCGGACGCCCCCGTGGTGACCTGGTGGTTCGGGGATCCGCCGCAGCTGATCGCGCACGATCCGCTGGGGGTAATCGCGGACCGGCGGATCACCGACGCGCAGGAGGCTGCCGACCCGATGGCGGCGCTGCGGCAGCGGTCCGCCGACTACGCGCCGGGCGACACCGACCTGGCGTGGAGCCGTACCACGCTGTGGCGCGGACTGTGCGCCTCGGCATTCGACTCGGTGGAGTCGCGGGCGCAGGCAGCGACCGTCTCAGGTGCGGGGACCAGCCCCAGCTGCATCCTGCTTGCCGGCTGGCTGTCCAGCCGGCTCGGCCTCCAGGCCGTGGTGCAGGACAACGGTGGTCCAGGGCTGACCGGCGTGGATCTGCAGCTCGAGGACGGCTCGATTTCGATCACCCGTACCGACGGACGGACGGCGGTCCTGTCCCGGACCGACCAACCGCAACGTTCCATGCCGCTGCCCCGCCGCGAGGTGGGCGACCTGCTCGCCGAGGAGTTGCGCAGGCTCGATGCCGACGAGACCTACGCCGAGGCGCTGGCCGCCGCGACCGGGACAGCGGACCTGTCCGACCGGCCGGCCCAGCGCTCCCACGTGTGGCAAGACCCGGTGGACGCGGCCGTCCCCGATCCGGCGCTCACCACGTCGTGAGCACCCCACCGCCCACCGTCGTGGTCTCGCGCGACGCCGACGTGCTTGCGGCAGCCGTGGCTGCCCGGCTGGTCACTCGGCTGGTCGACGCGCAGGCGGCCCGAGGCACAGCCTCGGTCGTGCTGACCGGTGGCGGCATCGGGACTGCGGCGCTGCGCGCCGTCCGATCCGCCGCGGCGCGGCAGGCCGTCGACTGGCAGCACGTGGACGTGTGGTGGGGCGACGAGCGCTTCGTCCCGGCCGGGGACCCGGACCGCAACGAGCAGCAGGCGCGGGACGCCTTGTTGGACAGCCTGGACCTGGATCCGGCGCGGGTGCACCCGGTGGAACCGCTCGGCGGACGGGACGGCACCGACGCCGACGCAGCGGCGGCCCGCTACGCGGGGCATCTTGCTGCAGCAGCCGGCCGGGATGACGACGTCCCCGAGTTCGACGTGCTGATGCTCGGCATGGGTCCGGAGGGGCACACCGCCTCGATCTTCCCCGAGTCCCCGGCGACCTACGACGAGCGCACGGTGTTCGGGGTGCACGGCTGCCCGAAGCCGCCACCCACCCGGGTCTCGATGGGCTTCACCGCGCTCACCAGCGCCCGCGAGGTGTGGATGATCGTCGCCGGCGCCGAGAAGGCCTCGGCGGTGGCCCTGGCCCTGTCCGGCGCCGGCCGGGTGCAGGTCCCCGCTGCCGGCCCCGCGGGTCGTCAGCAGACGCTGTGGCTGCTCGACGAGGCGGCCGCGAGCCATCTCCCCCGGGACCTCCGCCGACTCTGACCGGCTCCGGGCGCTCGCGTCGCACACCCCCGCCGTACGCCCCGCCCCCCTGTACACGTCCGACCCCCTGTACGTCCGACCCCCTGTACGTCCGACCCCCGCACGTCCGACCCCCGCACGTCCGACCCCCGCACGTCCGACCCCCCGTACGCCCCGCCCCCGCCGTACGCCCTGCCCTCACTCCACGCCCGCGTCGCCCGACCTGACGCGCCT
>JAABUT010001277.1_pt1 | contig 29895 bp, 25 predicted proteins | sample 5559281 | NCBI WGS metagenome assembly JAABUT01 (sample SAMN10711880, study PRJNA513359) | rock metagenome | isolation source: Antarctica rocks | place: Antarctica: Victoria Land, Ricker Hills nord | collected 2016-01-04
CAGCTCGACTTGCTGCACGATGCGGCCGTCCTCACGGGTCAGCTCGCCATACTCGACGTTGCGCGGGCGGTAAACCGCCGGGTAAGTCCGCCGCACCATATCCAGGAACCGATCCGGCGTGCCAAACATCCCCTGGATGCCCGGCGAAGCGAAGGCGAAGGCAGCAGGCGCATCGTCACGCCCGAACGCCTCGATCTGCCGGCCGATCACACCGCGGATCGCCGCCCCGTCCGATGCGGACAGCCCCTGCGCCCGCACGTCCTCGGCCGCAGCGGTCAGCATGGCGGCGAGCAGCAGGCGGCGCTTCATCGGCATCGCTAATCCCCATCCGCCGCGGTCGGCGCGAGCTGCAGCGGCCCCAGCACCGGGCGTGTCCGGGCGATGGCCGGCTGCGAGCCGGCCATCGCCCGGTTATAGGCGCGCAGCACCGGGGCGGGCTGCGCCTCTTCCGGCGTCAGGAACAGGCCCCAGCGCCGGGCCAGGCGGCCCAATGCGATGCGGCTGGACAGGACGCTGGCAGGCACCGCGGCCAGCAGGCCGAATACCAGCGGCGCGCACCAGCCTAGCAGGGCCAAGCCATCCGCCGAGCCGGCCGTTGCCGCCAGCGCCGCCAACCAGCCCACCCCCGCCAGCGTCACGCCGCGGAGGCGTAGCCAACCTTCCGCCCAGGACACGCCGCGGTCATCGCGCGGCTGCGCCGTCCAGCACACGGTCTGGCCCAGCAGCAGGCCGGCGACATACCGGGTGTAGAACAGGATCAGCACGGCGGAGACCACCAGCGCGCCCACCTGCTCCAGCGCCGCGCCGGCCAGCAGCCGCAAGCGTCCGCCGTAGCGCCGGGCCTCCTGCCCATCCGCCAGCACTTCACCCAGGCACAGCAGCTTGCCGGCATACAGCAGGAACAGCACCAGCGCCGCCAGCCCGGCATGGGCGGGGCCGCTGCCGAGCAGCACGGCCTGGACGAAGCCGCCGCCGAGTGCCGCATCCAGCGTCGCCAGCAGCAGGAACAGCACCGCCAGCGGACCGGAGACGTAGTGCATCACGCCGTAGGCCAGGTGGAACCGTCCGACCGGGCGCAGGCCGGGATGGTGCAACAGGCCGGTATGCTGCAGGTTGCCCTGGCACCACCGCCGCTCCCGGCTGGCGTAATCAACGAGGTTGGCCGGCAGCGCCTCGAAGCTTTCCATCACCTGCGGCAGCACCCAAACATCCCAGCCGGCGCGGCGCATCAGGCCGGCCTCCACCACGTCGTGACAGAGGATCTCGCCGCCGAACGGCTCCCCTCCCGGCAGCACCGGCAGCGTGCAGTGCTGGACGAAGGGGGCGATGCGTACGATGGCGTTATGGCCCCAGTAGTTGCCGTCCCGGCCCTGCCAGAACGTCAGCCCCTCTACCAGGGTGGGGGTATAGAGCCGTGCGCCGAATTGCTGCATCCGGGCAAACAGGGTCTCGCGCCCGACGGCATAGGGCACGGTCTGGATGATGCCGGCGCGGGGGTTGGCATCCATCAGGCCGATCAGGGTGCCGATGGCGCCGGCGCCCATGATGCTGTCGGCATCCAGCACGATCATGTAGTCATATTGACAGCCCCAGCGCCCGCAGAACTCCAGGAGGTTGCCAACCTTGCGGCCCTCGTTGGTGTCGCGGCGGCGGTAATGCAGCGCCGGGCCGCACCGATGGCCGACCCGGGCCTGCACGGCGTCGAATGCCGCCTGCTCCTGAGCCGCGACGGCGGCATCGCGGGTGTCGGACAACACGAACAGGTCCACTCCGCGCAGGGCCGCGCCGGAAACGACGGCATGCATCGCCTCGATGGCGGCGAAAACCGCCCGCGGGTCCTCCTGGTGGATCGGCATTACCAGCGCGGTACGGGTCAGCCCGGTGGGCTGTGCCGACACCTGCAGGGCACGGCCGGAGCGGCGCACCAGGAAGCCAAGCACCGCCGGCCAGCCGGTCAGCGCCATATAAAGCAGGTTGACCGCCAGCAGAGCCAGCAGCGGCCAACGCAGCGGATCGGCCAGGCCCGCCGTCAGTTGGACGGCCAGCAGCGTTCCCAGCACGACCCACCCCAGCACCGGCGCCAGGAACGCCGCCCGGCGCGGCCAAGACGGGCTGGCATGGTGCAGGCTGCCATCGGACAGCAGCCCCGACATGGCGTCGTCGAGGCGTATGGAGGCACGGAGAGATTGCATGTTCATCGCCGATGCGGCCTGGACCCTGTTGGGAGAAGAAGCAGCACAGGTTTGATCCCTATAATATGGCTGCCTAATGGCCCACCTGCCCCGGCGGGGCCATAAAGCCTGGTAGCACACCCAAGAACCTTTCGGCAGGGACGCCACTGCCCTCCGCCGCAGCAAACGCACGCAATGCACGGTCCAGCGCCGCCGGGCCGCCGAACTGGAAACCGATCTGGCTGGCATAGGCACAACTGGATGCCACGCGCCGGTCCAACCCAGAGGCGATTCCCGCGGCGCAGGACGGCAGGCCGAGGAGCCTCACGTCCGGCGTGGCACCTTGGTTGCGGATCGCGTAAGGCGCATCGCGGTAGAACGCAAGCGGGGGCGGGTCCGCGAGCGCCAGCACGGCGGTGATGAGCTGCCTGTGGTCCACATGACTGCCGAGGCCCTGCGGCGCGACGACCAAGCCGGGGCGCAGCGCCGTTATCAGCTCGGCCAGCATCGCTGCCAACTGCCTCCAGATGTCGTCGCCATCCAGCAACGGGCCGAACAGCGCAGGGGCGGAGTGGTAGCCGCGGTGGGGCGCTTCCGGCAGGTCCAGCCATCGCGGCTCCGTCCCGAGGATCGCTGCCGCCGTCCGGTCCTCCTCTCGGCGCAGCGCCATGTAATCCACCCCCGGTTCCAGGCCCTTGTCGGTCTGACATGCCAGCGCGAAGCCAGTGGGGTCCGGCACCGACCGGGTGAATGCAGTCGCCATGACGGTGCGCCACCCGGCATCGCCAAGCTGCGCGACCAGGCCGCCGCAGGAAAATACGACGTCATCCAAATGCGGAGACAGGAACAGTGCTGTGGGCATCAGGATGTCGCTTGCTTCTCCCTCTCCCTCCGGGCTACGGCATTCACACATCTCTTCGCCCAACAAGGAAAACAAGGACTTGCAAATCAAACCGTCTTCGAGAATAGATCAATATCAAATCTAATAGAGTGTTGTTTTGCTTGCTGCTCTCTTGTAGATGCGCGAATTGCCGAGTTTACCGGAACAAGATGTGTGAATGCCGTAGCCCTCCGGGAGAGGGTCGGGGTGAGGGAATCTTGGCCGCGGAGCGGGGAACCGATAGTCCTGACGTCACGCGGTCCGGGGTTGGCGTGGGATGCGCTTACCCTCTCCCTCACCCCGGCCCTCTCCCGGAGGGAGAGGGAGACGAGGCGCGCCCTCACAGCAGATGCGGCTCGGCGCGGAAGCGGCAGGGAAGGATCGGCAACTCCGGGGACCATGCCAAGTCCGGCGCCTGGCCGGCCACCTCGGCGTAAATGTCCATGATCTGCCGTCCGACTTTGCCCCAGGAATAAACCTCCCGGCACTCCTGCAACGCCGCATCCGCCAGCCGGCGCCGCAGCGCCGCATCGCGCAGCACCCGGCGCAGCGCACTGGCCAGGCCGGCCCGGTCGCCCGGCTCGGTCAGCAACCCGTTCTCCCCGTCGCGGACACAGTCAACCACGCCGACGCTGCGGCAGGACACGACGGCCAGGCGGCTCGCCATCGCTTCGAGAATGGTGTTGCTGAACCCCTCGGCATACGTGGGCGACACGAACACCTCGGCGCCCCGGTAAACGGCCGGCACGTCGTCGTAGTCCACGTATCCCGTCATCTCCACGCACTCCTGCAAGCCCATGAGCGGAAGGCTGGCCGCGGTCTCGTCGTAAGTCGGGCCAATGCCGGAGATCACCAGCCGGAAGCGGTCGCCGCTGTCCATCAACTGCCGGGCGGCGTCTAGCAGATCCAGCACGCCTTTCCGGGCGTCCACCCGTCCGTGATACAGCAGCACCGGCGGCCCGTCGCCGGCACGGGCGGGGCCGGGGGTGAAGCGCGTTACGTCCACGGCGCCGGGCACAATCGTGAAGCGGGCGGGGTCGGTGCCCAGGCGCTGCACGACCTCCTCCCGGAAGGAGTCGCAGCCGATCAGCACCCTGTTGGCATGGTCCAGCACGCGGGTCATCGCCAGGCGGTGCGTTTCGCAGCAGCTTCCGACCCAGTGACCGTCGCCGCCCTGGATGGACACGACCGTCGGCAGGCCCAGGATGCGCGACGCTTCCAGTGCCATCCAGCCGCAGGGATAGCCATACTGGGCATGCAGCACGTCGAAGGGCTGGCGCCGGTGCTCGGCGACGACCGCCGTCACCATCGCGGCCACGTCGCGCTCGAAGTCGCCGCACTCCTGTTCGCCCAACTGCTCCATGCCGATGACGCGCACGCCGGGCACCGGGGGCGGCGGGCCGCCGCCGTAAACCCGGCGGCCGAACTCGTCGCCGCGGTATTGGCTGAACATCGTCACGTCATGCCCGGCGGCGACCAGTTCGCGCAGCAAGTTGAGGGCATAGACAGACATGCCGGAGATCGCCGGGAAAAAGCGGCGGCTGATGAAGCATATCCTCATACCGGACGCCCTGCGTTGCCGCGGCTGGGCCGTCTCTGCTCCCTCTCCCTCCGGGAGAGGGTTGGGGTGAGGGAAACAGCATACGCCGCGCCCGGACATTGCTTGACCGAGTAACGGCTGGGCCACGCACGGTGCTGGTCGCTTCCCTCACCCCGACCCTCTCCCGGAGGGAGAGGGAGAAGGAAGGTGGTGTGCCTCACGCTGCTGCTTTCAGGTAGGCTAGGCTGGCCGGGATAATTGTGTCGGCGCGGTGGCTTTCGCGGGACATCTCGACGCATACCAACTTGTCGAAGCCTACTTCGCCAAGGGCACGCAGCACACCGGGCACGTCCATGTCGCCCTCGCCGAACGGCAAGTGGATGTGGATGCCGCGTTTCATGTCCTCAATGCTGACGGTGCCGAGATGCGGGGCGAACTCCCGCACCGCATCAGCCGGGTCGCGCTCGCCGGTGACGATGCAGTGGCCGGTGTCGAGCGCCAGGCGCAGGCCGGGGATTCTCAAGGCGGCCCAATCGTCCACCGTCTCGATCAACATGCCCGGCTCAGGCTCCAGCGCGGCAGTCGCGCCCAGAGCCTCGGCACGCCGGGCGACCTGCGCCGCGCCGTCCAGCAACCAGGCGCGGGCCTGGTCGTGCAGCACGCCGGGCTTGGGCACGCCGGCCCAGAACGACATCGCGTCGGCACCGGTGTCAGCCGCCACCTCCAGCGCACGGGACAGGAACTCGACCCGGCGGGCGCGTCCGGCAGGGTCGGCGGCCAACAGGGTCGGTTCGTGCTTGGCGCGAGGGTCCAGCAGGAACCGTGCGCCGGTCTCCACGACACAACCTAGGCCCAGGGTCCGCAGCCGGGCGGCCAGGCGGCGCCGCGCATCGGGGAAGTCGGGCGCGAAGGGGTCGAGATGATGGATGTCCAACGTCAGCGCCACGCCGTCATACCCGGCATCCGCAATCAGGCCCAGCGCATCGTCCAGGCGGTGATTGGCCGCGCCGTTTGTGTTGTAGGCAAAGCGCAGGGTCACGGGTGTTTCATGGACAAGGGCGCGCTGTGGACCTCCGGCTCGCGGTAGAGCGGATATAGCGCGCCGACGATCCGGTCCACGGCGGCCACGTCCAGCCAAGCTGGGCCACCCAGCCGCGCCTCGGCCTCCGGGGTCAGGCGCACCGGCGCGGCGCCGGGTGGCGGGGCGCCGAGGCCGGCCAGCGTGCTGCCGCGCTCGATCAGCTTGCGCACGCCGCGCTCGCCGATGCGGTGGTAGCTCATGGTCTCGACCTCAAGGCCGGGGACGACGGCCTTGACCACATGCACGTCCTTCGCGCCGGGCGGGGAGAAGTCGAAATACAGGATATCCATGTCGGCCGCGGCAAACCGCCGATGCAGTTCCTGCACCAGTCCGGTGCCGGACAGCGGACCGTCCCAGGTCGGCAGCTCGTCAAAGCACTGGATACTGCGCCGGGACAGCACGGTGTCGGCCAGCAACGCCTTGAGCGCGGGCTGGTCCAGGCGCAGCCACTCCTTCATCGCGACCAGGCTGCGCCCCTCCTCTCCGCCCAGGGTATGCAGGGCGCGGAAGCGGTCGAGGTAGTCCGGCGGGGTGATCCCGGCGACGGCCGCTAGCGGAGCGTGGCTGAACACCTTGCGGACCCGGGCGGCGGCGAACTCGAACACCGCCTTGCGCAGGGCATGCTCACGGTCCAAGGACGCGGCCTCGCCGCAGGCCGTCACCATGATCGGGTAAGCGGCAGGCGTGCCGTTACCCTCGGCACCAACGCAATACACGTTGGCGGTGCCGAACTCGGTGGTGGCGAACTTTGGGATCACGTCTATGCCGAGGCCGCGCAGCCGCTCCAGCAGCGCGCGGGTGCGCGGGTCCTTTGGGCCGTCGCCCAAGTCGAGCGCAATGCCGCGGTCCATCGCCCGGAAGCCCAGGCCGTTGCCGTCGCGCTGCAATAGCTCCAGCAGGCCGTGCCCGATGGCGAAATCCAACGTCGGCCCGGCGCCCAGCCCGTTGGTGATCGGCGTCGTGAACGGCTCATAGCCCGGCGTCAGGTCGCCGACTGAGCAGGCGGCGATGTCAATCGGCAGCCAGACCGTCTCTCCGCCGGGCCAGCGGTGGGCGGGGACCCATTCCAGGGTGGTATCGCCGTCCACCGCGCTGCCGGCGGGCAGGCACAGGGTCAGCAGGTCGGCGACGCCGCGCGGGCCGAACTCGGTCAGCATCGCATTGTAGCTGGCGGTCCGCCGCTCCATACGGTGTATCTGCACGGCGGAATGGACGGCCTCCGCCAGCTCCCCCGTCGTGCCGATGATGGCACCGTCGTCATCCACGCCATAGCCGACGCCGTGCGGGACCACGCCGTGCCAGCGCGTGCCGTCCGCGTTCAGGAAAATGGCGTTCCAGCAAGCGACGCCGGTCCGGTCCAGGGGCGACAACGCGAATAGCTCCACCCGGCCCGGCGGCATCGAAGCGACGTAGGCCGCTGCCGCGTCGGGCAGGTTAGGCGGCAGGTGATGTTGGGGAAATGTCATGTCCATGAATGGGCTGCCTGCTCCCTCTCCCTCCGGGAGAGGGTTGGGGTGAGGGAAAAGGCAAACGCGGGCTTTGATTGTGAGAGTGTCCAGGCCGCAATGGGGAAAACCCAGTCCTGCGTGGCTTCCCTCACCCCGGCCCTCTCCCGGAGGGAGAGGGAGAGGTAAGTCTTACGCCGCATCGTGCAGCCTTGGCGGCTTGGCCTGGGCCTGGGCGCGCAGCACCAGGTCCATGATGTGCAGGTCGTGCGCGCCGGTGAACGGGAAGGAACTGCCATCCAGCACGGCACCGGCGAAAGCCTCGACCTGGTTCAGGAACGGCGACCGTTCCGCGCCGGGCACGAGCACCGGCTCGGTGACGCCGGTGGCGGCATCTATGAATTCCAGCGTGCCGCCGGGGGTCTGCCCCATCGTGTCCCGCGCGATCACCTGACCGGCCGTGCCGACGACCTCAAGCCGGCGGCGCGGCAGGGTTTCCGGACAGTTGTAGGCGACATGCATCTGCACCATCACGTCGGAGGCCGAGCGCGCCATCAGCAGCGCCCCATCCTCCACGCCGTAGCGGTGGACGCGGGCCTGGCCGATGGCGGCGACCTCGGTCAGCCGCTCATTCAGCAAGTAGCTCGACAGGTCCAGCCCATGCGGCGCCAGGTCCATCAACGCGCCGCCGCCGGCCCGGCGCGGGTCTATGCGCCAGTTGTCGCCGGAGTTGCCGTCCCCGGTCCAGTCCGCCGCAAGCCAGCAGGCATAGACAATCCGTATGGCCGTGACCGTGCCCAGCCGGCCCTCCGCCACCATCCCGGCCAGGAGGCGGTGCGCGGCATGGAACCGCTGGTCGAAGGCGGTCGCATACAGCACTCCGGCTGCCGCGCAGGCGTCCACCATTGCCTGGGCGTCGGCCTGGGTGGTCGCCATCGGCTTCTCGCACAGTACCGGCAGGTCGGCGCGGGCCGCAGCCTCCACCAGGGGGCGGTGGGCGTGATTGGGGGCGGCGACATAAATCGCGCCGAGGCCGGGGGTGGCCAGGAAGGCATCCAGGCCGGCATGGGGCTGAGCGCCGAACAGGGTGGCGGCGCGCTGCAACGACTCAGGGTCGGGGTCGTACAACGCGGCCACTCGCCCGTTGGCGGACGCCTGCATCGCCGGGCCGACAAAGTCCCGCGCCACCCAGCCGCAGCCGGCGATGCCCCAGCCGAGCCTTGCCGCTACCATGACGTTGGCAGGTCCAGCAACACGCGACGCCGGGCCAGATGGTCTGTTGCCGGGTCGGTGCCGGCCACGGCCTGCTCTGGACCCTCTGCGTGCATCGGGTAGGTTACGAGTGGACCATACTCGCGTTCATAACGATCCGAGGGCCAGGAAATGATCGCGCTGACGTAAAGCGGGTTGCGTCGCAGCTTCGCGCCTGGCGGCGGCACGGCCAGGCCGCCGAGCACCGGGCGCGGCGTCCCTGCCCCGGCCGCCAGCGCGACGGCTGGCGCATCGGCAACGGCCGCTGTGGTGCTCGGCACCGGCGCGCGGCCCTCGACCAGGGCCGCCGTCAACTCCCGGTCGTCATACAGCAACGGCGCGCCGAACAGCGCGGCATACTCCGCCGGCGCCAGGGGATCGCCGGACAACAGGTTGTCCACCACAGCATTGTGCGCGTGCCCGACCAGCACGCATCCGGAGCTGGCCACACGGAGCATCTCGGCTGCGACGTGCGGCTTTTCCGGCAGGAAATAGAAGGCGTCGTGGCAAAACACGATGTCCGCCGCACCGTCCGCCAAAGGCCAGGGTGCGGCGGCGTCGAAGCAGACCAAGTGCGCAGATGGCGCAACGTAGCGCCGGGCCAGCCATAGCTTGGCGAACACAATGTCCGCACCGCCGACTGAAGACGCTACACGGGCGAACTCCCGCAAATAATGCCCGGCGCCGCATGCCAACTCGAACACCCGGGCCGGCGCGCCCTGGTCAGAGCTGGGCCAGTGCGCCTCCGCCAGTGCCAGGCCAGACAGGAAGGTTGGGTCGGACCACCGGTGCGCGAAGTAGGTGCCGACGGCGCCGAAGGCCAACCGGTCCATTGCCTCCCGGAACGTCAGCGTGCCAGCCTGCCGCACCACGGCCCGGCGTTCCTCCTCTGATGGCGGCGGAGTACGGGCCCAATTGTCCTGATCGCCGAGCAGCAGCACCAGCGCAGTTTCCGCATCACCTGCGTCAAGCGCCGCCAACGCTGCATCGGCCAGGGCACGGCGATCAACCCGCAGGAAAGGTATCCCCTCCAGCACCGGCCAACGCTCGCCCTCGGCGGCCAAGGTGTGCGGGCCGTTGGGACGCAGGGGCCGGCCCGTGACCGGGCTGTGCAACTCCAGGCCGGCTGTCATGGCAACCCGGCGTCTTGCAGCACCGCCTGGTGGAACGCCTGGGTCGGCCCGGCATGCACCAGGTCCATGTCGTCCAGCGCCTGGTCCACAGTGAAGCGTGCGACCTGGTCGTAGTGACGCATCTGCAGCACGCGGTCCATGACATCGGCGGCATGGAAGGCTCGACCGACTGCGGTGGAAGCGTCCGGGATGTGGGCCAGCGCAGCCGTGACCGTGCCGCGCAACGGCTCCGGCAGGGTGGCCAACTCCCGCGCGAACAGCATTTGCAGAATCGGACCGAGATGGTCGCCCAGCAGGATTTCACCGGCAAAGCCGCTGTCGGGCAACGCTGCGTTATGCAAGTGGTGCGACATGCCAGCGAGGAACGCCGTGGCCGGATTCGCTCCGTAGCGCGGCGCCAGCACTGCAGCCAGGACAGCGACCACGAGGCAATGGTCGCCATGGCCCTCCGGCGGCTCCAGCACGATGCGCGGCTTGCCGGGGCAAGTCGCGCCGGCACGGGGCTGGCGGATGAGAGCCTCGGCGAAGGCAGGCGCCTGGCCAGGCTGGTAGGATCGTCCGAGCCGAGGGCGCAGCAGCCCGCAGAGGCCGGCGCCCACCGGCCCGGCCACCTCGTCAAAGGAGCGCACCAGGATAGCAGTCGCAGCGGGAGCCTGTAGTCCAACGAAGGTTAGGACGTCGTGATCTATGCCTCCCAGCCGGGCAGCGGCAACGGCGTCAGCAGTGGTCTGCATGGCCACATCAACCGGGTCCTGCCCAGCCAGCATTGCCGTCCAGCCGCGACGAAACATCCGGCTGGCCAAGCTGTCCGGATTTGACGCATCCCGGACTCGCTTCAGGTCGCACAACTCCACTGCAAGCGGAACGAAGGCGGCAAGGGCCTGCTGCCCGACGGCACCGTCTCGCACTAAACTGACTACAGCGTCCACAGGTCGTCGCCTTCTTATAACGTCATTGCGGCGAACGGGGCAGCGCGGCAATCCAGGTTTTGACAGACCGCACTTGCAATCCCTGGAAAGCTACGCCGCGCAAACCGCTTGAACTGACGCGGAACGACGTCACAACGCGGAGCCGAATGCAGCTACGCCGCCAGCCAGTCCAGCAACACACGCTCCTGCACCGGGAAGCTGTGCTCCTCCCGCTTGCCGGCCGGCGTCATCGGCGCCTTGAAGAACAGGCCAAGCTGCTCCTGGATGCCGCCCTCGCCGCGCTGACGCGCCAGGTCCAGGACGCGGGCAATCTCGATCACCAGCGGCGCAGCCAGAATGCTGTCGCGGCACAGGAAATTGACCTTGATCTGCATCTTCTGGCCGAGGAAGCCGACGAGATCAATGTTGTCCCAGGCCTCTTTATTATCTCCGCGCGGCTTGTAGTAGCGGATGTCCACGATGTGGTCCTCGACCGGGTAGCCGAGGATGTCATCCAGCACGGAGCCTTTGGTATTCAGCTTGCTTTGCAGGCTGTCCTTGTTGTTCAGGGCCAGGCCATCACGGTTGCCCAGGATATTGGTGCTGAACCAGCCCTCGACATACAGGCTGCGGCTGCGGAAGGCCGGGGCCAGCACGGTCTTGATGAAGGTCTGGCCGGTCTTGCCGTCCTTGCCGGCGACCGGGACGTTGCGCCGGGTTGCCAGGGTGGTCAGGGCCGGCACGTCGGCGGCAAGGCTCGGAGTAAAGTTGCCGTAGGGCACGCCCTCAATGATGGAGGCGTAGGCATACAGCATCGCCGGGCTGATCGCCGGGTCGCTGCTGTCCAAACCCTTCTCGAACCCCTCGACCGTGAGCAGCGCGGCGGCGCCCTGGTCGGGCCAACGCTCGACGGAGGCGAGGTTGACCATCACCAAGTTCTCGACCCCGGAAGACTCACGGTAGCGGCGTATGTCGTCACGGATGCGGTCCACCGCCTCGCGGTGCGACCCTGCGGCCACCTTGTTGGCGCCGTCCACGTTCTTGCAGAAGTCCACGCTGCCCACAGCGGGCCACGGCTTCATGCCGGACAGTGCCGGGTTGACCAGCTCGGCTTGATCGCGGTCCAGCACGCGATGCTCGCGCACCGCACTGCTTAGGTCCTCGCCATGCAGGTCCCAGCCGGCGAAGTGCAGATTGCGGTAGGATGCGATCCCTGACGCACCGACGCCTGCCAGCGGAAGTCCCGCCATGTCGTTCGATCCGGCGCGCAGCATCTCGATCCCTGCTGCCGCCGTGGTGGCGACAGCGCCGCCAAGGCCTACCACAAGCACACCCACACGTCGTCCAGTGGTGGACACGTCCAGACCGGTATCCGGCATTAGAATTTCTCTCGTTCGTTAAACGCCGCACAAGGGCCGCGGCAGACGGAAGGAAACGGAAACATAGGCTCGGAACCGCTCAAGATAAGACAGTCCATTTTAGTGCTGGCAACCCAAGGCTGTTCACAGGCTCGTGATCCCATGAGGACCCGCATTGCTTGCGGATACAAGTGGGCGCGGGATGTGGCGGCAATTGGGCAGACTGCAGGGGGTGTTGCGGCACTAGACTTGTTGCCCGCGCGAGCGGCCCACGTCGCGCATGTCGGTCCCGCGCACGCCGTCCTCTGGGTCATCGTCGGACAGCTTGTCCATGTTGACGGAGTGGTCGCCGCCGGCCGCCAGCACTTCCTTTTCCCGCGGCCCTGCCGTGCGGTCCACGACATAGACGTGTGGCAGACCCTCGCTGTCCGCAACGCGCTTCGCGGCCTCGATGGCTTCGTCCAGCGGCATCGGCGTGCCATCCGGGCGCATCGGACGCACCGACTCGCCACGGCCAGGTGTGCCGGTCAGGAGTATCTCGGTGTGGGTGTGGCGAGGGTCGTCCTCGTCGAGCCGATGCATCACAATGACCCGGCGTCCACCGTCCGGCATCGGGTCATGCGGATCTAGCTGTCGGACTTCGACCATGTTGAGGCTTCCTCCTTGGGCATTCATGCATTAACGGTGCGGGGGCCAGGGGGTTCATTACCGCCCTAACCCCCACCCCAAACCCACACTGCCGGCGCAGCGTTGCCGTCCGATGATCCGGCGCGTCAAGCGATGATCCGGCGCGTCAAGCCAGGAGCACAGGGAACAGCCAACCATGTCCGGCCCGGCACCCGTCCCCACCCCCACTGTCTCTTTCCTTGAGAGCGAGACGATCGGCCTGTTCCTGCGCCGGATGATGCCCCTGCTCGGCCTGATGTATCTGATCGCCTACGTTGACCGGCAGAATGTCAGCTTCGCCAAGTTGCAGATGCTGGACAACCTGGGCATGACGGAGGCCGCCTACGGCCTTGGCGCCTCCCTGTTCTTCATCGGCTACTTCCTGTTCGAGGTGCCGAGCAACCTGATCCTGGGCCGCGTCGGCGCCCGCCGCTGGTTCGCACGCATCATGGTGACATGGGGCCTGGTCACGACGGCGCTGGCCTACACCACTGGGCCGGTGATGTTCTATATCCTGCGCTTCCTGCTGGGCGCGTGCGAAGCCGGGTTCTTCCCTGGGGTCCTGTACTTGCTGACGGTGTGGGTGCCGTTCGGGCACCGGGGGCGCATGGTGGGGTGGTTCATGATCGCCTCGGTCATCGCCAATGCAGTCGGCGCGCCGATTTGCGGCAGCCTGCTGGACCTGGATGGGACCTTTGGCCTCCGCGGCTGGCAATGGGTGTTCCTGGCGACCGGAGTGCCGGCGGTGCTGATGGGCGTGGCCACCTGGTTCCTGCTGCCGGACGGGCCGGAGACGGCGGGCTTCCTGAACCCGGCGCAGCGCACCTGGCTTCGTGAGACAATCGCGCGGGAGGACCAGGCCGGCGGCAAGGTGGCACACGCCAATCCGCTCAAGGCATTGGGAGACGGACGCGTGCTGCTGCTGGCGGTTACCTTCGTAGGTTTCCCGCTGGCAGCGTATGGCCTCAGCTACTGGCTGCCCACGGTGGTCAAGGGATTTGGTGTCAGCAACACCGTGAACGGCTTCATCAACGTGCTGCCCTGGCTGGTGACGGGCGTCGCCCTGTGGTGGCTGCCCCGGCACAGCGAACGCACGGGGGAGAAGACCTGGCATATCGTGCTGCCGGTCGCACTGGGCGCGGCTTGCCTCGTGGGAAGCGTGATGGTGTCCGGCAGCGCCGGCAGCGACAACGCGTTGCGCTTCGCGTTGCTGTGCGTCGCGGCGGCGTGCATCTTTTCCGCCCAGCCGATCTTCTGGACCCTGCCGAGCAGTTTCCTGCGCGGCAGCAGCGCGGCGGCGGGTTTGGCGGTCATCAACGCGACGGGCAACCTCGGTGGGTTCGTGGCGCAGAACGTGGTGCCGCTGATCAAGCAGCGCACAGGGAACGACCTGACGCCGATGCTGTTCCTGGCGGGGTGCCTGGTGGTCGCCGGGCTGATGGTGTTCGTGGTGCAGGGCCTGCTGGGGCGCACGTCCCGCGCCGCGGTTCCGGCCGAATAAAGGAGGGATACCAGCATGGATGACGGTTTGCAGCAGGGCGACGGGATCGCCGGGAAGCATGGTGCGGCGCGGGCGCTGGCGGAGCAGGCAGTGGCGGCGCAGGCCCGCGGCGACGAGGACGAGGCGGACCGGCTGTTCGCCGAAGCAGACAAGGCGGACCCGGATGCCGTGATCGCCGTGTTGCAGGAGCGCGGAGGCGACAGGGCGGGGCGCCGGACGGACATGGCGCCGCAGGATGACGATGAGATTGCGGCAATGTCCCGTACGGTTGAGCCGGGGTCGGACACGCCGTCCCGGGCTGGAGTGTCCGGCAGTGGAAGCGGAGCGGACAGTCAAGGAACATAGCTTATACCAGCCGCTGTTTGCTCTGACCTTCGTCATCGCGAGCCGCTTGCGGCGCGGTGATCCAGGGCCGCCAGCACGGTGCTCCCGGCCGCTGGATTGCCACGCCGCAAGGGCGGCTCGCAGTGACGGTGTGGTTGCGTAAGGGTCAGGGCATATGGCCGTTGGTACTACTTCTTCTCCCACGGACAACCGCCGAGGTAAGAGAAACGGAAAACAAGTCTCCTGGTTGTCTGGAAGCTGAAGCCTTGGCAGCGCCAGCAGCGGCTTGCGCGCCTTCTCCACCCCGCAGCCAAGCCCACTCACCCGACTCTTTTCCCGGAGGGACTGGAAGTCACTGTAGTCCGCGTTGCTGCATGCAGTCGCCGGAAGCGACCTCAAAGACATTGAATCCTTTGGAGCCGGGCGGCATATCGCAGCGGCTATCCTAAATCGGAGCCTTCCTGCATGAGCGATGCACCCGCCGACCAGACCGCCCCTGCCCCGGAGCGCCCCATTCCTGAACGTCATGAGTTCAGCGCCGAGGTCGGACGCCTGCTCGACCTTGTCGTCCACTCCCTGTACTCCGAGCGCGAGATCTTCCTGCGCGAGCTGGTCGCCAACGCCGCCGACGCCACTGACCGCCGCCGGTTCGAGGCGCTGACCAACCCGGCCCTGGCCCAGCCCGGGGATGCCAAGGTCCGCATCATCCCCGATAAGGCCGCCCGCATCATCACCATCGCCGATGACGGCGTTGGCATGAGCAAGCAAGAGTTGGCCTCAAACCTCGGCACCATCGCCCGATCCGGCACCCGCGTGTTCGGCGCGGAGGCGGCCAAGGCCAAGCCGGATGAGAAGGTCGAGCTGATCGGCCAGTTCGGCGTCGGTTTTTACAGCGCCTTCATGGTGGCCGACCGGGTGGAGGCCACCAGCCGCCGTGCCGGATCGGATGAGGCCTGGACCTGGGCCAGCGAGGGTGCCGGCGCCTATACCCTGGAACCCGCCGAGCGCGACCGCCCCGGCACGACCATCACCCTGCACATGAAGCCTGATGCCGACGAGTTCCTGGAGCCGGTCCGGCTGCAGACCATCGTCAAGAAGTGGGCCGACCACATCACCGTCCCCATCACCATCGCCGAGGACGGCGAGGACAAGCCCGCCAACGAGGGCACCGCCTTGTGGCGCAAGTCCAAGTCGGAAGTGACGGAGGAGCAGTATAAGGACTTCTACCGCCACCTCGGCAACATCTTCGATGACCCTTGGGCCACCCTGCACTGGCGGGCGGAGGGCGCGCTGGAGTTCTCGGCCCTGCTGTTCGTGCCTGGGATGAAGCCGTTCGACGCCGTAGAAGGCCCACGCGAAAGCCGGGTGCGCCTGCATGTCCGCCGCATGTTCATCACCGACGAGGCCGGGCTGCTGCCGCCCTGGCTGCGCTTCGTGCAGGGCGTGGTGGACACCGAGGACCTGCCGCTGAACGTCAGCCGCGAGATGCTGCAGGCGACCCCGGTGCTGGCCCGTATCCGCAAGGCCGTGACCGGGCGCGTGATGAGCGAGTTGAAGTCGCGCGCCAAGGATGAGGCTGACTTTGCCAAGCTATGGGAGAACTTCGGCTCCGTGCTGAAGGAGGGGGTCTGGGAGGACAGCGAGCACCGCAAGGAGATCGCCGGGCTGATGCGCGTGCGCTCCTCCTCGCAGGAGGGGCTGACCGGCCTGGACGCCTATGTGTCCCGCATGAGGCCGGGCCAGGAGGCAATCTACTTCCTGACTGGCGACGACGCCGAGGCGATGGCGAAGTCGCCGCAGTTGGAGGGCTTCGGTGCCAGGGAGGTCGAGGTGCTGCTGCTGACCGACCCGGTGGACAGCTTCTGGCCCGAGCGGCTGCACGACTGGGATGGCAAGCCACTGCGCAGCGTGACTGCCGGCATCGCCGACTTGTCGAAGATTGAGGCGACGGCGCAGCCGGAGGGGGATGCGGCGGATGTCGCCAAGCTGCTGCCCGCCTTGCAGGCCGCGCTGGGCGACGCCGTCAAGGAGGTCCGCGCGACCGACCGGTTGGTGGACAGCGCCGTGGTGCTGGCCGCCGGCGGCTACGGCCCGGACCTGCAGATGCAGCGCCTGATGCGCCGCAACGGCAAAACTGGGTTTGGCGGCGCGGTGCTGGAGGTGAACCCGCGTCACCTGCTGATCCGCTCGCTCGCTGCCCGCGCCGATGCGGACGGCGATGTGACCGAGGCCGCGCACACCCTGCTGGACCTGGCCCGCGTGCAGGACGGCGACATGCCAGCGGACCCGGCAGCCTTTGCGCGCCGGATCACGGCGGCGCTGGCGGCAGTGGGTTAGCTTCTGCTCCTTCTCCCTCCGGGAGAGGGTCGGGGTGAGGGGGTCTTGGCTGCGGCGCGGGGTGCAGCAGGTGCGAGCGGCACAACGCCCCTTGTTGCCAAAGGACAGTGCCAACCCTCTCCCTCACCCCGGCCCCCTCCCGGAGGAAGAGGGAGAGGCAAGCCGGCTTGACTCCACCCGGTGCTGCAAACAACGCTCCCCGGCATGGAGCAAGCCGCAATCACCCGCAATCCCGCCTTCAGATACATCCCCGCCCGTCGGCAGGCCGTGGTGTTCGATACGGAGACTACCGGCGTCGGCGGCGCCGATCGCATCATATCGCTGGCCGCCATTCCCCTGGACGCCGGGCTGCGGCCGTCCGGGCCTGGCCTGCATCTGGTGTTCAACCCCGGCCGCCCCAGCCATCCCTGCGCCCTGGCAGTGCACGGGTTGACCGACAAGTTCCTGGCCCGGCAGCCGCGCTTCGCCGACCATGCAGAAGACATCAGATCCGTCTTCCGCGGCAAGGTCTTGGTGGCGCACAACCTGTCCTTTGACCTACGCATGCTGGGGCAGGAGTTTACCGCGCTTGGCTTGACGCCGCTTGGTGGCCGGGGCGGGCGCTACTGCACCATGCAGGAGTTCCGCGCCCGCCACGCCGGGCAATCCGCAAAGCTGGACTTGGTGCTGCGGCAGCTCGACCTTCCTTGCCGGGCGGGTCAAGCGCATGGCGCGTTTGAAGACGCGCTACTGGCCATGCACGTGCTGCATCGGCTGCACCACCTGACGGAGCTGCACCCGATGGTGCCGGCACCGTTTCAGAATGCATGGTGACCCAGGCAACTCAAATGCCGGCTTGAGGACTTGGCAGGCCAAACCAGCAACAGGCGGCAGCCTGTGTCGGCTGCCTATCCGGCGTGGCTGCCTGGGGGGCGGAGCGGGCGCGTGTCCGTGAAGGCCAGCATGTCACACCAACAGCCATCTACCCTGCCCCTCATGCAACCGCGCCGTCTTTGCGAGTTGCCCCTGCGGCGTGGCAATCAGCGGCCGGCAGCACCGTCCTTGCTGCCCCTGGCTTGCCGCGGCGCTGCGCGCCTCGCAATGACGGGAAAAACGGTCAGAGCGGATGGCCCTTGATATCAGCTCTACACCGAAATGACGACCCGCCGTGAGCGAATGATGCCCCGTGCTGGGAGACTGAGACGAGTCTTGCGACACTTTCTATTTGATGCAACGCCCTCGTTGCGCGAGGAAAACCGCTGGGGATGGCTGCCCTAGCCGGATCCTTAGCAGGGCAGTAAGCATCCTCTGCCCTGCCGGCTACGCAATACACCATACGGATGCACCATGGCGCACCTTGTTTACAACGAACGCGTCAAGCTGCTGGCCCTTACCCTGAACACGACCGCCATCGCAGTGATCGTGACCGGCGCGGTGGCACCGACGGTCGGCGCCGTCTATGGCACGCTCGCATCAGTGCCGTCGTGGTGGCTGATGACGGTAGGTTCAACTTGTTTTGCGGTCGGAGCAGGATTACATCTGGCAGCGCAGTATGCCTTGGGGAGGCTGCGAGATGACTGATTTCTTTTTGACGGCACTGAGCGGGCCCATAGCCCTGCTAGGCTTGGGCTTACTTGGCCTATGGGCTATGCGCTGGATGTAAGCTGCGGACTCACGTCCCGCCCGCTTCCAGTCAGCTTAAACCCACCAGCCGCCTAAACTGCATAGTCTGGCATGTTTTTGCTTGAGAAATTTCACAGCATTCTATGGTGACCAGCACTGACGCTATCGTCAGCATGATGAGCGTCAATGGCATGACGTGCGCCCTTTCTTTTCCCTGCCCGACTGGGGCGTGCAACCAAAATTAACCACGGCTATCGTCCTCACGCAAGGACTTTCTTCCTTGTTAGGACTATTTTCTAGTAAGCTCGCAGGAAGTCTGGCTGGTCGCCAAGCACGCTGATGACCCAGGCATTCCCGACGCAGTCCGCTTCAGCCAAGAAGGGCGGGCACGGCCCATTTTCCAGCACTGCCGTCCCAAAGCCGGGCGACCGTTTCCGCCGCCCATAGGACGGCTCTGACTGGCGGTTCAGTGCGGGCCTAGGCACAAGCTGACCCGATGAAGGTCAAGCCTGTCATCCAGCCCTCGGCGATGCCGGCCGCACCTATAGCTCCTTCTGCTTCAGCGATACGGCACGGGCAAGCAGGGCACCGTTGGGGACGCAATGCAGTCACGGCGCCGGGTCGGCATAGGTATGTGGCGCGAGGGCGAGCGGGCTGGCCCAGGCTGCGAGCATCACGCCTTGGGCTCCGGCAGGGCGATTCCCGCCAGCGCCTCCCAAACCCGGATAACGAAGGCGTCGTCCCGCCCGCCATGCCCGGCCGCTGCCGCCGCCAGGAACAACTGGTGCGCGGCGGACGCCATCGGCAGCGGGAAGGTCAGCGCCCGCGCCTGGTCCAGCACGATGCCCAGGTCCTTGACGAAGATGTTCACCGCCGACAGCGGCGTGTCGTCGCCCGCCAGGATGTGCGGCACCCGGTTCTGCCACATCCAACTGCTGCCGGCGGAGGAGGAGATCACATCATACAAGGTTTGCGGGTCTGCGCCGGCCCGTATGCCTAGCGCCATCGCCTCCCCGGCGACGGCGATGTGGACGCCGGCCAGGAGTTGGTTGACCATCTTGACGGTGCTCCCGATGCCGGGCTGGTCGCCCAGGCGCCAGACCTTGCCGGCAACGGCGTCCAGCACCGGCCCGGCCCGGTCGAAGGCGGCAGGAGTGCCGCTCCCCATCACGGTCATGGTGCCGCCACGCGCGCCGACGGCGCCGCCGGAGACCGGAGCGTCGAGGAACAGGCGCCCGGCCCTGGTCACGCGGGCGCCGAGGCTGCGGGCGGCTTCAGGCGCCACGGTTGTGCAGCACAGGACGACGCCGCCCTCCGCCACCCGCTCCAGCGCGCCGGCGGGACCGAACAGCACGGCCTCTGCCTGTGCGGCATTGACGACGAAGACGATCAGGGCGTCCAGCCCCGGCGGCAAGTGGGATGCTGCGGCGACGCTGGCGCCGCCGGCAGCCAGGAGTTCTGCCCCGGCGTCAGGGCGGGTGTCGCAGCCGTGGACCTCGTGCCCCGCGCCTTGCAGCCGAAGCGCCGCGCCGATGCCCATGCTGCCCAAGCCGATCAAGCCAACCTTCACCGCTGCACCCTCCGCCATTGGCAGGAAGGATGCAGCAAGTGCGGAGCACGGGCTATGCCCTTCTCCCTCTGGGAATGGAAGAGGGGCGGGAATGGATCAGTGCCACCCTCGCCTAGGGAAAGACGTCGTTATTCTATCGGCACCCGCAGCGCTTAATTTGCAGCCAAGGCCCCCTCACCCCAACCCTCTTCCGGAGGGAGAGGAAAGCCTAGCGCCGTCCGGCCAGACGGCGGGCGTCGGCCAAGTGCTGCTGGACCGTTGGCAGGTTCTGTTGCGCGAATGCCTTTATATCCGCGTCCTGTCCACTGTTGACCTCGTCGTTGAAGGTCGTAACCGTAGTGGTGTGGCCAGTGACTTGGCCGTTCAAGTAGGTGTGGTCGAAGCTGCCGGGGCCAGCGGTAAGCACCGCCGCCAGCAGACGGTCCTGCGTTGGGTCCAGGCCTTGGCTCAGCGTGGCGCCCTTGGATGCGGCCAACTGCGTCAATTGCTGCGTAGTCTTGGTGTGGTCGTCAATCATTTGCTGCGCATAGGCGCGCACGGCGGAGCTGCGGGCTTTCTGCAACGCGATTTGCGACGTCTGGATCTCGAACTGGCCGCTCGGCCCGGCTGCGTTGATAAAGCTCATGTCCTGAGTATTCGTCGTCACGACGGCAGGCTGCGACTGCGGCACTATCGAGCTGAACGCGTTGGAGTGGTCGGTGTTGCAGGCGGCAAGCGGCAGCAGGATCAGGGCAGCGCCCCAGCGGACGTAGCAGCTTATATTGGCCTCCCGGTGCATTGGTCCGAAGACGCGGCGGACCCGCAACTAACGCGGCGCCCGCGCCCGGCGTTCGTTCACCGAACCGTGCGGAACCGCTCCACCGCCGACACCAGCGCCCGCCGTACCCCAGGCTCCAGCGCGGAATGCCCGGCGTCCGGCACCACCGTCAGCCGCGCGCTGGGCCACGCCGCCGCCAGCTCGAACGCAGTCCGCGCCGGGCAGACCATGTCGTAGCGGCCCTGCACGATCTCCGCCGGCAAGTGCCCGATCCGGTGCATTCCCCCCAACAGCCCACCCGGCGGCAGGAACAGGTCATGGGCGAAGTAGTATGCCTCGATCCGCGCCAGCCCCAGCGCGGTGCGGTCCTGGGCAAAGGAGGCCACGGTGTCCGGGCTAGGCAGCAGGGTGCTGCACGATCCCTCATAAACCGACCAGGCCCGCGCGGCAGACATGTGGACCGCCGGGTCCGGGCTGGTCAGCCGGCGCAGGTAGGCGCCCAGGATATCGCGCCGCTCATCCATCGGCAGGTGCCCGACGAAGGCGGCGTGGGCGTCGGGGAACACCTGGCCCAACCCGTGCAGGAACCAATCCACCTCCGCCGGCCGGCCCAGGAACACCCCGCGCAGCACCAGGCCGCGCACCCGGTCCGGATGCGCCTGCGCATAGGCGAGCGCCAGCGTGCTGCCCCACGAGCCGCCGAACAGCAGCCACCGCTCGATGCCGAGGTGCCGGCGCAGCGTTTCGATGTCGGCCACCAGGTCCGGGGTGGTGTTGTGCGCCAGGCTGCCCAGCGGGCGCGAGCGTCCGGCGCCGCGCTGGTCGAAGATCACCACGCGCCAGAACTGCGGGTCGAAGAACCGGCGATGCACCGTTCCTGCCCCGGCGCCCGGGCCGCCGTGCAGGAACAGCACGGGCTGGCCACGCGTGGCGCCGACCTGCTCCCAATACATGACGTGCCCGCCGGACAGCGGCATGTAGCCGGTCTCGAACGGCCCGATCTCCGGGAATAGGTCTCCGCGTGGCATAGAGGGATTGTACACGCTTCGCCCCGGTGGCGGAACCGGGTGCGGCGCGGTAATGCTGCGCCGCATGGAAACAACCTATCGTGTTTGGATCGGCGCCGGGGCATTGGCCGCGCTGCTGGCCGTGGCCGCCGCGGCAGGCGCGGCGCACCTGGCGGCCGGCATCGGGGCGGGCGAGGAGCGGGCGCTGGCCAGCGCGGTGCAGATGCACGGCTGGCACGCTCTGGCGCTGGTCGCTGCGGGGCTATGGGGCGCACGCGGGGGACGGCTGACCCATCTTGCCGGGGCTGCGTTCGTGCTCGGCCTGCTGCTGTTCTGCGGCACCATCTACTTGTCGGCGCTGGGCGGCCCGCGGCTGATCGCCCTGGCCCCGGTTGGAGGCACGGCATTCATGCTCGGCTGGCTGCTGCTGGCGGTGTCCGCCCTGCGCCCGGCACGGTGATCCGCAGCGCCTACCTCGCGGCGGAAGGGCTGGAACAGCCGCTGCTGGAGGAACTGGAACGGGCGGGCGTGCCCACCCAGGCGTGGCATGGGCGCCTGGCGCTGTCTCCCGCGCCGCCCCATCCCGCGGCGTGGGCCTTGGACGTATGGACCGCGCCGCAGGAACACCCCGCCCCCTCGGTGAAGGCCGCCGCCGACACCTTACGCGGGGTGCAGCGCAACTGGTCCGCCTACGCCGCCGGGCACCACCGCCGCACCGCCCTCATCACCGAGCGGCTGCCGCCCGTCCGTGCCCTGCCGCTGCGCTTCCCGGAGCCTGCGCCCACGTCCCACCTCGGCGCCTGGACCTTGCTGGAGCCGGACCGGCTGCTGCTCAGCCCCACCAAGACCAGCCCGTTCCCCGGCGGCGAATGCCGGTTCCAGGAGGACCACATCGGCCCGCCCAGCCGCGCCTACCTGAAACTGTGGGAGGCGCTGACCCGCCTGGGCGAACATCCCGGCCCGGGCGACCGCTGCGTGGACCTCGGCGCGTCGCCGGGCGGCTGGACCTGGGCGCTGGCGCAGTTGGGCGCCGGCGTGCGCGCGGTGGACAAGGCGCCGCTGGACCCTCGCGTTGCCGCCCTGCCCGGAGTGGAGCAGGTGCTGGACAGCGCCTTCGCCCTGCCGCCGGAGCCGGCGGACTGGCTGTTCAGCGACGTGATCGCTTACCCGCCGCGCCTGCTGGGCCTGGTGGAGCGGTGGATCGCTGCCGGCTGTGTCCGGCGGATCGTGTGCAGCGTGAAGTTCCAGGGGCCGACGGACGCGGACACCGCCGCCGCTTTCGCCGCCCTGCCCGGCGGCAGGCTGGCGCACCTGTTCCACAACAAGCACGAGCTGACGTTCTTCTGGAGCAGCGGAATGGCAGCCGTTCAGGCCCAGGCGTCCTGACGGAGTTGTCAGGCCAGGCGTCCCCGTCCGGGGATGGGCCGGCAACTTGATGCGCCCGCGCCGGACAGCCGGAAGGCTGCGGCATAGTGCATCACCAGATGGTGCTGGGCAGGCTTGCGCAGCTTGCAGCCGGGATGACCTGCAGATGCCCAAGCCGCACCTTGCCTGCTTGGGTTTCATCTGTGCGCAAACATCTGGAAGGTCTGTTCAGCACGGCAGACAGAGCCCGGTTGCCGGATCTGAAATTCCTGGTTTAGGTGGGTTCTGACGGTCTCGCTCAGGCGGCCGCCACACACTGCGTATGGTTCGGTAACTTGAACGTATTATTGCAGAGCAGTCCGGGGAGGCTGGCTGCAAGGCAGCAGGTTCGCAAGCTGACTAAAAAATGACCTCGCGTTTTTGTGAGAATTGCCTTACCCAATTCAAGGTGACCGCCATAAGGCGGCAAGATTGCCGGAAAGGTATCATGACAGCCGCTGACGACCTCGCTCTCGGCGTGTTGGCTGAACGCACACTGCGCCGTCATGCCGTGCCCAGGCCGATCCGATGAAGTGGATGGCCATGCTCGGCGCACACTGGCCCGCGCTGGTCGCGCCGCAACGCAGGGACGATAGGTGTTCGGTTGAGCAGCGCCTGGAACGGGCGCTGGCGGCTGCCGGCGCGGTTGCCTGGGAATGGGATCTCGCCACCGCCGAGTGCCGGCTGTCCGCCGGAACAGTTGAGCTATTGACCCTCAAGGACGATCCGGCCGAAGGCTTCTTCTCGCTGGTGCATCCCGCCGACCGCGGCTGGCTGCGGATTGCGGTCGCCGAGGCGGTGGACGGCAAGCGGCCCTACGACTTCGAGTTCCGCCTTCTGCGTCCCGACGGCCGGGTCGAGTGGGTGCGCGACAGCGGTCAGCTCGAATACGGGGCGGATGGCATACCGATGCGCCTGGCCGGCGTCGCGCAGGTCAGCACCGCGCATAAGCGGATGCAGGACGCCTTCGCCGCCACCTTCGAGCAGGCAGCGGTCGGCATGGCGCACGTCGCGCCAGACGGCAGCTTCCTCAAGGTCAACGACACCCTCTGCCAGATCCTGGGCCGCCCGCGGGAGACGCTGATGGCCCTGAGATTCCAAGACATCACCCACTCCGATAACCTGCGGGCTGACATGGCGCAGGTGGAGGCGCTGCTTGCCGGCGGCATCACCACCTATTCGATGGAGAAGCGTTACTTGCTGCCCGGCGGCGGCACGGTGTGGGCCAACCTGACGGTGTCACTGGTGCGGGACCTGGACGGAACGCCCGACTACTTCATCTCGGTGGTCGAGGACACCTCGGCCCGCACGGCGATGCCGGCCCTGGACCAGGCATTTGTGCGCGGGCGGGTGCCGGAGGGCCGCGGCATCACCGGCGTCCCCCACGCAGAGGCAGCGCTGGCAGAAAGCGAAGCGATGTTCCGCTCGCTGGCGGATTCCATGCCGCAAACGGCGTTCGTTGCCCTGCCGGACGGGCACAACGAGTTCCATAACCGGCGCTGGTTCGAATACACCGGCCAGGTGCAAAGCGAGTCCGCCGGAGCCGGCTGGGCGGAGGCGCTGCACCCGGACGATCTGCATCCGACCTTGGCCGCCTGGGCGCATGTCCTTGCCACCGGCGACTCCTACAGCATCGAGCATCGCTTGCGCGGCGCGGACGGCGCCTACCGCTGGTTCCTGACCCGGGCGGAGCCGCTGCGCGGCGCGGGCGGGGAAATCCTGCGCTGGTTCGGCACCTGCACCGACGTATCGGAGATCGTCACGGCGCGGGAGGCCGCCGCACGGTCCGCCACGGAGCTGGAGGCGCTGGTGGCCGAGCGCACCCGTGCCCTGTCCGACGCAGCAAAGGAGCTTGCCGCCGAGATGCGCCGGCGCGAGGAGGCACAGGCCGAGCTGCTGCAATCGCGCAAGCTGGAGGCGCTGGGCCAGCTCACGGGAGGCGTCGCGCACGACTTCAACAACGTGCTGGCCGCCATCATCGGCAGCTACACCCTGATCCGCCGCCGGACGGACGCCCCGGACATCCTGGGCATCGTCGGCCATGGCGAGCAGGCGGCGGCGCGGGCGGCCAAGCTGGTCCGCCAGTTGTTGGCCTTCGCACGCAAGGAGGAGCTGCGTCCGGCCGCGCTGGCGCCTGCCGGGATGCTGCACGATGCAGAGGACCTGCTGTGGCATGCCGTCGGCAACCATGTCCGCTGCGTGCTGGACGCCCCGGACGGCCTGTGGCCGGTCCTCGCGGACCAGCACCAGCTTGAGATCGCGTTGCTGAACCTTGCGGTCAACGCCCGTGCCGCCATGCCGGACGGCGGCACGCTCACCGTTGCCGCCCGCAACCTCCCCGTCAGCGAGTGTCCGGCCCACCTGCCCGCGCGCGACTACGTGGGCATCTCTGTGTGCGACACCGGCACGGGAATGCCGCCCGAGGTGGTGGCCCGCGCGACGGAGCCGTTCTTCACCACCAAGCCGCGGGGCGAGGGCACGGGGCTGGGCTTGTCCACGGTGCATGGCTTTGCCACGCAGTCCGGCGGCGCGCTGCGGATCGAAAGCCAGCCGGGCGCCGGCACCCTGGTGGAGATCATCCTGCCGCGCGCCGCATTTACGGACGTCGCCGCCGGGTCCGGACTGGGCGGCGCCGTGCTGGACAGTGCGCGGCACGGCGGGGCGGTGATCCTGCTGGTGGAGGACGACGAGCAGGTGCGGCCCATGACGGCCGGCTTCCTGCGCGAGCTTGGCTACGACGTGATGGAGGCCGCGAGCGCCGAGGCCGCATCGGCATTGGTCCATACGTTGAACCGGCTGGACCTGGTGATCACCGACGTCGTCATGCCCGGCGCCGACGGCCCGACGCTCATCGCCCGCCTGCGCACGGAACGGCCGGCCCTGCCTGTGCTGTTCGCCACCGGCCACGTCCCCGGCCCCGTCCTGACCGGGGAAGTCGTGCTGAGCAAGCCGTTCTCCGGCGCCGAGCTGGCGGCTGCGGTGCTGGAGCGCCTTGGGCGGCGCACGACGGCCAATGCCGTGCTGACGCCGGAGGACCGGCTGCTGGCCCGGCTGCGCACGCCGGGCCTGCGGGAGTTGTTCCTGGTCTGGTGCGCGGCGCGGCGCGGCAACGTGCCTCCCCCGCCCGGCAGCATAGACCCGGACCCGTTCGGCGTCGGCGGCAACACCTTCGTCATCGAGGTTGATGGGACCTGTTCGCCGCCCGCGATGCGCTACGTCCGGATGGGCGCGGCGTTGACGGCACGGATCGGCCGCTCCGTCGTAGGAGAGGCCATCGCAGAGGAGCAAGGGGGCGACGAGGTCTTCGGTTCGCTCGCGGCGGTCTATGGCCGCTGCGCCAAGCTACGCATGCCGGTCTATCAGGCGGCGCGCTACGACTTCGGCGACGGCGCACCTGTCACCTTTGAGCGGCTGGTCCTGCCGCTATCGGCCGACGGGTCCACGATCACGCAACTGATCGGCGTCGCCCTGCTTGACGGCCAGACGTCGTGATCGCAGGAGGCGGCGACGGTAACTGAAGACTTGGACTTCGATACCGGCCGCCTGGCCGAAGCCGTGGAACGCATGCGGCCGGAGCAGGTGGACGCCTTGCAGTTCGGCGCCATACACCTCGACGCCGCGGGAAAGATTACGTACTACAGCGAGGTCGAGCGGCGCCAGTCGGGCTACCGGATGGAGGCCATCGGCCGCACCTTCTTCACCGAGATGGCGCCCTGCATGGACAACCCGCAGTTCCGCGGCCGTATCGAGCAGGCCCTGGCGCGGGGCAAGCTCGACGTCGCGTTCGACTACATCGCCGACTTCCCCAGCGGTGCCCGAGGGGTGGAGGTCCGGGTCCGGGTGCAGTCCGCAGGGGATGGCGGCTGCTGGATCTTCATGCTGCACGAAGAGTGACGCCAGCCGCCGCCCGGCCAGCCCGTCAGGCCTCCTCCCCCGTTATGGCTGCGACCGTGTCCGTCACCGCCGTCGTGATCTCCGCTTCCACGCCGACGTCCTCGACCGACCGCGCCAGCGTGGCGCCGCCGGCGAGCAATGCCATCATCGCCCAGGCTCGGCGCCGAGCGGGCAGGCTGGCAGCCGGCAGGCTGGCACGTCCTAGGCTGCGGAACACGGGTGCGTGGTTAAGCGCTCACCTCGATATCCCTGGTGGCGCATCCGGCACCCCCTCCACCAGCATCCGTTGTGCCGCCGGGTAATCGGTCTTCCCCGATCCTAGCAAGGGCACCCGATTCACCACCCGGACCATCCGCGGCACTGCCAATTCAGGCACGCCACGCGTCCGCGCAAAAACCATCAAGTCCCGCGTCGCCGCTTCCGGCTGAGTTGTCAGCAGCACGAGCTGCTCTCCCTTGCGCGGGTCGGCCTGGGACAGCACGGCATGTTGGGAATCGGGCCATAGCTGCATGGCAAGGCCCTCCGCCGCCGCCATCGACACCATCTCCCCGCCGATCTTGGCGAAGCGCTTGGCCCGGCCCAGGATGGTAATCCAGCGGTCGTCTACGGTGACGATGTCGCCGGTGTCGTACCAGCCGTTCTCCGGCGGTTCCAGCACGCCCGGGGCAGTATGGCGCAGGTAGCCCATCATCACGCTGGGACCGCGCACCAGCAGCTTGCCCCCTTCGGCGACGCCGGGCACCGGCTCCAGCCGGTGCTCCAGGTTGGGCAGCAGCCGCCCGACCGTGCCGGGGCGGCTGTGCATGGGGGTGTTAAGCGACAACACCGGCGCGGTTTCCGTAGCACCATAGCCTTCCAGCACGCGGACACCGAAGCGGTCGGCGTAGGTGCGCCGTGTGTCCTCCCGCACCTTCTCGGCGCCAGCGATGACGAAGCGCATGGCGCGGAAATCATAGGGGTTGGCGAAGCGCGCCCAGCCCTGCAGGAAGGTGTCGGTGCCGAAGGTGACGGTGGCGTCGGTGCTGTAGGCGATCTCCGGCACCACGCGGTAATGCAGCGGCGACGGATACATGAACGTCCGCACCCCCGCGAGCACCGGCAGCAGCGTCCCCCCAGTCAGGCCAAAGCTGTGGAACATCGGCATGGCGTTCAGCACCCGGTCGGCCGGGCTGAAATCTATGACCGCGCCGATCCCTGCCAGGTTGGCCAGCAAGTTACGGTGGGACAGCACGACGCCCTTGGGCGCACCCTCCGACCCGCTGGTGAACAGGATCACGGCGGGGCTGCCGGGGTCGGACGATGCGCCGGGCTGACGGCGGGGACGGCGGGCGCTCAGCATCGCGCGCAGCTTGTCGCCGCGGGTGATGGCGGCGCGCATATCCTCCATCCAGACGAAGCGGACGTGCGGCTCCATCGCCGCGACGACGCGGCCCAGCTTGCCCTTGTCCACGAACATCCGGCTGCACAGCACCGTCCGCACCTGCGCCGCGGCGCAGGCGGCCAGCATCGCCTCCCCCCCCGCCGAGTGGTTCAGCATCGCCGGCACCCGCCCGGCCGCTTGCAGCGCGAAGAAGGTGACGACCGTCCCCGCGGCGTTGGGAAGCATGATGCCGACGGCCTCCCCGGGGCGGGACAGCGCCGACAGCTTCGGGACCAGCGCGGCCACCCCCAGCAGGGCACGGCCGAAGCTGAGCGGGGTGAAGGCAATGTCCTCCAGAATCGGCGTCCGCCGTCCATGCGTACCGGCGGCGTCCAGCAGGGCGGCGAACAGCGGGCGGTTGATGGGCCGGGTGGCGGCCTCCGTCGCCGCCATCACGTCGCCAAGGCGTAGGCCTAGGGCGCGGCGGCGGGCGCGGCCCTGCAGCGCCGGGTCCACCGGCAGGCGCACCGGCGGCATCACCTGCAGGCGCACGCGCGGGAACCAGCGCAGCCGCAGCTTGCCGCCCATGCGGGAGAACTTGGAGTATTGCAGCCCGTCTATGCGCACCGGCACCACCACGGCATCGGCCTTGTCGGCGACCATGCCGGCGCCGTCATAGACCTTCATCAGCCCGCCGGTCCTGGTAATGCGCCCTTCCGGGAAGATCACCAGCCGCGCCCCGCCCTGCACGGCGTGGACCATCTCGCGGGCGGCGTAGGGATTGGTGGGGTCCACCAGCATGATGTCCACCGGGGTCAGGAACGGACGCACCCACCAGGCCCGCGCAATGAAGGTGTCCACGGCGAAGGTCGGGCGCCCCGGCAGGAACGCCGCCAGCAGCAGCCCGTCCAGCAGGCTGGTATGGTTGCAGACCACGACCGCGCGCTGGTCCGGCGGCGGCATATGCTCCATCCCCACGAGCGTCACGCCGTGCAGGCGGCGGAAGTAGCCCTGGAACACCGTCCGCAGCACGTCCGCCGGCAGCAGCCGCACGATCCAGACCGCGACGCCCAGGTTCAGCAGCCCGGCCACCGCCAGGATCGCCGCGGGACGCATCCCGGTCCCGGCCATCGCCGTCAGGACACCCGCGCCCACCACCATGAAGGCGGCATTGCATACGTTGTTGGCCGCGATCATCCGCGCCCGGCCCGCCTCCGGCGACCGCTCCTGGATGATGGCATACAGCGGCACCGAGAACACGCCGCCGCAGGCCGCCGCCCCCAGCAGGCAGGCCACCGCGCCCAGCCCGGCCGGCGACGCCAGCATGGCCCATGGCGTGTTCCACCCTGCCGCCGCCGGCAGCCCGGCCAGCGCCGTAAAGCCCCAGGTGAACACCGTCAGCAGCAACGCCGCCAGTGGCACGTGCCGCGCCGACACCTCCCCATGCAGCAGCCGCCCCGCCAGGATGGACCCGGCGCCGACGCCCACCGCAAACCCGGTGAGCAGCAGCGTGATGACACCGGTGCTGCCGTGGAAGTCCTGCTTGGCCATCACCGGGAACTCGGCCAGGAACACCGACCCCCAGGGCTGTTCAACGCTTCCGAATGACGGTGAGTGAGAGCAGGTTTTTGATGCCTGCGAGACCGGCGCGGTAGCGGTCCTGGCTGAGCGTGTCGGTCTGGTTGGCCTTGAGAATGTTGAAGGCA
>JAABUT010001279.1_pt1 | contig 29849 bp, 38 predicted proteins | sample 5559281 | NCBI WGS metagenome assembly JAABUT01 (sample SAMN10711880, study PRJNA513359) | rock metagenome | isolation source: Antarctica rocks | place: Antarctica: Victoria Land, Ricker Hills nord | collected 2016-01-04
TGACTATGTTGATGACTATGTTGGTGGCTATCCTGAGGGCTATCGCCGATCGCGCGCCGCTAGGGCATAGGCTTGTTCCGAAGCCAACCCTATTCAGGGTTAGCTTATGTTCTCCTGAGTCATATAGATAGCCGGCCCTTCCCTTCTAGATACTTTCCTTCCTTAGCATTTATATACTCGTTACATTACACCCATATGACTCGCTCTATGCTGGCCCCTAACAACAATGATAGTCAATGTGCATATGTTGATTCAAGCGGGGGGGAAATTACTACTAGGTTCAGCGCAGTGAACCTTTCCAACCCCGATTACTAGGTCAAACCTCAATATTTTTCAATTGTTTCTGAAGCATTGAACTCAGCTCAATCAGAGCTACAATTATGCCTCTCAAAGTATGTGAGGTAGTCAGCGCGCAGAAATTGATCCGGGCGGGGGAAGATGCTGGCAGCTGGGAGACCGAGCAGCCAAAACCCTCAATATCCTCGAGCTCATTTGCTGAGTCGAATCTTCATATTTTCCCAGTATTTTTGAACCGTTGAAGTTGCCTCGGTCGGTGTTGAAATATGACTGAACTAGAAGGTTTTGCAGCATATGTATGATGTGTGTTTGGGTGAAGTTCTATGAAGGTTCAAGCTTCGGTTAAATACAGTGCGTCATGTGACCTCGATAGGTCCGAGCATAACTCCCGTTTCAACAGTCGGCTCTACACCTTTCGTCATAGAAAGTTCTCGGTCAGAGGACGCCTTTGTGGATTTCGAGGCGGTGGCGGATTGACCGGGGGTGGCCTCGCCAGCCGTCGGCGGGTGGGTTTCTCTGGGCCACCACAGATGGCTCAGAGAATCGTGTCGAGAATAAGAGGTAGATCAAGATCTAGATAGATCTAGATAGTTGTCGAGACGAACAATTAAGAAGCTCTAATCTATCTAAAGGCGGAATTGGACGTCAACTTTGAGCAAAAAAATCCATCATCTTCCTCGTTTCTAAACCACCAATATCAATCCCTCAAAAGACCCCTCTCCACAAACCCTTTAACTCTCCGCCCCCCCAAACCTCACCCTCAGCCTTGCCGTCGCAACCTTACTCAACTCTCTAATACTTCCCAATCCCATAATCTCCAACACGCTAATCTCCAACCCAAACGCCTGCTTCCACCACCTTCGCAACTCAATCGCCATCAACGAATCCACCCCCAGCGAACTCAACGTCATCTCAACATCCATATCCGCCGCATCCTTCATCATGAAGGCGAACACCTTGACCCCGATCTCGTGCGCCAGCAGATCCTCGCTGGCCTGTTCGGCCAGCAGATCCGGGTGGTCGGCGCAGCGCAGCAAGAATTGCTTGAGCGGGGAGTCGGTGGCGGCGTGGTCGATGAGGGTAGTGTTTTTGATGTTGTGGTAAATGCCCATACGGCGGTCGCGGCGCCAGTGGGTGCGGTTGTTGGGGTCGTCCGGGTGGATTTCGGAACGGAGGCCCATGATGATTTGGCCGGTGTTTTCCCAGGAGGATAGGAGGGGAGGGTGTTGAGGGGATGGTTTCCTGATGGTGGTGTTGGCTGCAGGTTGGGAGTTGAGGATGGAGAGTTGGAGATATTCGAGAACGTCTTTCTCTTGGAGGAAATAATGGCCTTGGGCTTTTAGGTTCTTGCGTGCTGCGGGGTTTTCGGCTACGAAACCGACGTCGTCGATGGGGCAGATGTTCAGGACAGAGGCGGGGAGGCCTAGGCTGTGTCGGTACTGGCAGAATGCTTCGAGGAAGGTGTTGGCGGCGTTGTAGTTGCCTTGGCCCGGTTGGTTGACGATTGTTACAGTGGAGCTGGACATGAAGAAGAAGTCTAGGGGCTGGTCCGCTAGGGCATTGTGGAGGTTCCAGGTACCATCTACTTTTGGCAAGGTCGCTGTGATCCAATCTTCGCGACTCATGTTGATAATGGGTTTGTCCTAAATTTGGGTTAGTGAGGCTGGTCTTCGGCTCTCTGTAGATAAATGACATACCCTTAGAACCATCGCGAGCTGTATGACACCTTTGATAGGGCTTGGTGTGAACGATATGGCCTTCCTCACGTCTTCCATATTTTGAGTCATACCAGCAACGGCAGAAACTACACATCCCATACTCCTGAGCTCGCCAAAGAAAGAACTGTCGCTGTCGTTGAGACCTGCACTACGAGAAAGAAAGATGAGACTTCGAGCACCATGTTCAACCATCCAAGTGGCAATGGATTTGCCAAGTCCTCCCAGACCTCCTGCTAGAAGGTACGAACCCCTGGGATCCAGAGCAAGACCAGTGGCAGATCGAACGCAGGCAATCGTGGAATTGTCGTCGGGCATGCTCAAGATCACTTTGCCAATATGGTCACCTTTCTGTAGACATCTGAATGCCTCCTCGGCATCTTCAGCTTCGTATGTGAGAAGAGGTCGGATTGGAGTCACATGGCCCTGTTTATATAGCTCCAAACATTTCTCCAAAACGCTGAGTGAAATATCAGCAGTTGACAACGTCATGAGATATTTCGACAGTGGGTGGCTTACGCTGCCATCTGCTCGGGCCTTTCTCGCACCAGATGCGCAATGTCCACGCAACAATAAGAACGATTCGCCTCAAAGATGTTCATCTCGAGCTTGCCGAAACCCACAATGTCCCGTTTTCCAAGTTCTACAAGCTTGCCAAATTCGGCTACGCATTTCCAGGACGCGTGAAGCAGTTCGCCTGAGAGCGAATTAAGAACGATGTCGACCCCACGACCCTTTGTCTCACGCAACACATCTGGACGAAAAGAGTCGTCTCGCGAATTGAAGATCCGACTTCTGGGGAGCTGAAGGTTGTCCATCAAATGCTTGACCTTCTCATCGTTGCCCACGGTTGCGTAAACCTAATTTTGTGAGATAACCCACGTTCGGATATGGAAGGAACTTCATACCTCAGCACCGATCATCTTACAGATCTGTATAGCGGCATAACCGACTCCACCAGACGCTGAATGAATCAAAACAGTCTATGGAAGACTCGTCAGTAGAAGCTCACCAGCGACCGCAAAGGCTGAGACACCTTGTTCTCAAGGTTGGACTCGGTTGCTTTCAAAGGGAAGACTTACTTGTCCCTTCACCATCCCACCGACATCGAGCAAGGAGTGTATCGCTGTTGCAAAGCAGCAAGGCATGGTCGCAGCATCTTCGAAACTCAAGTCGTCCGGCAACTTGACAGCGAGTGAGCTTGGAAGAACTAGCCTACTTGTAATGCAACCGTGAGGTGCAAGAGCAAAGATTCTGTCGCCCACTGCAACGTTACGAACATTGGATCCAACTTTCCGGATCACACCTGCCGTATCAATACCGAGAGGAACACTCTCAAGACCGTATCTCAGGATTCCCATGGCAAGTAGCACGTCCTAAAGTCTCACTGAGTAAACCATCGTGTTAAGCGAACGTTGGACTTACTCTAAAGTTCAACCCAACAGCCGCACTTTGGATCTCGACTTCGTCTTTCCCCAGTTCTCCCGGCATGGCTTTCTCGGACCATTGGAAAGTCTGCATCAGACCAGGTTTCATGATCTCAAGGGTCTTCGTACAATCTGTAGCCGCGACACCGCTTTTCTGGCCCAGTTCTTTCTGAAGAGAGAACGGATGGTACCTTCCAACCTTAATGATGCCGTTATCAACTGCATACTCCCTATCTGGAGCAAGGTTGCCATTATCTTCTCTGTTCGTTATTTTTCCGAAAACCTGCATGACCAGTCTTCCAAACTTGTTTTCTCTTGGGTCAATCTCAAGAGTCACGAAAGGTATGGCCAACTCTGAGCGAATGGTCCTTGTAACGCCTATTGCTTGTGCTGAGCGAGGGTCATCGCAAAGAATTTGGGATGGTGTAGTCAGCCAAAGAATTGTTTGAAGATCCTGTTCAGAGAGCAAATCTTGAAAAGCTCTGAACCTGCTTTCTGAAATGTTCTCGAAGAATCGTGACTCCAGATCGAGCGTAGCAATGATATTCCGTCCTTGTGGTGGGCGATTGCCAAATTTCCAAAGCGAGTAATCGATCCCTAATGCCATCATCTCTGCAACGAGATTTTCAGTAATCTCACTGGTTTCTTGGTCACAAAGAATTGTAATTGCACTTCTGCGAGAGCAACCATCAGAATCAGGGCGCGGCTGCGAGACCATAGCGGCACAGTACTGGTAGGGCGGCTCGGCATCGAAGACAGCCGTATCGACGCCAGTAAAATTTGCAGCTTTGAGCTCCTGGTCCCAGCGGTCTACCGAGACATATGGCTCGTCTGGCCGGCCGTCCGCCTCACCTAGCCACCAGCCAGAGAAATTGCCAAAAATATAATTTGGAGCCCGAACCAGTGCAGAAAGCTCTGTGAGCACCAGATGTCCGTGTGGCCGCAAGAGAGGCCTGAGATTGCACAGGGTCTCGTGCAGGGATGGCGTTGCGTGAACGACATTGGGTGCAAGAATAAGGTCGTAAGATGCAATTTCAAAGCCTTGCTCAAAGGGATCCTTTGATATGTCAAAGACTCTGTAGTCCATATTTGATGCGTAGGAAAATCTTTCTTTTGCCTGTGGAAAGAATCCAGCAGAGACATCTGTGAACGAATAGAGAGAGTAGAGAGGGTATCCGTCTTTGTCTACAAGGTCTTGAAGGATGGAGACAGTTGTCCCGCCAGTCCCAGCGCCGACTTCCAGCACCCGAAGATTTGGCTTTGTGTGCGAAAGCATTCGAACGAAATCGCCATGTCCGAAGCTGACGACGTTGTATATCTCAGTCAAAACATCTCCTTGCATGAGAATATCAAGCGTATCTGCTTTGCCAGTGAAAAGTGCTTCGATGTTGTCGCTGACGCGCTTGATGCCCGTGGCGACGGGCGCCTTTGAGCCCATCGACGATAATTGCTTCAGGTATTCTTCAATGAGGTCTCGCCGCTTTGAAGGACTCAAATTGACGAGCTCTTTGCAATTCCTGACGACAGGATATGAGCCGTTCTGGGCACGGCTTACTTCCTTCTGCAGCCAGTCTCGGTACTTTCGGAAGTGCCATTGCTCTGTCTCTAACGATTGGAGACGCTCGGCTGACTCTACTATGCAGAGTAAAGTCATCTCTTCTTGAAGCGTCGTCTCTTGAATGTTCGACTTTGGAGGCTTGAAAAGAGATGCTGCGTCAAAGAAGTCAAAGTCAGGGGACCATTCCAAACGAGCAGCAGCGTGTCGATCCCATGCTGAGTCAAGGGTTTCCTCATTGTCCATTGGAGTCAAGTACACGCCGCGAAGACGGAGACAAGTTCGGCCCTCTGAGACGCAATCTATCCCTGGGGCTTCTGATGCGGCCAAGTTCCCTGCTTTGGCACTCATAGTAGATGCGCTCCGAGCTACCTCAATCTCTTCGATTCTGGTAGGTACAGCCACGTGGCCAAAATTGCGGCCAATGCCTTTTGACATCGCAACGAGGAGTAGCTGCAAGCAAGCATCTATTGCAGTTGGGTGGAACACATAGGGTGCTTCTTGGTAAGGGTTTTCAATCTCACCAACGCTCAGGTTTTCGGTTGTCGATGACGTGATCTTTGTGAGTCCAGAGAATTCAGGCCCGTAGTTGAACCCGATTTGTGTCATGGCTGCATACCATCTGGAAGGAGTCACCTCACGGGGGTAGAACTGAAAACTTTTACACTGCGCAAGGTCTGCTCGACGAGGCTTGACTTTACCTTCGCAATTCCTCATCCACGTCGAGCCGGAATTTGACGAAATTGTGAATTCGAACCATTCGGAGTCCTCTGAATCGGTCATTCTATGAGGTCGGAAGCTTGTAATCATCTCCACTGGTTTGGAATCGGTGAGCACTAAGGCGGAGTGAACAACCACATGCTTTAAACTATAGCCGTTTTCGACCCCAGACACCTGTCTAATAGACTCACCAGCCATGGCAGCATATCCAGCGAACGGGAAAACTATATCTTCCCGAACCTTGTGGTCGTAGAGCCACGGCTCGTCCTCAAGCGATAAGACGTTTCTCCATGAAGGTTCTGATATTGTGCTTTCTCCCACGCGCAACCCGAGGAGGCCATGGTATCCGTATTTTCGAAACCTCCACTCCTTAGAAAGCCGACTTTCGTACCAGTACGATGCGCTGTGGTCCCATGGATAGGATGGAAGATCAGGAAGCACACTTCCACCTGCTGTCAACGGCTCGAAGCTGAAGGGAACCCCTTGCTGATAGAGCTGGCCCCACGCTGATAGTAAAGTTTCCGCACAATCCTTATTTCGAATCATTGTCGGAATATAGAGGTAATCCGAGCCAACTTCAGAGCATATCTGCCGAAGTGGACCAGCAAGAGTTGAGTGAGGGCCAATCTCAAGGAACACATTATTGCGCTGGCGCCGCAGAATGTTTCTGACCGCGGAGTCAAAACGGACTGAAGAGATAAGGTTTGTCTGCCAATATCCGGGGCTCAATGCCGCGGAGTCTTGAATTATGTCATCTGTGGCGCTCGAGAAGAACAGGATGTCAAGCTGTCGGCTTGAAAAGTCACTTTTATTTGCTAATTCCTCTTCTACGAGGCGGCGGTATTCCTTGCCCAGAGGAACCATGTGATCTATGTGGTTAATATCAGTAAATGGTTTCAGAGGATTAACAATCACGTACGAGAATGATATGCCATGTCCACTTTCAATGTTCGAGCCAGTATATCAGGCTTGCTTTCCTTAATTGATGCCACCACCTTGTTAAGCTGTTCCGCATCCCCAGACAGAGTTACGCTCTTGGGGCTGTTCTCACAGGCGATTACAACGCCTTCTTTGAGGAACTTTGACACTGCGTCCGCACCAAGGCCGATCGCTACCATGCCTCCAGCTAACGACGGTTTCTTAGCCACATAGCCTCTGTAATATGAAGTGATTAGAGCTTCGCGCAACGAGATAGCACCAGCTGCATAGGCCGCAGCTATTTCACCGCTGGAATGACCAACAACAGCTCTTGGCCGAATGCCAGATCTGCGGAACATATTGACAAGAGCTACCTGAATCGCGGTACATAGCGGCTGCGCTAGCTCTGCGCGATGAATCTGGCTTATTTTGATCTTAAAAAGCTCGTCTGCAATAGTTTAGTAAACGTCCAACGATATGAAAGACAAGATGAGGGGCATAGAAAACATGGCCGAAGAAAATGATATGATGTCTGCAAGGAACCATTCTAACCTTCGATGCTCCAAGCTGGAGGATATTGTAAGCTCTGGAGTATACGATCCATGGCTCCAATATCATTTCGAAATTCGGGATTTGAAAGGATAAGTTCTTTCCCCATCGCAGGCCACTGGGCGCCTTGGCCGCTAAAAGCCATTACAAGATTTGGTGAAGTCGTTGGAAGCTTTACTACCGCCGCGGCTGTGCTCATGGCACCATCGACGCCGACGATGCAGAAAGACCTATACGTGTGATGCTCTCGGCGTTGATTCAACGTGTAAGACACATCCAATACCCGGTCAAGGTGCGACTTAATATATGTCGTGTTATTAAGGATTTGTCGACGCATGGACTCCTGGGTATTTGCAGAAAAGACACATAGTTGTGGAAGTCCGGTTACCATGTCAGCTGCGGATCTCTTGCGTGGAACAGGAACATATGCATCGGGCGATTCCAAAATTATCTATGACGGTGTCAATGAGCTCATCGGCTTGAGTTGATGTGATGACATATTCGCAATGACACCTACATGAGCATTGGTTCCTCCTATTCCAAACGAGTTTACGCTTGCACGCTTGCAGCGATCTTGCGGCCAAGGTGTAGCTTTGGTCGGAACAATAAGGCGGTTTTCTCTGAATGCAACTGGCGGGTTTAGATAGGGTTGTTTGAGAGTATCATTTCACTTACTTTTGGGGTTTGGGGTATTGAACTTTATGTTCGGAGGGATCATCTCGTGTTGTAGAGAGAGTATGACTTTTATCAGGCTTGTTATACCCGATGCACCCTCCGAGTGGCCCACGTTGGCTTTGACCTGTATTTTGTCAATATACCTATGTAGCACCATTGGTTATCTTCACATTTACCGATCCAATGTAAACGCCTTTCTCTCCAAATACTCTCCCAACAGCCGCAGCCTCCAACGGATCTCCGGTAGGTGTACCTGTTCCATGACACTTGACCTGTTTATCAGAAATCCCTAGACTTCATGACGAGATAGGCTTGGAAGGGGATCTCACCTCGACGTAGCCAGTCTCTGAGGGAATCAAGCCAGAATCGGAATAGACCTTTCGCATCAGAGCTTCGTGGGCCTCACTGCTAGGGGTCATCAAGCCTTGACTTTTACCGTCGCTATTGGTTCCAGTATTCCGAATGATAGCTCTAATCGGGTTGCCGTCCCTGAGGGCATCGCCTAGCTTTTTAACGTAAATCGCATTTATTGCTTCTGCACGCGCAAAGCCATCCGCTGCCGCATCGAAGGTTTTACACGAGCCCTCCGGAGACAGAATTCCTTCTTGAGTCATTGCCGCTGTTGTCGCCGGGCCCATGATTAGACTTGTCCCCGCAACAATCGCTCCACTGCAATCACCGCTATTCAGTGCTCGACATGCCTCATGGAGAGCAACAAGCGAAGCTGAGCACCCTGTCTTGATGACCATGCTGACTAGATGTCAGTGTATGCCGGTGTCATGTCATAGGTTTTGATGCCATGAACACACCTAGGACCTCGAAGATCGTATTCGTAGGAGACGCGGTTAGATATCATAAGGTCACCGTGGCCGGTCAAGATATAGCCCCCGGAGTGTTGAGTCTCTCTCGCACTCATCTGTAGCCAGTCTTCGCCAAATGTCCCCACATAGCATCCAACCAATTTACCTCTATAGTCAACCTCGCCAGCACTTTCCAGACACTCCCTTGTGACTTCCAGAAGTTGTCGTTGTTGTGGATCCGACTTTTCCAGCTCATTTTTACTCATGCTAAAGAAAGATGTATCCAAGGAAGTCAAATCGTCGTCTAGAAAATATCCATTCTGAGCCTTGATGGCGCCTTTCTTCCCCAAGGTACTATTGAAGCTGTCAATATTGTATCGATCAGAGCGGACCGGACTTTTTGCGTCTTGTCCGTTGATCAACAAGTCCCAGAAGTCTTCAGCACTGCGAACACCTCCAGGAAGACGAATCCCTAACCCACAAATAGCGATGGAGTCAAGGGCGGCGGTAGTAGCCTCGGGCTTTGAATGAATAGTGCCATTGGAAATGCCGTTACTGCGATGATTCCAGCCGTTAAGGTTGTTGTGGCCGTGGCTGCTAGTACCCTTAATGGCGGTGCCGTTAGAAATTTGATGGTCATTGCCATTGATCTGAGGTTCTGTGTGAATAGCCATGCTAGATATAAATTGGCAATCTTCGATGTTGAATGCAAGAAACTCCGTACAGGATAATGGGACTGTGCACGCTCATACAAGTTATCATGAGTGACTATGTAGATTTATAGAAAGAAGACATAAGACAAAAAAAATTGAAAACCCAGATCCGATTACCTTGCACTGTGTTGTGTATACTCAAAGGACAGATTGACCAACATTAGCGAGAATTCTGGGGTCCATCTCCAACCTTGCAAAGACCATGCATTTCAAAGAAAGCTAGCGCAAGAGAGTCGGACATACTAGTACGGTAGATAAAGACCATACTGAAGACCCGCAGATCAGACAAAGACCAGACGAGGGTCGGATACTTCACTGCATAGCAGATTTCGGAGGTGAAGATGAATTGCAGACGGTACGGAAGGCTCGGCATTGGAGTCAGCTCAGTTGTAATTTTCGTACTGGCTGAAGTCGCGAGGCCAGGTTGACGCCACCTGACCTCCACTGCACAAGGAGATCATACCTGAGCTCTTGGATATGATTCGTCCGGCAAGCACTGCTAACGAGAAATAACGACAGGGTTGGCCGTATATAGAAGAGAAAGATAAGCACAACACCATTGTACCAGCGCTGTTAGGAATCGAACCTAATATAATTAAATTACCCAACGACTCGACCACAATCAACAGGCGTCCGCCCCCGGACGGGGAACATTTCGCTTCGCGTCCACAGTGGAGGGTCGGCACGGGTTTCGAACCAACGCACGTCCCGGAGTAACAACGGAACTTAATACCTGCGGCTAACAGCGCTGCCAGAAGAGAAAGATAAGCACAACACCATTGTACCAGCGCTGTTAGGAATCGAACCTAATATAATTAGATTACCCAACGACTTATATTTGGACCGTTTATCTTCGAGAGATAGACTCGAACGCTTGGAAGCTGAGCTCCTCATTGAAACCTCAACAGCTTCCTCCCGGCTTGGTCAGTGGAAAATTCGGCAACAAATTTAGCCTCATGCTACTCTACTGTCAAAACCTGTCAATAGATTTATTCAAAATTATCTGCCTGTCTTAGACATGGGTACCACCAACATGGAAGAATTTTGCCCAGTTCCCTTTCCAGAAGGGCTGCCTACCATCCAACTCGAAAGGATTTCCCTGGCAAATTTACTCGATGACGATGAACTCGAAGCCAGCAAGATGTTTGATGTCTGCACTCGCGAGGGTTTCTTCTACCTCAATCTGATGGATCATCCCAAAGGCCTTAGGATGCTGGAGGCTGCTAATGTGGCATGCCGCACAGGAAAGGAAAGCTTAGGCACGATTTCGATGGCAGAAAAGCAGCAGTACAAAGGTCGAGAGCATATTGGAATTTTCGACACCGGGTAAGTACTCGCAGTGTACAATTCTCAATAAACCTCAGTAACAGAAGTCAGGTATCGATGTACGCTCACCGACGAAAATGGGGAGCCTGAGACCGTTGAGGCATTCAATGTACGTGAAAGACACTTCCATACTCAAGCCTTCCCGCATGGGCCCCGCTGAGCGCGCAGCAGCTGCCTCAGTACGAGCTTTTCAACAATGAGGCGGGAGGTTTCAAGCTCCCTCCCTGGCTTGCCAAGAACGAGGATACGTGGAGAGCTGCCATGAGGGACGGCAACACTGTTGCTAACATCATCATGGGCGTCCTCGAGCGCGAACTGCAGCTCCCTACAGGATCATTGACATCTTTGCATCGGACAACCGCTCGTTCGAGTGACTTCTTGCGTGTCTTGAGGTATCCAAAATTTGTACCAGGGAAAAGCCTCAACCGACCAGGCTTCCCACCGCACAGAGACGCCGTTTCTGTCGCCATTCTATTCACCTGGCTGGGCGGCCTCCAGATCCCAATGCCGAATGCAGAAATGATCGACAAAGATACGGAGACCGAGGAGAGCTGGCGGTGGGTAAAGCCGTTGCCCGGACATGCCATCGTCAATCTGGGCGATGCTCTGCAAATACTGAGCAACAACGTGCTCAAGTCTGGGAAGCACCGCGTCGTGAAAGCCCCCGGACCCCAGGCAGGCTTCGATCGGTACAGTGTACTTTTGGGAACTCGACCGGCTAATGATACGCCAATGACGGCTTTGAAGAGTCCGAGGATCCCCGCGTACACTCCCGAACAAGCCAAGGCTAAGTTGGTGGACGCGCAGCAGTGGGGGGCCAACAGTGTTCGCAAGGTTTTGTCGGTGATGGAGAAGAAGTGATGCATCTAAGAGACTGCATGAACGGGTGGGCATCAACCACCAGCCAGTCGGGACAGCAGGATGATGGTGACGATAAGCATTCCGTGGTAGATCGCTAGCCCAGTATGGATCAGAGTAGACCAATTCCTTTTTGAGCCACAAATTAGGCTATTCATTCCATTTCGATTGGATGTGAAGACTCACGTATGATCCTCGTCTGATTTACATACCTCAAGTTCTCCATAGTCCCTGTCTGGTCCTTGGTTGTCCCTTGACTTGCATATCATTTTGTTGACGATTGCTAACGCACTCTTCGCCCTTCAGTCCTATCATTTGCCCCTGTTGAGGCCGGAGACGTGGTCCGTATAGCGCCAGCACGGCTTTCGTTCACCTCACCTGATGCATGGAAAGGCATCTACGTGCATGGTCACAATAGCGAGCATACGGCCCTGAGAAAAGACCCGGTTTTCTATGCCGTATTCCGTGAGAAAGGAGTTCCTTTGGGTATAATGCAGAAGGTTCATATCATGCACGGCTGCGTAAACAACTTTCTTATGCCTTCTCGGGCAAAGCTCTGAAGGAGCAGGAGTCTCTGATCCAGAAGCGCATTGACATGTTGATCAACCGCTTACGAACTCTGGCTTCAAGGGACGGCAAAGTAGGTATGGCACAGTAGTACAATTTCGCTACTTTTGATAGTAAGCAACGTAGTTCCGTATTGCGGCTGCACTAAAGCCATATTTCCTTTCCTTGCCCTTAGGTTTAGGGCATATGGAACTAATTGACCCAAATCAGTAAACGGTGACCTCTCCTTTGGCGACTCGTTTGGCTGGTCTGTCTGCACCTTTTCCCCAAAAGCCACAAATACTAAAACACCCCTCTTTCAGCTTAGCAACTAGCACCTAGCACCCGTGGATAACAACGATTCAATCATTCGTCTCTGCAGCGGCGTTATTTTAATTCGCCTTCGCATAGATTAATGAGTTGCTGGAATCGGCCCGTCATCCTGTTATTGAGGATTATAAGTGTGAAGTAGCTTCACCGGCGGTTATTCTAAGGAAGAACTGCCGAATGAAAAAAAAACAGCACCGAATCATACAGTCAGTTCTTATATGTGAAACTCTTCGATACAACTTACTAAGTAGCCCAAGCAGCCAACTTTAGCCTAGCCTCAGCTTTATTGACATACATCAAAGTCGTCAGTGGATCACTAAAACAACGTGAGTGTTGCCTTGAGAAAATCATAGCTAGCCCATCTAGAAGCAACGCTCTTACCATTGTATCAAATTTTGCTTTTTCTCGCTCTTAAATCTCGCCCACACTCACCATGGAGAGACGCCATACCTCCCAACAACCCTCCCCATATCCGCATCCCTCTCTCCCTTGACGACCTCTGCCACGGTACCACCGCCAACATCTGCCTCTGGCGCTCCCAATGCCCTCACTTTCTCGGCATTCAAGAAATTCGTCACTACAAGTCCCGGATCCGCGCCCATGATCTTGAACCCTTCCTCCCCTAATGTCTTGTGGTATTCAATCAATAACATATTCAGCGCCGCCTTGCTAGCGCGGTAGTGGCTGAATTGCATGCCTGTCTTGCTGCCGTAGTATGGCGATGTCGGATCTGCGGCATGGGACAGGGAACCGCCGCTCGAGCTTACGAAAACGATGCGAGGGCTGGAGGACTTGTGGAGGAGGGGAAGGAACTTATCGGTGACCATGACCGGGCCAATGGTATTAGTTGCCAGGACGTCACGGAGACGCCGATATGGAGGGCCTTGTGTGCTCGTCTCGCCGATGCCGGCGTTGTTGACAAGGACGTCGAGTCGGTGGTGGAGGTTTCCAACTTGCTCGGCTGCTTTGTCGACTGACTCTTCGGATGTGACGTCGAGCTGGATAGCTTCGACGCTGCCTTTGAGATCCGGGAGCGCAGAAATTGTAGAGGCAGCCTTGTGGCCGTTGTCGAGAGAGCGGCTGCCGAGGAGGACGTGGTAGGTCGCGGAGGAGAGGACGAGGTTCCTGGCACATTCGTATCCAACACCTTGATTGGCTCCTAAGCAGTGCAAATGTCAGTAAGGGAACGCTGTGTATGGGGACGGACACTGAGTGTGGGCAAAGGTCTACCAGTGACGAGGACGATTGTCTTCTCCGAGGAGGCCATGGTCACCACTTGTGAAGGTCAATGGTTGGGGTGCAATGAATTGACTATTGATGAGAGGAGATTCAAAGAAAAGGTTGTAGGACGACAGGAAGTTTCACGGTAGAGAAAGCTTTCTGTACAAGGGTGGACGATCACGGGATTTATGCAAGAAGAGTACGGAATAACCTAATATGCACATGACACTTAGCCGCATTGTACATAAGTAGTAGCTCAAACCGCACTTCATTCTAGTAAACTGCGAGGGTTTCCTGAAATAGCATTGCCTATTCTTTCTTATTCGCGTAATCGGCATGCAACGTGGAACCAACTCCGAGCCCTTCGATGGCGGTGTGATGGATGCAAGCACGGCAAGTCTCTGCGCCGATGCCATCGCCGGCTCCCCTTCAATAGCAGTGCCTGTGCCCCTTTAGCCCCCCTTGTTGAGGGTTGTCGTGTCCCATAAAGTGTGCTACACGAATCAATTTGTTCGATGAGACGCTCATATCGGTTTCTTGTACTGTATGTATGTCTTCTATGAGGGTTTCCTTGTCGCTGAGAGTGTCGCGTCCGAACTATTTGTTGTGTGAACGACGTCGAATTAATGAATCGAAGATCCTCAACTCCCTTGAATGACGGTCCCTTCTAACGTCTAACCAGCGGTCCAACTTCTAGCCCTTGCACGCCGGCCCACTTCATCGGGTGCGCTTTGTCTTTATTACCAACTGAACCTGACTTGCCGCTGTCAGTTTTTAAGACATTCCATGGGTACGTTTCCAAATTGACCAATGATACGTGTCCATGTAACGAGTTGAGCGGCTGCTTTTGCCAATTTTGCGAGGTTCAATATTTGACCCAAATCGCTAAAGCGATGATCCTTCCATATGGTCTGTCTCCGGGTGCTATGATGCGTTGGCCATTCGAATAGCACGTGGCCGATCGTTTGTCGTCCCCATCCACATGGGCACTCCCTCGTGTTGGCTTTGTTAATGCGGTAAAGATAGTCCTTGAGCCCTATCTTTCCTGTTCGAAGTTGAACAACTGAGCTTAGAGCCCTGTGAAGTCCCACGTGTAGCTTGAGTATATCTTTAGCTAGTGCCTCGGTGAGCTTTCGTATTATTGAACCTGCTGCTTCCGCCTGCCATTGCAGTTCCCAGTCGGAGTTGATTCTCTTCCTCAATCCCGTCTTGATCGTATTGAAATTGATGAGAAGAAGCTTTGTGAAATGAAGGATAAACTGCTACAGAAGGAATTGACTGTGGCTAGGCTAAATCCTTCAAACGATGAGGTGCTGAAGCACTTTCTGAATAGCTTCATCGATGGTCACGTGCTCATGGAGCAGCCAATTTAGTTGACACTATAAATATATACCCCCCCTGTTGCTACCCCTGTGTTTAATACATGCTTCAATACACATGTTTGAAACATGTTTTGACTAACTTATTTTGGTTGGTCAATAAGCATGTCTTAAACATGTTCGTGCCCTACGGGGGCTCTGATTCCCATAGGGGAGTGTTGGAGATAGGGGGCCCGCTATCAGGGTTTTCACCTTCCACCTCCTAGATAGCCTCCTAACAGCAATAACCAAATTGTCAATATGCCCCCATATGACCTCGTATTCCAACTTATTAGAGATTTGAATCCTGGCCATGCACTGCGGTCGAAGAAACTTCGACATTTTACCAAACCACCGCCGTGATGGCGGGCCGTCGAGCCTCGCGCTTCTGGAGCCAAGAAGAGGACGCTGCACTACGAGAAGCTGTGAGACAAGCAGGTAAGGGTTGTTCAACAAAGCCTTTAGAAGTGGTGACCGTCTGGTCTCGGAGCGGTCCTTTTGTATTCCTTGCTACCCTCTTCAAATAGAATAAGGTCATCTATTGATTGGAATAGAAAACGACAACAGCATCAATTGGCACAATGTGGCTTCGGACGTTGGCACGAGGAACAACAAGGAGTGCAGAAAGAGATGGGTATACGCTCTGTCCGCACCAAGTGTCAAAGGCCCTTGGGACAGCAGGGAGGATCGTCTGCTGACAGAGGCAGTCGAGAAACACGGATTCAAGTACGTTTCGTGGTCACACTCACGTTCTCCACCTGCCCTGCTCCCCTGTTGGCCGCGATATTCCAGCCTACTTCCCTACAATGTCTTAGACGTGAACTACGATTAGTAGGTCACTGCTAACAGAGCGATGAAGGTGGGCCTTAGTATCCGAAGACGTTAGCTCACGGCAACCAGATCGTAAGCTATAATCCTCTTTACCCTGGGCGTGCAAAATGTGGAATCCGGTCCGCTTGAGATTCAGTTGGGGATTCTGTTATGGACCAATTTCATCACAAGCAAAGCCTATTTGTTATAACCTTGAGTGCTTGGAGTGAAGGTTAATTCATGGCCTTACACAAGAATGCTCCCGGCGCTGGCATGAGACTCTCAATCCGAATATCAGCCACGCTCGATGGGCACTTTGGGAGGACCAGCTCCTACATGAAGCGGTCGAGACCTATGGAAGAAAGTGGACAGAGATTGTTGAGAGATTCTTCCCAAATCGGTCGCCGATCAACGCAAAGAACAGGTGAGAACGTCGATGATCATCCCAGATACCCAAGCTTATTCACTTTATTTTCATTAACTGCTCGTTGGTCAAGTGCAGCCAATTCCATGATATCATATAATCCATCTCAAGTATCCTTTGTCTGCTACTCATAAGATGAGTAATGATCGAACGACGTATCCAGCAACATTGAATTTGTCATGTGGACAAAAAATATGATTTGCTCTGACTGATCAATTCGGCGTCCGCTAGATATGCCCTGCGCTTCGGAGCTCGTAACCTTACCGGTACCACTCCCGAAAACAACTTTCCCGATTTCTCATCCATCGAGTCCCCCGCGACCAGCATTATCACCAGCGCATCTTCACCTGCCATAGGCTGTTGCTCCAATCCCAGCCTCCTATGGCTTGCTCAAGATCACACTCAAGATACCTCAAGACAAACCTCCTTGCAGTCTCCACCTGCGTCATTCTCAACAACCAATGGGCTCATGCAACCAATTGGTCTTTTCGACTGTACTCCCCCAGGCGAAATCGCCTTGTCCCCAAGCTTAGATACCTTACCCACAAAGCCAACACCACAGCATTTCGCACCACCAACACCACCGTACGCGCTTTATCCCGATGCCTACCCCAGCTCAGCCTCGGTATATCAACAAGCCGCAACGACCCTGTACCCCGACGTGAGCGCATGCACCAATCCTGCAGTCCTACCCAATGGCATCCTCCCGACCCAGCAGTCTCAAACCCTCTGGCCACCGACGCTCGAAAGCGCTCAAGCGCATCAATCAGAAACGACAAGCTTACACGAACCCCCTCTCGACCTCTTCGATATAAGCCTCGCAAACGGAATCATCGACTGCGGCGGACCTCCCTTAGCAACGAGTAGCAACCCTTTCTTACCTGACCTAGCCAAGCCCGATGCGCAGCTGGCGCAGCTGGCGCTGCTGTCGTCGGATTTCCAGAATCCGGAGGTTTTTAGCGATCAAAATCGTCATGAAATTTCATCTGTCCATAGACATCCCCAACCCCACACCTTCAATAGCTAAGGAAATGCCGCTGTGATGTTAGACTCATTTAATATCGCATCGCCGGTACTCGAACAATCTCGTCGTAGTAGAACCGCGTTCAGACGATACTAGATATTCTTCAAGCCACATGTTCCAACAAGCTGCGCAAGGGCGGTTGGGATATCAGATCCTTCCGACATCGCATGTGCTGCCAGCGATTCGTAGCTATCTTCCATTCATGAAGCAAAGGTCACCTAGATACTTAGCTCATCATACATGTCACAAATTTCCAAGCAAGCATTGACGCCTCGGTAAACAAATCAACTTCTTTCAACGTTCTGCTCGCCGTTCATCTTGCTATTGACTCTTTATTTAGAGATGTATTCGCTCATCTATCCATCTCATCGCTCATTCTTCTTCAGCTTTCCGACTGCTTTCTCGACCAGCTCTTCCAGTATTTGTGAGTTATTCACTTTTTAATCGGCTCATTGATCGACTTCTCGCTCAGCTCGTTGGGCGATTGAATGAATAGAACGACAGGAGGTTATTGGGTAATTACCAATTGCGTCGATGATTAATCAATTAGCTGAGCGTAGCAATAGAAAGTGAGCGTAGCAACAAATCGAAAACGCTTCAAAGTCATACGGAAATCCAACTCTATGGAACGATGAATGGAACGATTGCATCCGTGGATGGGCTGCAACAGTCGCACAAAGAATCTTTTCTACAGCTGCTTAGAACATAACAAAACCTGTAAACGAATCGATAGACAGAAGTTATGCTGGGTACCCATATCCAACGCTCCCATTCTTCGGGATACTTCTTCGTCGTGTCTCTCCTTGACTTCATCTGCCTTTTCTACCAAAAATTCGCTTCGAACATTTCGAAAGACCTCCCGACTTCTCATTCTCCCCTCAGAATATCCGCCGCCAGTTTCTCCGCCAACGCATCTGAGGTCATAACCGAGTCAGCTATCTCCAGTCCTTGCAAGCCTTGTCGATTCAAGAGCACGGCACTCCAGGTTGTGAATGACAGAAGGGGGGAAAGGGGCACTTACAAACAGTCGACATAAGCTGTCCCGGCGGCAACAGCGGGAACACGCTAGCGTCCACGATGCGAAGCGCTTTGATGCTGCCGAGCACGCGACCGTGGGAGTCGACGACGGCCGTGGGGTCGGAGGGTTTGCCCATTTTGCCTGATAAGAGGGAACTTAGTAGGGGGTTGGGAGGCGTAGGGTTTTAGGGGGGATTGCGGGGTGGTACGGCAGAAACGGAAGACAGCGATTTTTGTGTGAGAAACTGAGACAAGCGACGGAAGAGGATGGCGCGATAAAAGAACTCACAAGTAGTCGAAGCATGATGAATCGTCACCACCGTCTCCCGTAAATACTCCAAAATCTGCGCATCACTCTGCACCCCCTTCCCCGGCACCACTTCATCTCCATTCACAATCTCCGCGAACCCCTGGATAATCTCCCTCGCTCGCTTGATTCCCTGGATCGCCAGCTGCTGGTCTGTCGAGGTGCCGAGCCAATTGGTGTTGACGAGCGGGTTCTGCGCCGTGTCGGTGGAATTGATGCTGACGTTGCCGCGCGCGGTGGTTTTTTGCAGCGTCATTGCCACGGTGACGTAGTTGCGCGTGTCATTTGGGGAGATGGGGCCGGTGTCGGCGGGCACGTATTGGAGGTCTGGCCAGTCTGCGGGGTAGGAGGAGAGGGAGGCGTTGGCGGAGGAGGTCAGGGAGGAGAGGTATTTTGGGGGTAGACGCTCCCATGCTACGTTGCGAGGTCAGTGTGTTGTGCTTTTTTATGCGAGATCGATGATATTGTGTTATGGAAGATGAAACTGGGGTTGATGTTGATGGTAAGGGTGATATTACGGCTTACCTAGGTAGTTTGCCGTAAAAACAGAGAGGATCCCGGTTTTGTGGTTCAGATACGCGTCTTCGGCTTCAGCGAGGAACGTAGCGTTGCTGAAGAGCTGGTTTCCTGCTGGGACATGGACGGGAACTGCGACTGCGAAACCGGGTTGATCCTGTAAAGGCTAGGTAAGTGGGAGAAAGTCACGAAGTTTCAGACTTGGACTCGTGAAGATTGGGATAAGCTCAGAGCTCCGTCTGTTGTAGGAGTAACTTACCCACATTTCCTGGCCCACTCCCTTCAGGTCCGCCACGACCGGGATTCCCAAACTCTGGAGCTCGCTAGCTGGACCGACGCCTGAAACCATGAGAAGTTGTGGCGAGCGAAACTGCATGCATGATCAATGAGACAAGATGCAGGTCGCATGGTCGGCAAAAGACGCCTCCACGCGTGAACATGCAGGTTTCAAGGATCAACTCACCACGCCTGCGGCAAGTATAACTTCCTTCCTCGCTTTCAAAGTATACCCCAACCCCGATGACTCCACCTTAACTCCACTAGCCGTCTTCCCATCAAAGATAATCTGCTTAGCAAGCGTATTCTGATAGAATCGCAGATCCGTCTTCTCAACAGCGATTCTCCCGTAACTAGTTTCACTCGAATCCCTGATTGCATAATCCGGATTCTGAGTCGCTGGCCACTGGGCAAATCCATCTAGAGTCCCGCTTTGAATGCCGGATATTTCCGCAAAGCCCGATTTCTCGAAAGCACGGCGCAAGTATTGCGATAGCGGCAGGTAATAATTCCAAAACGCAACCTTGAGAGGTCCACCGCTTGGACTGAATGCGGAACTCTCGTATTTGATTACGGGACCGCCTCGCTGGTCGTAATTGGGGGCCGTGAAGTTGACGCCCTTTTGAAAGTAGGAGAGGAATTCTGGGAATTCGTACGAGGGGTCCCCGACGGCGTCGGCCCATTGTTTGTAGGAACCTGTTGTTCCTCTTCAAAGGAAAGTTAGAGAAAGTTATAGAACCACAACACGAGGTTTATTCCAATGTATATGCGCACCTTTGGTAGACCATACCATTACGAGCGGATCTGACGTTGTCTCAGTAATGTTCTACCGTGTAGAGTACGGGAGAGGAGTTTACGAGCCACCCCAGCATCTTCCTTGCGAATAATGTACAGACCGGCCTTTCAGTTGCTGTGCTTTGCGTATTAGTATGTTGCCTAAGAGGAAGCCCGATCGATGCTATCCAGGCGTCTCAACTTACCGGCTGTGGGGTCGTGAATTGACCCCAATCAATGGTGGGCAGCACACTATTGTAGAGAGCCTCATAGGCCGGGATCTGCGTTTTGTTGCCATCCCCGCTTATTTCGTAGAAGCTACCTGCTTCAACGACCGCGACGGAATTCTTGGGGTCTTCGGCTAGGCGCTCAGCTACTGTCAAGCCAGATGTACCCCCACCAACTATCTATAGAAACGCTGTCAACATCTAGTGGTTGTATAGGCCATTGGTGAGTGGCATTTCAATAATGAATGCATGCATTCTCACATCGAGCAACCTCTGTGGGTGCTTGTTTCGTCGATAGTCATGGCGGGAGCGTACTTACAACATAGTCGTAGGTTGCATCGACGCCTATAGGTGCAAAAGAATTTCCTAGCAGCTTTGTTTGAGCACCCTGGTTTGCCGCGCCGAACGAAAAACCTTGTCCGAGTATCAGTGGTAAGTGGGCCAGAAAAGCGCCAGACAGTAGTTGATGCCGCATAGCCTTCAATTCTAGGTCTTGGGACTGTCGAGGGAAAGTAAAGTCAATGAGCGAGCGAGCGAGAATACTCTGTAATCAGGTACACGAAAGCCAGCGAAAAGCGAACGAAACCAAAGAGGAGCAAGGCCGAATGATGCGGCCCGCGTCTTATAAGCCTTCGTTGGGGCGCCATCATATCGCAGTCCACTCCGCGTCATCCAGCTATGGTATACGGAAGGAGTCATGCCGACGATGCTCCCTTCCAGCCATACGACATCAATCTTATGAAGGCCTGATTCGTAGCTCCAAGCCTTGTGCTGAGCCACGTTGTGATAATCTATGTTTGAGGCGTGATTGGTGGGTGCCCACGTTTTTCGACGAGACATAAGGTAAATCTCCGATACGCACTCAGCCGCCATGTGGCAGGTGCGGTCCGTGTCCGGTCTCGCTTGGATGCCCGCGAAAGGTTTAGCGCTGCAATGGGGTCTGTAAAGGGATCTCCACAGTAGGTAGTTCAGACAGTACCTACTCACGAGACTACTCCAGGTAGCCAACACTGTGCAGCCATCTCGGATAGACTCGGAAATTGACCCCCATTCAAAAAACCCCCTTTTCCTGCCTTACTCGGAAACTCCCGTGTATGCTCCTTCCCACAAGGCCACAATGGCTGTATTGACATACTATGGTTCAACGTCTACTTTCTGTCGGGTACGACCGGGGGTCATCCTCAAGTCACCCGTGCAGGTCTGGGAGGAGAGCGCTCATCGCCAAGAATTGACTAAAGAGATTGCACACAGCTTCTTCGTCGAGTGGCAGGTACTTACGAAGCTTAGAGATCATCCAAGGATTGTAAAGTCTGTTCGCCTCTAGCACACCACGATAGCGAAATTATCATGCTGACCGTCATTCTCAGATATCTGGGACAACAGGACACCATGGGCGCCCAGCTAGGTTTGCTCCTTGCCGAAGCAAGCCACGGGGATCTACAGGCATATATTGACGAGAAGAACGCTTTAATTGACATTCCTCTACGAAAGAAATGGTGTTTGCAAATAGCCGAATCTATCGCGTACCTTCACGAAAATGGTGTAATTCACTCAGATTTGCGACCCGACAATTTTCTCGTTCACGCAACTACGTCGACATCTCTCGATCTCAGGCTCTGTGACTTTGGTGGTTCGATGTGTCAAGAGCTGGATTTAGATGGAGGACATCTCCCTGACGACCCTTTCTTCGATCCAACACAGGCATGCGACATATTCAGTCTTGGATCGATCTTCTACACAATTTTAACTAGGCGCTGGCCTTATCGACCGTCTGGCCCATTCAAGACGGCGGAAGACAAGTACGAGTATCAGAGAATGGTGAACTCCCTATTTCGCCAGAGGAAGTTCCCAGACGTGACCGGGCTGATTGGTGGGAGAGTTGTTATGGGCTGTTGGACAAAGAAATATGGGACGGTGCAAGGAATCCTACGTGCTCTAGAGGTATAAATGCCGATAGATGGCGATAAATGAAGCATAAGCGGGAATTGTGACTTGCACATACCATCTTTGCCATGAAAATCAAGGGAAAGGCTATTTGACAACTTTCAAAAGTTCCACGGCCTCTCATACAGGTCTAGCATAAGCGGTCCTCCAAGGTAAACCATATGACAATATGCCTCCACAACGAAATTTCTGTGTCCGTCAGCAGATCTGCTACTCTTGAATCAAGTGTGCACGAAGACAAAGTCGATCATAGATTCACAGGCAGGCCGCACGATCTTACCGGTATAGGCATGGTCATCTACATGAGCGAATGATAGTGGGTGAATCCAGCAGTGCACTTTACAACTCCCGGCAGTCCATAACCTCAGCCGGGGCCAATCATCACAGAACCATCCACTGCCGAGAGTGATGAGGAAGAAGTGAAGTTGGAAGTGAATGCTGAAGTTGGACGTAGGTGCTGAAGGACTAAAGCACCTTGAGGTCGAAGAAGTTCCACAGCGCTTGCCTGGAATTGTGGTTGAGTTCTTCAGGGTTTTGCACTGATTGAAGACTGTAGCTCGAATTTCTTCGCTTACCTTGACCTGTTGGTCCAGCACTGACACCAGAGCCCGACGGACCGGGGCTGAATTACCACATGGCGTCAATGATGTTGCAATTCTGTGGTGCAATGTCAAAAGGGAGCGCGATGTTTGCGTGAAAATCAACAGTACGCGTCTTGTATCACAGAACAGTAAGATTGCTGCTACATTTAAAAAAATCGAGGAGGATTTCAAAGGATAGCGGTAACGGAAAGACTGTAGACAGTAACGAGAAACTTTTCAATCGCGCAAGCAAAGAAATGAGGGAATGGATAATAATCTTTCAATCTGTCGAAGTATAATTGATGTTCGCTAATAATTAAAAATCTTGCAATACATTAGACGAGAAAACAGAAGATATCGACAATCTAACGTCGATGTAAACAAAAACAGTAACACTCCGGGGAACAGAGCAATACGACGCGTCAATGATAGCAGAAAGATACGGAATAAGCCAAGCTCGATACCGGATCGAAGCTCTTGAGAGGATAGAGTGATTGAAAAATGTACGATGATCTCTGAAGGAATTAGAGACAGAATCTATCCCTGACGAGTGACGGTTAAGTTAGTATTTTATGCATCAGTTCCGCATGATTCTGCAAGTGTATTTTGCCTTTCAAGGTAGCTTTGCACCTCGGATGAGGGCATATGATCGGCTGCCCGTCCGGATGATGGCGAAGGTGCTTCCGATAGAAGTGCTTTTTCAGGTCGCAGTGGCTGTGGAAGGACTTCAAGCGAGCCTCTGTCGGCAGTCCTTCACAGCCGACGCAGAAAATACATTGAGTTGGTTTGCATTCGATCGGAATAGAGTCTGAAAGACATGGCGGCTGGAGGACGGATGGCGGCGTCAGATCGCGTTCGAGCTTGGTATTCGAGGAGGAGGGTTTCGACGACGGAAATGACGGCCTTGCTGCAAGTTGCAAAGGGCTGTCAAGGCGTTGATTGCTCCCACCCGCCGTTTGCACTCTTTTTCCAAAGATGGAGAGCTATGGGTACTATGGGCTATCACAAATGCATTGCATGTAAGAAGGGCTGAGTTCATCCGAAGATAGCTCAACGACGCCGTGAATACGCAGAAGTAATGCTGGAGAAATATCCTAATAAGGAGGACTGGTATAGAGTCATATTCAGTGACGAGGTGGCTATGGGCCACAGGGTAAAGTCTGGATCATACGAAAGCCTGGGCAAAGATACTGTCAGGATTGTATACAAGAAACAGACGAGCCAGCTGAAAAAAATAAGAAGAAATTTCACTGCTGGGCCGGGGTTGGTCAGAATTTTAAGTCTGATATATCGTTCTACAACGTTGCTGGTAACGGCAATGGTAAGCTCACCCAACAGGCTTATATCGATCAGATCCTTGAGCCGTATGTAAGGCCATGGACTTTACGAGGCGATGACTTTGTTTTGGAAGAGGACGGTGATAGTGGTCACGGACCTGGTAAAAACAATATTGCTAGGAAATGGAAGGTCGAACACGGGCTGGAACACTACTTCAACTGTGCTTCATCACTTGATCTAGCTCCTGTAGAAAATTGCTGGCAACCTCCAAAGCAACGCCTCAAAAAGGTTCCTCATTGGGACGAAGCTACCTCTAAGGAGTTGATTTTAGAGGGCTGGGGTTCGGTTACGCAGCGACACATTAATAAGAAGGTCTCTACAATGCCGGATCGTTTACGAGCTGTGCTAGTGGGTGAAGGAAAGATGATGGGCTATTAAATAAATATTAAATGATGTACTATAGACTCAATTTGGTATAGAATTGGTGGTTTGATTTGGTGGGGGGAATTTGTGTGGATCAACTTTTTTGCGTCCCGCGTGGTTGGGTCCGTGGGTAGGTGGGTGGCCCTAGGGCAACCCACCCAAGATTTTCAGAATTACTGTAGAATACTTCTCAGGATCGATTCGGAATACAACTCGATGGCTGATTACCTCACTTCCCTCGAACTGGAGGAGCTCATGAGTATGATCGACATCCCCGATTCGCTTGGCAGAACGTCGCTTGCGTGGGCTGTTGAATACGGGCTCACAGCTTCCGTTGAGCTTCTTTTGAAGTTTAGAGCTGATCCGAATCAGCTTCGCTTTACCAAAGACGGCGGCTTCTCGCCGCTCATTCATCTCGCAATTGCCGGACCTCGCTCAGCGTGGATGAATGCAGATATTGTCGAAACCATCAGATTTCTCGTTCTAGCTTGATGCCGATATTAACGGAACAGATCAAGAAGGCTGGACTCCTCTACATATCGCGGTGTCCTGGAGCCTTTTCAGTATCACGGATATGCTCTGGAAATGTGGTCAGAACTTTTTGAATTGGCACGTGCGGACAGTTGCGGGCGAGAGCATATTTGACGTCTGCGACAATATTGACTATCAAAACAGATATTGGAACATGTTGGAATGCTCAATGCGTTTAACTTGATTAGCTAGAATCTTGTACAAGCGCAAGGAGGCTAAATTTCCCTTCTGCATTCTCTCTAGCAATGCATTGCTTTACACACTCGAGTGCCCAGGCCTCCAAAATATCTTCATTCCCGTTTAATGTAACGTTTGTCTTGATTGACCCTTTTGCATCGCCGTCCATCTCGTAGATCAATTCGTTTGAAGACTTGATGAAGCATATATAATGCAGATCAACCTCATCTTGAGCCGATGAAGGCGATGTATTACCGCGTAACGCAGCCTCCTGATATTTTTTCTCAAGATCTGCCGAGGCTTCGAGCAAAGCTTCTCGCGCGCTACTTGGGCAAGCAATAGGTTTGCTCAAGAAGGATTCTGGTTCTAATCGGTCATTCCCGGTCAACGGAAGAATTGTCCCACAAGCACGATTGACACGCCTATGAATTTTCTTATTTCGAAATTACAGGTTGCGTGTAAGATTGCATAGAGGCCGCAGGCATTGTCAATGGTCTGTTAAATCCAAATAACTTCTGCTCCTTCTCTCTTTGAACCCTCTGCAATCTCAGTCGGTACTCTTGTTGACTGTCGGTGTCTCTCGTATTCGTCGGATGCCGGTAGGACGAGGATGAGGGCGAAAACAGGACGTTATATAAAGCTAATTTGTACAGGATCGTCGATTGACCACACGTCAGTAAGAGTCAGGGAGCTTGAGACTTCCAGACCGTACATTGTTGGAATACGAGGTCATATGGGGCATTTTGGTATATGGGGTTGAAGCTGCTAGGAGTCTATCTAGGAGCGAGCAGGTGAAATCTCAACTAGCGGGCCCCAGCCCTACCAGCCCTATGAGGCGGAGGTTACCAACTCCCCTATTTCCAACATACATAAGGTCGTTCAACACCGGAGGGTCGGACTCAAGAGGTATCAAACACTTCTTATAGGACCGTGTCGCGGTTTTGGTGGAGTCCATAATTCGCAACGACTAGCAATGCCCCAAGTGCCGAAGATTGCCTGTGTCAAAGTCTCGCTTATCAACCTGTCATCAAGGTTTTCAGCATCTCTACTAGCATTTCTATTCGACCCAGAATATTCATACACACGAACCCACGTCACTGAGGTTCTGCGGAACACACTAGCCACACTGAGCATAGGGGATCACTACTCTGGTCACTTCTTTCGCCGAGGTGCTGCCACCTCGGCTCGTCGAGCAGAGCTTTCAGAAGAAGAAATTCAGCTGCTAGGGAGATGGAAATCCGACAGCTATCGCCTATATATCGAAGCCCAACCAAGCTACATACTAAATGCCTTCAGGAGGCATCAAAGATAGTCACGCTTCCGATCCGTCGACTAGGGCCAGCCCTCGTCCGTCTCGATACTTCGCATCGACGTTCCTGGGGTTTGGGAGTGCTTGACACCTCAGGGAGGCTTCCGGGGCAAAATTCAGCCCTAGAAACCGCCAGAGGCCGTCGGGCTTGCCCATACATATATAATATATATTTATAGTTCAAACGGAGTCGATGCCCGATAGCTTTTGAGTATACGAGAGCACATTACCCCCATCCTCCCCCAACCCGAAGACTGCCACCTTGGAAAGGAGCCCATTAGTGCTTCCTCCTGATCCTAAATGGAACCTTTCTCTTCGGTGGCAGCGTTCCCAGTCCATAGTATTTCATATCCGGCACAACTTGGCCCACTTTATCCTTCTCCACCAGCTCCATCTCAAAGCTCGCAGCTATCATTGCAAACCCGATGATGATTTCCTGCTTCGCAAAGTTCCTGCCGGGACACTGCCGAGGTCCTCCTCCAAAAGGTAACCAGGCTCCCGTGAGACCTTCCATGGTGAACCGGGGACCGTTGCTGCTACCAGTGAGCCTAAGCTTTTTCGACTTCGCAGGCTGATGCCGTAACGGGCCGCTGGAAGGATCATCGTCGTAGTCCAGAAATTTTTGAGTGGATGAGAGCCTTCGCTATCCTCTGCCAAGCTAGAGGAGCAGCTGCGGGTATTCCAGAAGCGAGAGTCCATATGCGCAACACGGCAGTCGACGGCAATAAGTTTGTCTTGGGAAATTTTCCAGACGCCGAGGTGGAAGTCTTCATGTGTGGGACTGCGTAGGGTGAAGAGGGAGGTGTAGAGGCGGAGGGTTTCAGCGTAGGCGGATTGAAGCAGAGGTTTAGTGCAGATGGAGTCGATATCCATGGCTGGAGAAGCTGAGGAAGAAAGGGGTTCGGATGCGGATTTGGATTGGGAGGCGGCGATTTCTGACTGGGCAAGGGATAAGTCATGGGGTCGTTGAAGGAGTTCGAATATAAGCCAGAATACAGCGGGGATTGAGTTCGCGTTTTCTCTATGTAAGATGTTACGGTTATTACATGGTTTTCTCAATAAACGTTTAGTACGTAGGAGAAGGTATTAGGAGTAAGGGTATGATTCTTACGCCCAAAGTAGGCCAAGGTCTTGTGCTGCGCAAGCATCTGCATCCAACCCGTCCACCTTCGGAAGGTAGTTTTGCCTTAAACGTATTATGGGAGATCCATAGAAGCGATCATGGCCATCTGCTTCAACACAAGATTCGTCGAAATGCTCTTGAGCGTAAGCGTGCCAGGTTTTTACAGCTGTAAGAAGCCTCTCGCGGTTTTTCCAGGCCCGTGGAGTCGTCCAGCGTGGAAGGCCTTTAAAGAAAATTAAGATGTCGCTATCGAGTTGCCAGAAATCATCAATAAACGTAGAATTCCGATTCAATAGCACGGGGCCGCACATGGCCTCTATTGCGGGCCCCGTGAGCATGTCCTGGACGAATGAATATAAATCTGCAAATTCGATCCAATCATGGTTGACTTCCAAATTGGAAATTCGATCTTGGAGTCGGTCATGGAAGCGCTGTGCCATGTGCTTCAAGCCAGGGCCTTGGAAAAAGCCAACAAGGTCTTTTCTCGTATGAAAGTAGTATCGATCCTTGAAGGGGACATTACTTTTTGGATGAGGTTGCGAACTTATCCCTGAATCATCCCGATAATAAATTTTCATGGCCGCTTTAGGCGTGTTGAAGAAGGTGCTGAGAGAGAAGCAAGTTACCTCCCTTGCCTGAAGGATTTTGGACCGCCACAACGCATTTATATTCTCAGATCCTCTCACAAAAGTGATCTCTGTATTGAACAGCCACAAACGCATTGGTATGGGTGGATAAGCCGTTTGCCTATTCAAATATCAGCAACTAGGGTTTCTTTCCTGGGCTTGACTTAACACACTAATGTCAGAGCTTACCTAGTTAGTTTATCGACATTGGCAGTGTCCCAGAGGAATGCGAATGCGTGTCCAAAGATTGGCACCCAGTATGGGGACACTGGTGGTTTCTTCTCCTTTTGAATTGAGCCAACCGTTGACCATGCTCTGAAGGAAGTAACAAGGTAGGTCAAGAGGAATGGTAGAACGCAGATCAGAAATTTGGAATATACCATCCATTCAATGCAAAAGGAGAAGGCCATAGTGATTAGTATGCTAGTAGGACGGATCAAAAAAGATGCAAGAAATTTGAGTAGATCAACGCAGATATCCAACAACTCTGCAGTTCATGGTTCTAGAGTTCCTCATTGCTAGGAAGAGTCACTCATTTATATACCTAAGAAGGCTAACATCCTTTCTGTGCCCCAGGGAAAATTCAAGAAAATCGGTCTGGCACCATCATCAGGACGACCCAGCGCATTTTGCGGCGTAGGTAATCTCCCAGCGCAGAGTCTATGGACGGCGCCTCAAGATCCACATTTTCACCTACGTAAGTAGGCAACACGATGTACAAGGTGCTTATCTACATCAAAGTGCTTCCACTTGTGTACGATACACTGCTCTGCACCGCCGTAGGCAGCGAAGTAACAACGCAGCAATCTAAAACATGGGCTTACATTGCCTGATGCATAAGTTTCCGATAAAACTAAGTCAAGGCATTCTACGTAGGTATATCCGTGCCGCTCGCAAGGCAAGTTCAGCTTATCCGTGCAGGGAAGGTATCTATCCCTTAAACCGTCGTTATGGCTGCCATACCAGGTATTCTATACGGCCACCTTGCCTGTTAGGGTACTAGGGAGCCACGGGAGACTTCCAGCAGGCCTCAGTTTTGCAGGCTGCTAGCCCCGTACACTGTTCAGAAGTGCACCCATAGGGTGGGGGGTGGGTGACTGGGTAGGTGAGGGGTGGATGTAGGAAGCTGAGGTGGATGTAAACAGTGCAGTAAACAAATATTTTGGTGGGGTGCCTAAATAGGCTTAGCTTCGTTAATCCTGGTATGGCAGCCATAACGACGGTTTAATGGATAGGCACGATTAGGGTGCGAATTGTTTAAAACATGTTTTTTGACTAACTCCTTTAGGCTAGTTCAAAGCATGTTTTAAACACGCTTCTTGAAGGAGGTTTTAAACACAGGGGTGATTTATATTTATAGTAGCAAATTAATAGAGGGTCAATAGCCTAATAGGCCTGCAGGTTGACCCCTTCACCATGTAAAGGAAGCTCCAAAAGCATCTGGCCGTCGATAATGCTATTCAAATACTCGTTG
>JAABUT010001282.1_pt1 | contig 29839 bp, 25 predicted proteins | sample 5559281 | NCBI WGS metagenome assembly JAABUT01 (sample SAMN10711880, study PRJNA513359) | rock metagenome | isolation source: Antarctica rocks | place: Antarctica: Victoria Land, Ricker Hills nord | collected 2016-01-04
CACCGGACTCGGCGGCGGTCATACCAGCCCTCCGTTGACTCGAACGACCTGGCCACTGATCCATCCGGCGGCCGGCGAAATGAGCAGGGACACTGCATCGGCGATGTCAACCGGCTGGCCAAGTCGGTGTTGCGGGACCATGCCGGCCAGCCGCTCGAGGTCTAACGGGGTCTTTCCCGCGAGGAACAACTGGGTCTCAACCGGCCCGGGGGCGACGGCGTTGACCGTGACACCGCGAGCCCCCAACTCCTTGGCCAGGACCCTGGTGAAACCTTCGACTGCCCCTTTTGTCGCGTTGTAAAGGCCATATCCAGGGGCGTTCAACGCCAGCGTCGTGCTCGAGAACGTGACAATCCGGCCCCAGTCGCGAACACGTTTGGCCGCCTCCCGCAGCGCGTTGAACGTGCCCCGGATGTTGATCTGGACGTGGTCGCTGAAGTCCTCATCCGTCGTATCGACCATCAGCGCCGGACGCATGGTCCCCGCCGAGGTGACAACAAAATCGACACCGCCGAACTCGGATTGCACTTGATCGAACAACGCCCGTACCTGGTCGGCGTCGGCCACATCCGCACGAACCGCGATCGCACTGCCCCCGGCATTGCGAATGGCCCCCACTATCTGCTCGGCCGCCACTGATGATGAGGCGTAGTTCACAGCCACCGCGACGCCGTCGCCTGCGAGACTCTCCGCGATGGCGCGGCCGATCCCGCGTGACGCACCAGTAATAACCGCGACCTTCGTTCCACCCATGGCTCTGTCTCTGCTTCCGGCTCCGTCGCGTGTCTCGGTTTGTTGCCTCCGCTTACAGCGACGGTGCCAGGCCGTACCCGCAACAGCTAGGCGACGTCCATACAGGTGACGACAACACCTGGCTCACCGGACGCCTCAAACGGCGGCCAGCTAATCGACAGGGGTGCACCACACCGCTGCTGAGACCGCGGCCAGGACCGGAGTGGTGCTGACGTCACCTGGCTGTGGCGGGACTGCCAGCACACAATGGTGCGATGAACCTGTTCGAAATGGGGGGCTTCCTGAAGTCGCGGCGGGATCGGCTCACGCCACGGGACCTGGGATTGCATGAAGGCCCCCGACGGCGTGTCGCGGGGCTGCGACGCGATGAAGTCGCGAACATAGCAGGCGCGTCCGTCGACTACTACACGCAACTCGAGCAGGGCCGCGGAGCGCAGCCGTCCGAGCAGATGCTTGCTGCTCTTTCCCGAGCCCTTCGACTGACGCTGGACGAGCGCAACCACCTCCATTACCTCGCGGGCCGACCGCTGCCTCCTACCGGAAGCGCGAACGCCCATATCCACCCCGGAATGCTCGACCTACTTGACCGGCTCACCTCGACCCCCGCGCAGATCATCAGCGACCTCAGCGTCACACTCGTCCAAAATCGCATGGCCGCCGCACTGCTCGGCTGGCCCAGGCACACCTCAGGAATCAACGCCAGCTTCATCTACCAGTGGTTCACCGAACCAGAAGCGCGACAGCTCTACCACCCGATGGAGCACCAGCACCAATCTCAAGTATTCGTCGCCGACCTCCGAGCAGTCGCCGCACGCCGCGGCAGCGATCAACTCGTAGCCGACCTCACCGGTCGGCTACTCAAAGAAAGTCAGGAATTCGTCGACCTGTGGGCACGGCAAGAAGTCGCGATACGGCGATCGGACCGCAAACGACTCATACACCCAACCCTGGGCGAACTGGAACTCAACTGCCTCAACCTGCTCAGCGAGGACGCCACCCAGCGGCTGCTCTGGTTCACCCCCACGCCCGGAACAACAGCCGTCGAAAAACTAGAACTACTCAATGTGATCGGCAACCTCGGCGGCGCTGACAACGACACCCGAGAAGGCCTTGTCGTACCCAGCTAAGAAAGCTGAACGCGGATGCGCCTCTCATTAGGTCGGTGATCTTAGGATTCGGACCGCGCAGCCTTCGCGCTTTCTTGCCCGCACTGCGCCGCTCTGCAACCTGGCGCTGTGGCCCGCACCGCCGACGGGTTCGAATCGCAGTTCGCGACCCAGCCGATGACCCTTGCGGTGTGGCGGAGGGGCCGTAGTAGTCCGAGCGGGGGAAAGCCTCGCACATGGCGAAGGGCCCCAGCGGATTGAGGCAGCAGGCAGTCATGATCGGAGGCGCTGGCGAATATCGGCGATCAGCCGTGGCCGGACCCGGTGGGTGCGGCGCGGCGCGTACGAGACATGCAGGTCGCCGGGGTCGCGTCCGGCGGGGACGGCGGTCAGCCCTCGGTGGCGAGGGCTGTCTGGAAGATGCCGAAGTTTCCAGTCATCCAGCGGGCCGTCAGCTTGAGTCTGGCAATCCGCCAACCGCTAGAGGTTCGCTCGAACCGATTCGTGTAATACCCGTAAACGGTTTGGTCGCTATCGCCAGTGCTGTTCGGGTTGTGATGCCTGGCCCGAACGTATGCGACACATGTGGCGTGATCATCGTCTTCAAACGTGATCACATGATTGGTGATCATGTGCTGGGTTGCCTTGAAAGACTCCATCCTCGGAGCGGTCCCCTTGACAAAATCGTCGGCCTGGACACGGACGACGGGTTGACCGAAGCCGTCACTGAAGTCGACCTCGACTTCGTCTGTGAAGCAGTGATGACGCGAAGTGAAGCGGCTGCAGCGACCCGCAGCGCTCTCGTGCGCGCAGCGTCCGGACTGCTCGATGAGGGGGGACCTGACGCGGTAACGCTCCGAGCAGTGGGGGCCTGTGCCGGAGTCTCGCGCGGCGCACCCTACGGGCACTTCGCCAACAAGGAGCATCTGCTGACCACCCTGGCCGTCAACGCCTGGAACTCGCTAGCCGACAAGGTGGAACAGCTGCGGGCCGACCCGAGTGCCACCCCAAGCTTGCGGCTCGAGAGAGCCCTTCTAACGCTCATCGAGGTCGGACGCCGACAACCGCATCTATATACGCTGATGTTCACCGCCCCGGCGACTGGCCCGCAGGCCGCCGCGGCCGCGAACCGCCTGCAGGATCAGTTCCTCGCCGTCGTCACCGACGTCGTCGGCGAAGCCGATGCTCTGCGCTATGGCGCGCTGCTGATGTCGAGCGCTCACGGGATCGCAGGATTGGAGCTCAGCGGACATCTGTCGAAAGACAAGTGGAAGGTCGACGGGGAGCAACTCGTGCGCATGCTGGTCGATGCGATCGGGTCCGGCCTCACCAACGCTGATGCACGCACCTGAATTGACGTCTCCCGCGCCTGCTATGTTCGCGACTTCATCGCGTCGCAGCCCCGCGACACGCCGTCGGGGGCCTTCATGCAATCTCAGGTCCCGTGGCGTGAGCCTCTACCTTATTCTGGCCTTTGGTCTGTCCGGCCGGAATCGGCCGTCACGCCGAACACCTCCATCATCTGGGAGATGGTGCGGTAATAGCCCGCCAGGGCGATCAGTTCCAACGTCTCCTGGGCGCTGAACCGTGCCGCCGCCTGATCCCAGAGCGACGCATCGGGCTGTGGATCGTGGACCAGCTGGGTGCAGACCCGGGCCGCGCAAACCTCGCGGGGATCTGCGGAGGTGAATTCGGCTGTCGCCAACGCGTGCACCTCGCCCGCGGTCAATCCCACCGAGCGGCCCACCAGGCCGTGCGCAAACATCTCGAACGAGGATCGGGTCGTGGCGGCCACGCTGAGGATGGCGATCTCTCGTTCTCGTGCGGACAGGCCGGAGCGATACCGCAAAGCCGCTCCCAGATCTTCCAGGGGCTTGCCGAGGTGCGGAACGTGCAGCATGAGCCCGAATGGTCCGTTCAAGGAGCCGTCCTCGGCGACCACCGTGAACAACTGGGCCCCCTTGGTCCGAGGTCCTCCGACGATAGACGCGTAGAGCGCCTGCTGCTCGTCGTCCAGGTCGGTGGGTCGCAACCGCGGGATCCGTTCAGTCATCGGCGCTTTGCGATTGCCACCAGACGTTGGCGAATCTCACCGATTCCCTCGATCCGGCTGACTAGCTCGTCGCCGTCGCGGAGGAACCGCTGGGGTGTTCGGCCCATGCCGACTCCCTCGGGCGTGCCGGTGAAAATGATATCGCCGGGATACAGGGTGACGACCCGGGACAGGGCGGCCACCAATCGCGGCACTGAGAACAGCAGATCGCGGGTGCGGCCGTCCTGGACCACCTCGCCATTGACCGAGCAGGTCAGACTGAGGTCGTCGGGATCGGCCAGCTCGTCCGCGGTCACCAGCCACGGGCCGGTGGGCCCAAAATTCTGGTGGGACTTGGCCAGGGAGAATTGTGGGGCCGGTCCGGCCAGTTGGCCGGACCGCTCGGACAGGTCCTGACCGACGGTCAGGCCGGCCACGCAGGACCAGCCGTCCTCGGGATCGACCAGGCGAGCTCTCCGCCCGATCACCGCGACCAGTTCAACCTCCCAGTCGGTCTTCCCATCCGTCGGCAACGGCACCTCCACGTTCGGACCGGCCAAGCAGCTCAGGTATTTGGTAAACACCGGGGGGATGGTGTCCGGCGTGCCGAATCCCGACTCCGCTGCATGTTTGGCGAAGTTCAGCCCAATAGCGAAAATCTGCCCGGGGGTGGGTGAGGGTGCCTTAAGCTCAGCCTCGGTGAAGCCGACGTCGGGCTCGGCGGTCAGCTCGGCGCTCCAGGCCAGGAACGAATCCCAGTCTCCGTAGAGAGCCTGGAGCTCGGGTCCGAACTTTCCCGCGCTTGCGACCTGGACGTCGATGCCCTTCAGATTGCCGGTCACAATGACGGCGCGGCCGCCCACATTGGCCAATCGCATGGTTTGCTCCTCTCGTGGTGGTGGTCACCGCTCGGTCGATGCCGGCCGGCCGCCATCAGGAGCTGGTGGCCCCGTCGGCGATCAATGACTTGGCATCGATTTTGTTCTTGGTGATTCCGGCCAGCTGGGCCCAGTCCAGGGCCGCCTGGATACCCTTCAGGCTCAGATTTCCGGAATAGGCGTAGGTGGCCAACTGAGTCGACAGGCCGGCCGTCTTCGCCGTCCCGGTGGCGGTGGCGATCATCGTCAATGTCGCGTTGTTGGCGGGATCCTTCATATAGGCGTCGGCCTTGAAAATGGCCGTCTGCAGCTTCTTGGCCAGGTCGGGAAACTGCTTGAGTGTAGCGTCGGTGACCACCAGCGCCGCGTTGACCTGTGAGCCGAAGACATCCGGGATATCCTTGGCGAACGCGAGGACCGGATCGGCCGCGCCGGCCTCGACGATCGCCTTATCGAATCCACCGCCGCTGACGACCGCGTCCACCTGCTTGGCGGTCAGGGCATTGAGGGCAACCGTTCCGGGCGTGTCGATCAGGGTGTAGTCGCCCGCGTTCACCCCGGCCATCTTGAGCAGGGCGATGAGAGTGAGCCCGAGCGGGCCGGCCTTGGCGTTGACGCCGATCTTCTTGCCCTTCAAAGCCGCGAAGGTGGTCTTCCAGCCTTCGGCGCCGGCCGGCTTCGGTAGCGCGACGCCCTTGGCGGCGAGCAGCTGGAAATCGACGTTGTCGTTCAAACCAGCGACATACTTGACGCCGACGCCTTTTTCGACGTAACGCGCGGAGTTGTATACGACGTCGGCGGTCATGTTGATCTGGTTGGAAGTCAGGGCAGCAGGAAGAGCGGCCGGGGCGGTCTGCTTCACCGTCACGGTGACGCCCTGCTCCTTGAAGTAGCCGTTCTTCATCGCCACCTCGACGGGCAGGAACGGCAGTGCGCCGGCCACCGGTGCACTGTAGGTGATCGCGATGTCGCCGCCGGCCGGCGTGGCCGACGAACCGGCAGAAGAACTGGCCGGCGCTGCCGAACTGGGTGCCGGCGTCGACGATCCGCAGGCGGCAACCGTGAGACTTGCCACCGCCAGTAGAGCAGCGATCACCGCATTTCGGACCTGCATTGTTTGCTCCTGGGTCGATGGGTTGATGCCAAAGGGAAGAGCGGCGAAACTCGGAGACGAAGGCGTGCCCAGGCTCGTGCGGCCATAGGCATGACCCCAGGTGGTGCGACCAAACAATGGTCGGACCGCCAGCAATTACCTGGCCTGCCAGCGCATCAGGTGGCTCTCCCACAGCGCGAGCAGCCCGTTCAGCACGGACGTGACCACGGCCAAGAAGACTAGGACGGCGAAGACGCCGGCGGATTCCAGATTTTGGCCGTACAGCACGATGATCTGACCGAGCGCGTCGCTCGAGGCGACCATTTCCGAGGCGATGACGCCGAGGAGGGATGTCACCACACCCAGACGTCGACCGGCGAAGATGCCCGGAACAGCGCCGGGAATGATGATCTTGCCGAACATCTGAACGTTGTTGGCGCCATAGACGCTGGCCATTGATTTCAGGTCACTGTCCAGGGTCTTCGTACCGGCCAACGTGCTGACAAGAACCATGAAATAGACGAGCGAGACCGCCAGAGCCACCTTTGACGTCTCGGTGATGCCGAACCAGAGCAGGAACAGCGGCGCCAGAGCAATGCGCGGCAGGCTCATCAGGACCGAGATCCATGGCTGCAGCACTCGATCCAGAGTGCGGAACCGCGCCATGGCCAGGGCCGTCAGGACGCCCGCCGCACTGCCGATGACAAATCCGGTGACGGTGGCCCGCAGAGTGACTCCGGTATTCCGGAGCAGGTAGCCGAAGTTGCCGCCGATGAACGCGGCGATATCCGACGGCCGGCTGAAGAACAGCTTGTTGAGCAAGCCCGCACCGGCCAATATCTGCCACAGGCCCAGGAACGCCACCACGCTGGCGACCTGAAGCAAGCGAACCATCGTCGTCCGCTGTCGACGGCGCCGACGGAATAGAACTGACGATCGCTCCATGTCCGACGCCAAGCCCGGGTCGATCGCGGCGACGTAGGGCCCGACCGATGGGCTGATGGCCGCCATGGCCTTACTCCTCTCCCGAAATCAACGACCACAGCGACTTGACCAACTCCTGGAATTTTGGTTCGAATCGCAGTGAATCGAGGTTACGGGGCCGTGGGAAGTCGATCAGCAGATCCTTGGCGATCCGCCCATCGCGCATGACCACGATCCGGTCGGCCAAGAGGCAGGCTTCGTTGAGGTCGTGCGTGACGAAGACGACCGTCTTGCGTGTCCGCTCCCAAATGCCCAGGAATTCCTTCTGCAGACGCATCTTGGTCTGGGCGTCCAGCGCGCCGAAGGGCTCGTCGACCAGAAGCAATTCCGGATCGATGGACAGCGTCCGAGCCAGATTGGCGCGTTGCCGCATGCCGTGTGAAAGTTGCCTCGGGTACAGGTCGCCCTTGTTGGGCAGGCCGACGAGGTCGAGCATCTCCGCAGCCCGTGCGCGCCGAACGGCGCGCTTGACGTTCCGCAGCTCCAGGCCGAATTCGACGTTTCGGCGCAGGCTGCGCCAAGGGATGAGGGCGTCCCGGGCGAACATGTAGCCGATCGAATTCTTGGGCATCTTCTGACGATTCTGGTCGATCAGTTCGACGGTGCCCAGTTCGTTGGCGATCTGGCCGGAAATGATGTTCAAGAGCGTCGTCTTGCCGCATCCACTCGGGCCGACCAGGCAGACGAACTGTCCCGCAGGCACTTCAAGGTCGATGCCGCGCAGGGCGAGTTGCGGACCGTCGGCCGTCGGGAACCAATGAGTGACGCTGCGAACGTTCACAGCCGCCATATCCCAGTCCGGCGGCGACTTCTGCTTCCCAAGTTTCTGGACGCCCGCCGCCGGTGGTGCCTGTCCGACCGAGCTGTTCACGTCGGACCTCCCACCATCGCGGGTCGTAGTTCCGGCACTTCACCGGCTTACCTTCAGAATCTCAAGCAGTGATCGATATGTCAAGCACATTTCGAAATTAGCCCAGGGTACTGATGATGGCGGACGCGCGGGCGGTCAGCCCAGCGGTGAACCAGCCTCCTGGCTGGACTGGAGTAGACGAGTGGTGGACGTGATGTGGTCGATCAGAAGCGTGACCGCCGACCGCTTGTCCCTGGCCAAGCAGGAATCCCTGAGAGCGCGGTGCTCTCCGACGATGTCACGCTGATTTCCGCTCAACGGCACCGACCACCGACGGTAGATCTCAGCCGCGTCGCGAAGACTCAGGGCCGCGGCCATCAATCGCGGGTTGGGACAACCGGACAGGAGAACCCGATGGAACTCGGCGTGAGCCGCGACCCAATCCTCGGCGATCCGGCTGGTGTCCGCCTTGTCCATCTGCGGGGTGCGCTCGAGGCGGTGATGAGCGGCGGTGACCTGGGATTCCCATTCCAGGTCACCGAGTTCGACGGACTGCTCGAGCACCAGAGCTTCGATGGCACAACGGGCCTCGGTCAGATGCACCAGATCGGCAATCGAGATCGGTGCGACCCGGAAGCCGATCTGGGGTTCGGCCACCACCAGCCCCTCGGCGCCCAAACGCAGCAGCGCCTCCCGGACAACCCCCATGCTCACCCCGTACGCCGTGGCCAGGGCCGCCAGTGGCAGCTTCTCCCCCGGAAGCTGACGCCCGGAGAGGATCTCGCCGCGTAACCGGACGTACACGCGCTCGGCGTGAGTCTTCATCAGCGCCTCCAGCCGGACCGCCGTGACGATCGTGATATAACATGAATTTTCGAAATTCTCTTGACATTTCTACTTTAACGCATGAACCATAGCCGGTGCCACCCCACCGAGGGAAGTTCCGGGCGGCAGGAGGCAACGAAGGCTCCTCCACCTACAGGAAGAATTCGCCGGATGACAATCTCTGCGCCGAGGAGCGTCTCGTGCATCGCCGGCATCCCTTACGTCCGGCGTCCGGCCGGCTCGCTGCTGCTAGACCTGTACTTGCCCGGAAATGCCGGAAAGGTGCCGCTGGTGCTGTACCTGCACGGCGGGGCCTGGGTGATGGGCAGCCGCAAGGATCATCCGGATCGGTTAAGAAATCTGGCTGGGCAGGGAATGGTGGTGGCCGCCCTCAGTTACCGGCCGGCTCACCTCGCGCCCTTTCCCGCCCAACGGGAGGATGTCGCCGCCGCGATCGATTTCCTGCGCCGTGAGGGTCCGACGTGGGGGGTCGACGCCCGGGCCGTCGGCCTCTACGGCGCATCCGCCGGAGCGCACCTGGCCGCGATGACAGGTCTGACCCTATCCCGAAGCATCAATTGCCCGGTGTTCGCCTTGGTCGGGCTTTTCGGACGCTACGACCTCACTGAGGCCGGCCTGCCGCCCAGTCCGGCCGCCGGGCTCAGGCCTCCGTGTGAGGTGCTCGATTCCGTCTGGCCCGCGGAACTCGGCGGGCGGCCGGTTCCGCCGATGAAACTGCGATCGCTGCTCACTGGCGTCGAGGAAGCGCTGCTCGATCAGGAGGCACTGGAGGCGATCAGTCCGCAGCATCGGCTCAGCGAGCTCGACTTCCCGGTGCTGGTCATGCACGGAACGGCCGACGGGGTGACCCATCACGCGCACGCAGAGAACTTTGTCCGGGACGTCCGGGCGCTGGGTAAGGAGGCCGAACTCGTCTTGGTCGACGGGGCCAATCACGAAGATCAGTGGTTCGACGGTTCCGAAGCCGCCGCTCGGGTCGGCGAGTTCTTCCGCCGCCATGCCCCGGCATCGGAGCCACCGCCCGGAGCCGACGGCTCTTCCGCCGGAAGGAATGCGCCGTGACGGCGCCCGATGTGATTGTGGTCGGCGCGGGCCCGTCCGGCATGGCTGTGGCCGCCGAGTTGGCCCAGGCCGGCGTCCGAGTCACCGTCTTCGAACGACGGACCGAACCCGTGCAGTCCCGCGCCGGGACCATCCTGCCGCGTGTGCTCGAACTTCTCGACGCCCGAGGACTGGCCCAGAAGTTCATCGAGCGGGCCCGTCAGATCCGCGAGAATCCATTTTTCCGCATCCACATCTGGGCCGGCATGCAGCCGGTGCAGTGGTCATACCTGAGCTCGCGTTTCGGCTATCGACTGATCCTGCCGCAGAATGAGACCGAGGATCTGCTCACCGAGCACGCCAGGAGCGTCGGTGTCACCATCCGCCGGGGCATGACCATCCAGAGCGTCGAGCAGGACGATTCCGAAGTTCGCGTCGTCGCGACCGGGCCGGACGGCGAGAAGGTTGAGGCCGCCGCGCTGTACTTGGTCGGCGCGGACGGCGGACGCAGCACCGTGCGTTCGGCGGTCGGAATCGACTTCCCCGGTCACGGCGCGACGTTTACCGGCATCGTCGCCGACCTGGTCATTCCCAACCCGTGGCCGGAGGGCCGGCGAATGGTCGACAACGAGCGCGGCTGGGTGACCTCGTTCCCGTTTTCCTCGGAACAACCAGTCACCCGCTTCAACTTGGTCCACACCGACCGCCGGCACGCGGACCCCTTGGAGCCCGTGACGATCGAAGAAGTGCGGCAATGCCTGCACGAGATCCTGGAATTCGATCTTGAATTTACCGAATTGCGATGGGCCTCGCGCTTCAGCGATGCCATGCGGCTGGTCACGTCGTTTTCCGTCGGACGGGTGTTCCTGGTGGGCGAGAGCGTCCGCATCCATTACCCGGCGAGCGGTGTTGGCATGAACTTCTGCCTGCAGGACGCTTTCAACCTCGGCTGGAAGCTCGCGGCCGTGATCAAGGGCCACGCGTCGACGGCATTGCTCGATTCCTACGAGGCGGAGCGACGGCCGGTCACCGAGACGTTGCTCCGCAGTGTCAAATCCCAATGTTCGGTGCAATTCGACTTCACCGAGGAGGGCGTCGCCTTCAAACGATGGTTTGAGAAGAACGTGATGCCGCTGCCGGACGTGAACCGGCGCTTGGGCCTGGAACTCAACGGCCTGACCGAACCGTATCCAGCGCCCTCCGGCTCCCATCCCATGACCGGGGAACGGGTTCCCGACCTGGAACTGCAGACGGCCCAGGGTCTCGTTCGAATCGGTGAACTGCTGCGTAACCAAGAGTTCCTGATCATCGACTGCACCGGCAACAGCGGATACGACGCGCTGGCATTCGTCGGTGCACCGGTGCGGCCGGTGTCCGGGATCCCTACCAGCCTGCCCGAAAGCTTAACCAGCGCAACGAGTATGTTAGTTCGTCCGGACGCCTACCTAGCCTGGGTCGATTCTGGTCCGAGCGACGCGGACCGAGCCCGTGCCGAAATCGCGCGCTGGCTGGATCTGATCAGATGAAAGCCCTGATCATCCGGGACGCCGCGGTCCTGACCATGGACAGCGGATTGGGCGACTTCGACCGGGCGGACATCCTCGTCGAGGACGACACCATCCGTGCGGTCGGTGCGATCCCGCCGGGCACGGACGGCGAGATTATCGACGGACGGGGGATGATCGCGTTTCCGGGTTTCGTCGACACCCACCGGCACACCTGGCAGAGCGCTATCCGGCACAGCTATGCCGACCGCGATCCGGCCCAGTACTTCGCCGAGGTCCTGCGCGGCACCGGCGCCGCCTACACGCCGGCTGACGTCCGCATCGGCAACCTGCTGGGCGCCATCTCGGCGATCAGCATGGGGACCACCACCCTGTTCGACTGGTCACACATCCAGAATTCGCCGGCCCACAGTGACAGCGCGATCGCCGGGCTCCGAGAATCGGGAATTCGGGCCGTCTTCGGCCACGGCTGGCCGCTCACCGACGACGGGCGCTGGACGGCCGACAGCTCCCTCTCCCATCCGGCCGATATCAGGCGGGTACAGGCCGAGCATTTCGGTCCGGACTCGCCATTGCTCTCGCTGGCCATGGCCGCGCGGGGTCCCGAAATGGCATCGGAAAAGGTGTGGCTCGGCGATCTGGAACTCGCCCGAGAACTTGGCATCCGATCCTCGATCCACGTAGGCGCATACGCGCACAACGCCGTCCATGCCGCCGTACGGCAGATGCACGATGCCGGGGTTCTGCATTCCGATCTGACATTTGTGCACTGCTGCCGCAGCGGATCGGACGAACTGACGATGATCGCCGAATGCGGCGCATCGGTGTCACTCGGCGCCCACTGCGAGATGAATTCTCAAGGTATCGGCCACATTCCGCTCGACCGCCTGCTGCAGCGGAGAATCCGGCCGAGCCTGTCCGGCGATACCGAGACCAAGTGCAGCGGAGACATGTTCACGCAAATGCGCATGTTGTTCGGTCATCACCGGTCTTGGATGGGCGGCGGAAATTCCGAGGTACCGCCGGCCGAGGCGGCGCTCACGCTCCGGGATGTCCTGGAATTTGCAACGGTAGAGGGGGCCAGGGCGATTGGGCAGGATTCCCGGATCGGCACGCTCACTCCTGGAAAGCAGGCCGATATCGTATTGATCCGAGCCACCGACTTGAACCTGGCACCGGTGATGGATCCGGTCGCGGCGGTCGTGCTGGCCGCTCACGAGGGCAACGTGGACACTGTCCTGGTCGCCGGACGACGCCGAAAGAGCGGCGGCCAGCTGGTCGACATCGACACCGACGCCATCGTCGGGGCCGCGCGCGACTCTCAGCAGGCTATCCTCCGTCGCCGGCTGGCCGCCTGACCGCCCAGATCCTGACGCTCGCTTACGTTCTCCTCAACCCGTGAAGGATCGACATGGTTCAGATCGCTGTCAGTACATCGATGATCGAGCAGCTCCAGCGCCAATTGGACGATCTCGGTGTTCCTGGGGTGAGTCGGTCGCGGTCGACGCTCGGGCCGAGGTGCCCGACCTGACCGGAATCGAGGCAGCCGTTCGCTGGGATCTGGACGGCACCGTATTCGGGAAGCTGCTGGACGATGCGTCGAAACTCCGCTGGCTGCCCGACTTGGCCTACTACCTGTGTCACGCACCGGCCCGCACCGGCTTGGCAGAACTGGTCACCGTCGCCGGAAACCGTTGGGCCATCGAAGAAACCTTCCAAACCTCCAAAGCCAGACCGGCCTGGACCCCTACCAGGTCCGCCAGTACACCGGCTGGTCCGACACATCGCCCGCTCCAAGTGGCGACGCCGCCACCAACAACGCGCCCGCCACTGCCACTACCGGGCACGCGGACATCACCCATAAGTGCGACTGCAGTACTTGGCCGGCCCCCGGGATAGCGTGGAGTCCTCAGCGAAGGAGAGTGTGATGTCGGCACTGAAGGACCGGATCCGCGCGGATCTCACGACGGCGATGAAGGCGCGCGACCCGCTGGTCACCGGAACCCTGCGGATGGCGCTGGCGGCTCTGACCAACGAAGAAGTGTCCGGCAGCCGGGCCAGGGAACTGTCCGACCAGGACGTCGCCAAGGTGCTCGCCCGTGAAGTGAAGAAGCGCAACGAGTCCGCCGGGGTGTATGCAAAGGCGGGCCGGGACGAGCTGGCGGCCAACGAGCGGTCCGAGATCGAGGTGCTGTCCGGTTACCTGCCGGAGCAACTGTCCGACGACGAAGTCCGCGAGTTGGTCGCCGCCGCTGTCGCGGAGGTCCGGGGTCGGTCGCCGGAGGCCCCGTCGACGAAGCAGCTCGGCCAGGTAATCAGGACCGCCACGGTCAGTGCCGCCGGACGAGCGGACGGCGCCAGAGTGGCTGCAGCCGCGAAGGCGGCGCTGGCCGGCTGATGCGGTGACATCGCATGCGCAGCCTGCCGCGCCCGCCGTCCAACACCAGGTCGCCCGGGCCCACCCGCACGGCCATGGCGCGGATCGGCCGGCGATGACCGTCGGCGCGATGTGGCGACGGGCTGCCACTACGGCACGTCGGCGGTGTTGGCGGTAGCTTCCTCGAATGGCCCGTATCACAGTGTCCGAGACCACGGATGTGGCCGATCAGGGAGCTGCTGGAAACGGTGACTCTGACGGGCGGGCGGGTTACCGGCGGTCGGCGGGTTCACCACGCGGCGAGGCCAGGCGCCGCGATCTGCTCGATCGCGTCACCGACGACCTGCCAGCCAACGGGCTGGTGGATTTCTCACTCCGACGAGCTGCGCGGGCGACCGGCACGACGCACAAGGTGCTGCTCTATCACTTCGACGGATTCGACGACCTGCTCACGCAGGCGATCATCGCGCTGCGAGACAGGCGCATCGACAAGGCGTTGGCCGCCACCGCGGAAGGATCGGCCCGACGGCCGCTCGCGGACTGGGTGCGCGCAGTCTGGCCGATCCTCGTGGGTGAGGAGGCGCGGGTGCTCGATCAGGCGATCGGCCTGGCGATGTACAACTCCGACCGCTACGCCGAACTCGGCCGGGGGGCCTCCCAGCAGTATCTGCCCACGCTGCTGTCCGTCTGTCCGGAGCACTGGTCGGGACGGCGCAAGCTCGAGGTCGCTCACATCATCCTCGCGGTGCTTCGCGGCTTCCTGGTGGACGCGCGGACCAGCGGCGACCCGGCCGGTATCGCCGCGGGCTTCGACGCCTTGGTCCGTGCACTCGAGCGGGAAGAGGCCGCCGACGTATAGCCGCCCTCCTGCTCTGGCACAGCACAGCGGGCGATCGCTGGGTGGACAAGTTGCGAACCGCATGGTTCACTATGTCGACGAGGCAGGCTTGGTTCATACCTGGGGGTTGTCGTGCGGATGTCCCTGAAGAGGGAGAAGGTTCGATTCGTCAGCGGCGACGCCGAGTGCGTCGCCTGGCACTATCCGGGAACCAATGGCGCGTGCGTGATCATGGCCGGCGGCTGATCGGTCACCAAGGAGCCGGCGACCGATCAGTTCGCGAAGCGGTTCCACGATGCCGGATATGCGGTGCTCGCGTTCGACTATCGTCGTCTGGGCGAGAGCGGCGGACAGCCGCGGCTGACGTTACCCATCGGCGACCAGCTGGCTGACTGGCAGGCCGCGATCGCGTTCGCCCCGACCCTGCCCGGCGTCGACGCCGGCAAGATCGCGATCTGGGCGTTCTCCGCCTCCGGCGGTTACGTCCTCGACATCGCGGCGCGCAACCCGCAGGTCGCGGCAGTGATCGCGCAGACCCCGAACGTCGACGGGCCGGCGGCCCTGCGCAATGCGGCGCGCTTTCAGACGCAGCTCGCGATGCTGCGCTTCACCGGCAGGGCAGTCCTCGACGCGCTCGGTGGCCTCGTTGGCCGCCGGCCCTGGCTGGTGCCGCTGGTCGGCGCGCCGGGATCGGTCGCGATGCTCGCGACACCGGACGCTCTCAACGATGGCTACCGCGCTCTCGACCCGGGCGACAGCTATACGGACTGGCAGCGGGCGGTCGCCGCCCGCTCGGCGATGCGCCTGTGCTTGTACCGGCCTGTCCGCTACGCCTCACGCGTGCGGTGTCCGCTGCTCGTCCTGGTCTGCGACCAGGATCAGACCGCGGTTCCCGGGCCGGCTATCCGGGCGGCGAACCGTGCTCCCCACGGCGAACTCGTCCGGATGCGCGGCGCGCACTACGAACCGTTCCTGGACGGACACGAGCAGGCGGTCGAGGCTGAGCTGTCCTTCCTGCGCCGGCACCTGCTCGACGAACACGCCGATGGCTCGGTTGCAGCTTCGGCCGCATCGTCCCGCTGACGCTGCCGGACATGACGGACTCGAGCCGTCCACCAAGATCGTCCTTTCCCACCCGCGCGTCGCCGACAGCGCTGGATGGCAGCACATCAGCAGCAGCACCAGGGTTTCGTCAGTATCGGACGAGACCGGTTCGTCCGCACCCGCTGGGAACCGCGCTGCCGTCGTCTGTTGCGCAACGATGACCTCGCGCGGCGACGGGCCTGTTCGCTGCACAACAGGTCGGTCATCCGCCGGGACGCGACCGTGATCAACCACGCCCTTGGTTCGTCCGGGTAGCCCTCGCGGGGGCCACTGATCGCGCTGGCGAGCAGGGCCTTTTGTGTCGCGCCTTCAGCGACGTCGAAGGGGCCGTAGCGACGCGCGACCGCGGCGAGCACTCCGGGCGCCAGCTGTCGCAGCAGCGCCTCGACACCGCTGCGATCCTCGACACTGAGTCCTATACTTGCATCTGCGCGTGCATCGCTGCGACCGCCGCCGCTGGCATCGATGGCTTATCCTTCGGCCGTGCGGCAAGCACGTCGTAATCCTGCTGCTGCGATAGAGCATGATCAGATACTTCCCGGTGGATTCCCATCTGCGAGTTACTGAGGGACCCCGTTGACGGTGTCCGGAAGCCGCTGGAACGATGTCGGACTTGGTGCCTATCGTTGGTGCATGTCCACTTCCGCTGATCATTCCACCGTTGCCGCGAAGGCCGAACGGTTCCGCCAACTGCACACTGAGCGCATCCTGGTCCTGCCCAACGCCTGGGACGTCGCTTCGGCATTGATCGCCGTCCAGCAGGGCGCCCAGGCCGTCGCCACCACCAGTGCCGGGGTGGCATGGTCGCGCGGCAGCGCGGACGGAAACAAGTTGTCCAGAGAGCAGATGCTGGACGGCCTGATCAGCACGGTCGCCGCCGTCGACGTGCCGGTGAGCGTCGACATCGAAGCCGGCTTCGGAACGAACGACGACGAGGTGTACGCAACGGTGCGTGCCGTCGTCGATGCCGGCGGCGTCGGGGTGAACATCGAGGACCGGACCGGCGACGCCTTCCACTCGATCCCGGAGCAGGCCGCCCGCATCGCCGGCATTCGGGCCGTCGCCGACGAGGCCGGCGTTCCGCTGTTCATCAATGCCCGCACAGACATCTATCTGAGCGGGAGCGGGGATTTCGACGAGACCGTCGACCGGGCCAGGGCGTACGTGGAGGCCGGTGCCTCGGGGGTCTTCGTGCCGGGTCCGGTCGATCTGGACCTCATCGGCCGGCTGGTGGCGACGATCCCGGCACCGCTGAACATCATGGTCGGGCCGGGTTCGCCCACCATCGGCGAACTGGCGGATGCCGGGGTCCGGCGGGCATCGGCGGGTTCGTCGATCGCGCAGGCCGTGTACGGCCACACCCGCCGCGCGATGGCCGAGTTGCTGACCAGTGGTACGTATACGGAGCTGGGCGGCCAGATGCCGTATCCGGAGCTGAACGCGCTGATGGACTGACCGCGGTCCGCCCGCAGTCACCACGCGCCATCAATTGGTTCAGGGGCTCACCACGCGGGAGGTGTCGATCTTGAGAACCCCGCCTTCCCGCACCAGCGTGAAGACGGTGTCCTCCACCGTTACCGTGCCCGACTTGGAGTAGTAGGTGATGGTCGCTCCGGCCAGGTTGGGCACGGCGCCCATGGTGTTCCGGATCTCGACTCGCTGCATGCCGTCCCAGTACCGCTGATAGCGCACGCGGCTCTTGGCGGTCTCCGTCTGGAAGCGGGCGGTGAGGCGCTCCCAGCCCTGGTCGGTGTTACCGGGCAACAGCGCGTAGTAGTCGGTGATCGCCGCGGCCAGTTCGGCCGCTGTCGGGGACCCTGGCGTCGCCGAACTCGAGCTGCTGGTGGTGCTGGTGCGGGTGGTCGACGTCGCCGTCGTGGAGGACGATGAACTCGTGGTGGCGGGGGAGCTGGACGTCTTGCTGGTAGTGGAGTCGGTTGACGACGTTGAAGTCGTCGGGGTGGATGTCGCACTGGTCGGTGCCGTCGTCTGTGCCGTGGTCGGAACGGTTGCCGACCCGCTCGTCACCGGCGGCGCCACGGCCGTCCGGGTCGAGGGCGTCGGCACCGTCGTTGTCGCCGATCCCTTCGTCGCCGATGTCCCTGCCGCTGACGTGCCCGGTGTCGTTTTCTTCCCGGCCGAGGTGGTCGGGCCGGAGGCGGCTGGCACGGGCGCCTTCGTCGACGATCCGGCCCCGGTTCCCGGATCGGCCGAGGTGGATGACCCCGGTGGCGCGGCCGCAGCCCCGTCCCGGGTGTTGCGCTGGGTCAGCAGGAAAACGACCAGGGCCGCCGCCGCCAGCACCAGCGCGAGGATGATGCCGAGGAGCGCCCCTACCGGCCGGCGTCGTTCCGCCGGCTCGACCGTGTCCAACGGCAGCAGGGGACCTGCGTCATCCGACTCCGCGATCGCCGGTTGGTCGGCAGAGTTCCCGGCGAATTGCCCGGTCCACTCCCGGGTCGACGGGTTGCCCGGCCGGTCCCGGACCGGCGTCGGTGGCAGCGGGATGGTGGTCGAGGGCGGGGCGTCCGGCGTGCGGACAGGTTCGTGCTGAAGGACGGTCAGACTGCTGGCGACCTCGGTCATGGTCGGCCGATCGGCTGGTTCACGGGAGAGCATCCGGAGCAGCAGCGGGGTCAGCCGTCCACTGCGCCGGGGCGGGATCAGCTGGCCGGAGGCGACCCGGTGCAGGATTGCCATCGGATTGATGTCGGTGCCGAACGGTGGGGTCCCCTCCAGCGCGGCGTACAACGTCGCACCGAGCGAGAACACGTCGGCCGGAAACCCGGAGTCCGCGCCCCGCGCCACCTCGGGCGCGAGGTACGCCGGCGTGCCCGTCACCATGCCGGTTGAGGTCAGGGTCACATCACCGACGGCGTGCGAGATGCCGAAGTCGGTGAGCTTTGCCGACCCGGTGTCGGTGATCAGCACATTGCTGGGTTTGACGTCCCGGTGCACGATGCCCACCTGGTGCGCGGCGGCGAGGGCCGATGCCAGCTCGGCGCCGATCCGGGCTACCACCGCAGGCTGCAGCGTGCCCTGCGACTTCAGCACTGCGTTCAAGCTGCGGGAGGGGACGAACTCCATGATCAAACATGGCCGGCCGGCCTGTTCGACCACGTCGTACAGCGTCACGGCATGCGGATGATGCAGCCGGGCGGTGATCCGTGCCTCCCGGATCACCCGGTCGCGGGCGGTCCTGGCCTCTTCCATGCTGACACCCGGTTGCGGCAGGAGCTGCTTCATCGCGACCCGCCGCTGGAGCAGCTCGTCCCGCGCCTCCCAGACCAGCCCCATTCCGCCCGCCGCGATCTGGTTGACGAGGCGGTAGCGACCGGCGACCAGGGCTCCTGGTGCGGTCATCATCACCTCCGGACGGGGTCGGTCGAACTCACGGCGCTGGGTGCCGGCTGTCCGCACCACCTCGCGCCACCGTACTGAGTGGGAGATCTGCGCGGGTGGATGTGCCTACCACCCGCTCGTCGTCACGCTGTGCTTGTGGTCCGGGCGACCTGGTTCGGCGCCTGCGGTGTGCCGATGGGCTTGTAATACCGAGTCGCCCACGCCCAGTCCCTCGATTCTCACATGTCCAGGTTGCCCAGTGCCCACCCAGATGCCCGATGACACCACCCCGAAGGGTGTGTTGGTCGCCTGGTTCGCCCGACCATCGGCGGGCACAGGCAAGCGCGTGCGCCGGATCGGAGCGCCCCGATGAGCTGATCGTCGTTGCTGGCTCGATTCGCCTGCACATGCAACCGGTGGCAGCGCGTGGACCGTCCCAGCGGGGCAGAACTCGCAGGCAGGGATCAGGGGCAGGCACCGGTCCCGAGAGTCCGAGCCGACCGCATGAACTCGCCATCGACTGGAGAGACGGAATGACACGAGCGCGGATATCCGTGGTCACCCGCCTGCTGGCAACGGCGATGATGGCTTCCGGCTGCGGATTCTCCGCTGTGACCGGAACCCCCGTCCCCAGCTTGACCTCGCCCCCCGGCACGGCGGTGTACGACCGATCCGCCGATGCCGTCGTGATCGCGCTCACCGAGAGTCACATCACAGTGGCCGGACCCCAGGGTTCGACCTCGGTCGTGGTGTTCGGGGATGGTCGGACGGTGCGCACTGCCGCGGACGGCGTAACCAGCGAGGAACTCCGGATGGACGAAACCGGCGTGGCCGAGCTGGTCGGCACAGCGCAGCAGCGGGGGCTCTTCGATTCCCCTGATTTCGGTGACATCCAGGTGACCGATACCGGCAGCGCCAGGTTGACGCTGCGGGCCTACGGCAGGCAAGCGGAGCTGACGATCCAGGCACCAGGAATGATGGACGACGACGGCTCCCGGGTAGCCGAAGCGCGGAAGGCTTTCAGCGATTTCGCTCGGCAACTCTTCAGTCTCGACGGCATCAAGGTCGTTGACGGACCGACGCCGGTGGTTCCGAAGTCCGCCACCGTGACCGCGGCGCCGATCCCCTTCGACCGCTCGGTGCCTTCCGGCGCGCGGAAGTGGCCGCTGGACGCTCCCGCACCCACGCTGTTCCGGACGACGGACTGCATTGTGCTGACCGGCAGCCGGCTGCCGGGCCTGGTCGAGTTGATCCGCCAGCGCGTTAAGGACCAACCCGTCCGACAGCGTGCCGGCGCCGCGATCATCGAGGTTCCGACCGGAGAGCCGGGCCCGCGGACGCTCAGCCTGGGCATCGACATCACCGGCAGGCCGTGCCCGCAATCTGCTGCGCCGCAGCCCATTCCCTCCGATCTGCCGTGGCCGGCCGATGCTCGCCGAATCGCCGGCAGCTGGGAATCCTGGCTCGCGGTGGATGCACTGCAGCGCGCTGCCAGTGCCAGGAAACTGCCGATCGGTGATCCCGGCTATCTCGACGACTACCAGTTCGTGTTCGTGGTCGGCACTGTGAACGGCCGGCAGATCATCGATGTGGTCGCGACTCCGGACGACGATCACTCCGGCAGGGACGACATCCCGCCGATGGTGGCCCGCATTGATCCGGACGGCGCCGACGGCCCCGTCCTCAGCAAGGTGGCCGAGCGTTGAGCGTGCCCGCGGCGCCGTGACGGCTGAGAGTCGGACAGGGCCGTGCCATCGATCGGGACCTAGGGTGTTGTTCCACCTGCCGATCAGGGCTGTCGTGATGCAGTTGCCGGGCGCAGTCGGCGCGTGTGAGGGCGCGCCGTGGCGTCGTTCGCAGACATCCGCAGCGGCTCCTTGATCGGTGCAGACCGGGGGTGGCGGACGTGAGCCCAGGGCGATGGGTCAGGCTGGTGACAGCAACAACCCCACGACCGCCGGCAGGCCCGACGAAAGACGAAAGGATGACCAGGATGGCGCAGAGCGTAGATTCTCCGGCGGCAGCGAAGGCGTCGGAGGCCCGTGCGGAGATCGGCGTCACCGGCCTGGCCGTGATGGGCGCCAATCTCGCGCGCAACTTCGCCAGGAACGGCTTCGTCACCGCCGTCCACAACCGGAGCGACGCCAAGACCCGGACGTTGATCCAGGAGCACGGCGGCGACGGCGATTTCGTGCCGTCCGAGTCGGCGGAGGACTTCGTCGCTTCGCTGGCCACGCCCCGCAAGATCATCATCATGGTGAAGGCGGGGGAGCCTACGGACGCGGTGATCGACGAGCTCGCGCCGCTGCTGGCCACCGGCGACGTCCTGGTGGACGGCGGTAATGCGCTATTCAGCGACACCCGACGACGCGAAGAGGCGTTGCGGGACAAGGGCATCCACTTCGTCGGCTGCGGGATCTCCGGCGGCGAGGAGGGCGCGCTGAACGGGCCGTCGATCATGCCGGGTGGCTCGGCGGAGTCCTATTCCTCGCTCGGGCCGATGCTGGAGAAGATCTCGGCGCATGTGGACGGCGAGCCATGCTGCACCCATATCGGCGCGGACGGGGCCGGCCATTTCGTGAAGATGGTGCACAACGGTATCGAGTACGCGGACATGCAGCTGATCGCCGAGGCCTACGACCTGCTGCGCAGGGGCCTGAACCTGGATCCGGACCGGATCGCCGAGATCTTCCGCGACTGGAACCGCGGCGAGCTGGATTCCTTCCTGATCCAGATCACCGCTGAGGTGCTGGCCCAGAAGGATTCGAGCACCGGAAAGCCACTGGTCGACGTGATCGTGGACGCCGCGGGCATGAAGGGCACCGGCACCTGGACGGTGCAGACGGCGCTCGACATGGGAGTCGGAGTCTCCGGGATCGCCGAGGCGGTGTTCGCCCGCGGGCTTTCCTCGGCATCCGGACAACGCGCGGCGGCGGCCGGCGAACTGCCCGGTCCGGATGGCACCATCGACACCGACGACGCGGACGACTTCGTCGAGGACGTCCGGCAGGCTCTCTACGCGTCGAAGATCGTCGCCTACGCGCAGGGTCTGGATCTGATCGTGGCCGGCGCCGAAGAATACGGCTGGGACATCGATCTCGGTGCGGTGGCCCGGATCTGGCGCGGAGGCTGCATCATCCGGGCTGCCTTCCTGAATCGGATCACCGACGCCTACGCGGCCGCCGACTCCAGACCGCCGACGCTGTTGTTGGCCCCCTACTTCACCGAGGTGCTCGGCAAGTCGCAGGAATCGTGGCGGTTCGCGGTGGCCCAGGCGAGCTTTGCCGGCATTCCGGTGCCCGGGTTCTCCTCCGCCCTGGCCTACTACGACGGACTGCGGTCGGACCGGTTGCCCGCGGCCCTGATCCAGGCGCAGCGGGACTTCTTCGGCGCTCACACCTACCGCCGGGTCGATGCCGATGGCGCGTTCCACACCCTGTGGTCCGGCGACCGTACGGAGGTGACAGCCTGACGGGCGGAACGTCGTCCTCCGGCGTTCCGCCCGTCATGGCGGGTGCTGCTGGTTAGATCAGCCGGGTTTCCCGCCCTTGATGTCGATGGCGAACAGATCGGTGATCTCCGCGGCGCGAATCCTGCCGAATGCCGGCTCCGTTGTTGCCGGGCGCCCGGCGCCGAAGTCCTCGTCACCGGGATCCCGATCACCGAGTTCGTCGGCCGGTCCGATGGGTGCTGGTGCCGTCGAACCCGGTGCCGTCGAACCCAGTGCCGCCGAATCCGGTGCCGCCGAATCGGGTGCCGTCGAACGACGAGCCGACCGAACCAGCACGGCCACCAGAATCGCGGTGGCCGCCAGGAATCCGGACGCCCAGCCGAATGCCCTGTCGGCTCCGAGAATGAAGGCCTGATGGGCACTTTCGAGTGCCCGGGAGCTCAGCTGCGCTCCGGCCGATCCCTGCGGTGCGGCCGCACCGGCCGGTCCGGACGCATCGGCGAACACCGTGATCAGTACCGCAAGGCCGAGTGATCCGCCCAGCTGTTGGGAGACGTTGACCAGTCCGGACGCCGCTCCGGCGTCCTTCGGGTCGACGCCGGCCAGCGACAGCGACGTCAGCGGGACGAATGCCAGGCCGTTGCCGATCCCGAACATCAGCAGCGGGCCGAGTACTGACAGGTAACCACTGTTGGCGGACAGGCCGGTGAGCCAGAGCAGTCCGGTGGTCGACAGCAGCAATCCGCCGATGACCACCGCCTTGTCGCCGAACTTCTGGGTGATCACCCTGGCGCTGGCCTGCGAGGCGATGAACAGCACAACGGTCAGCGGCAGAAACGCAACGCCGGTGGCCAGTGGGCTGTAGCCCAGGATGTTCCGCAGGAACTGGGTGAGGAAGAAGAACATCCCGAACATCCCGGCCACCAGCAGCATCCGTGCCAGGTAGGAGGCGACCCGGTTGCGATCGGCGAACAACCGCAGCGGGGTGATCGGTGAGGATGCGCGTCGTTCGGTGATCACGAACCCGGCCAACGAGACGACCGCGACGGCGAAGCCTGTCAATGCCAGCGGGTCTGCCCAGCCGTCACTTGCTGCCCGGACCAACGAGTAGACCAGCGAAGCGATTCCGATGGTGGAACTCAGTGCGCCGGTGAGATCGAACCGACCGGGGTGGCGGGCGGTCTCCGGAAGGGCCCGGATCGCCGCCACCAGCAGCCCGATTCCAATCGGGACGTTGATGAACAGCACCCAGCGCCATGACACCCATTGGGTGAGCATGCCCCCGACGATCAGACCGATGGCGCTGCCGCCGATGGAGACGGCGGTGTACCAGCCGAGTGCTTTGGTGCGTTCCCGGGCTTGCGGGAACAGCGTCATCAACAACGCCAGCGCGGACGGGGCCGCCAGCGCGCCACCGACACCCTGCAGAGCGCGGGCGATCAGCAGTTCGGCCGCGTTGGTGGCCAGGCCGCCGGCCAGCGATGCGGCGGTGAACAGCGCGATGCCGGCCAGGAACACTCGCCGGCGTCCGAGGATGTCACCGGCTCTGGCGCCGAGCAGCAGCAGGCCACCGAAGGCGAGCGTGTAGGCGTTGATCACCCAGGACAGTCCGGTGGGCGAGAAGTGCAGGGAGCTGGCGATGTCGGCGAGCGCGATGTTCACGATGGTCGCGTCCAGCACGACCATGAGCTGGCAGATCAGGACGACTCCCAGCACCAGGCCGGGGCGGGAAGCGGGGGTCGGTCCGGTCGCGGGTGCGCCGGGAGGGGAAGAGATAGCGGATTGACTGGTCACGTGCGGGCTCCTTGCGGAGTAGTATCGATAAGCGGATGGGCCCTCCGGTAACCATACGGAGGGAGCCTCCATTTCGCAAGGCATTATTCTCGACCCGCTCACCGCTGCTGGTGAGCCGTCCAGATGGAGGAGGTGCCCGGTGTCCCGGTCGACTTCAGCTGCACCGGCCGACTCATTCTCAGCGGCGCCGGCTGCGGAGCAGACGGAGCCGGCATCGCCGGCGGATACCCGCCCGCTGCGCGCCGACGCCCGCCGGAACCGGGACGCGGTGCTGGCGATCGCGGCGGATGCGTTCTCCGAGAACGGCATCGAGGCCTCGCTGGAAGACATAGCCCGGAAGGCCGGGGTCGGCATTGGAACCCTGTACCGGCACTTCCCGACCCGGGAGGATCTGGTGTTCGCCACCTACCGGCGAGAGGTGGAGCTGCTCAGCCAGAGCGCGCCGGAATTGGCAGCGCAGATGTCGCCCAGCGAGGCGTTGCGGGAATGGATGCGTCGGTTCGTCCGGTACGCGGCGACCAAGCGCGGCATGGTCGGGATGCTCAGGACGATGATGCAGACCAGGGCCGAACTGTTCGCCGGCACCAAGGATCGGATACAGGGTGCCGCCGGCCTGCTGCTGCGCTCGGCGGCCGATGCCGGCGAGATTCGCGGCGACATCACTGCGGAGGACCTGATGCGCAGCATGGGCGGCATCTGCATGGCCAACGACCAGGCCGGTCCACCGGAAAATGCGGCCCGGCTGGTCGACCTGGTGTTCGACGGCCTGCGGTACGGAGCACCCGGCCGCCGGTGAGCGCCCGCGGCCGGTCGCGGTAGGCCGCAAGTTGCTCCGGCGGCTCAGCGAGCTCCCCCGTTGTCGACTGTGAACGGTCCCCGGGCGAGGGCTACCCGCCGCCTCGACCGCTGACCTGCGACGGCAGAGGCGGAACGTCTGAAGACCTGTTCGGACGCGGTGTCCTTGCCTGTGTCCGGCAGCTCACGAGTATCGACCCAACGGCATTCCTGTCCGTCGCTGGCAACGCGGCCCATGCCGCTCGTACCTGCGCGCAACTGCCGTCGGTATGGGAGATCGCATTCTTGAGGCGCTCAACAGTGGCGGGCGAGGGACCCGGAGTCGGTCCCGCCGTCGCGCCGGTGAGGGTCGTCATCGCAGCGAGGGCCAGGCCGGCCACTACGTACGTTCTCCGGCTTGGTCGATGCACGTGGCACGCCGCCCCTCAGCTCGACCGTGATGTGACGTTACCGCTCGGCCACGCCTGGATCAGGTAGCGCTCCACCTCGTCGCCCGGTGCGTCCATTTCGTACGGTGCACTCTCGGTTGAATCCAGGTCGCTGTCCAGGAACCGGTGGAACGAATACACCCGGATCGTGTAGTACTCGGACGGCGGAAGATCCATCCGGACGGCACCGGACGAGCTCATGAAACCTTCGACCCAGATAGAACTTCTGTCCGAGGCGATCACAGCGGTGGCGACTGCGTCGTATTGGGTGTCAATCGGACCGGGATCATGCTGCCAACTCTGGAGGTTGATGTCGACGGAGCCCGATCTAAAGCTCGTCCGGACGACCGCCGAATGATTGTGGGTGGCGATGATGTCGGCGCCCGGGGCCAGGTCGGGGTCCAGCGGCGGGTCTTGCATGTTGCTGCCCAGATTGATGGTGAATCGCCAATAGTCAGCGTATACCCGACTGGACTGTTGTGCTAAGGGTTCGGCCGCTGGCATGGCACACCTCCACAGTTGGGGTCCTGCGGACCAACCTCTACATAGAACGGATCCCAGTCCCGGTACCTATTCTGGAGATAGAAGGCACTTGCCTGTCCGCCCTGTGAACTGTTCTGCAGGGCGGGGACGCGGCAGACGCTGATGCCCTGGGCCAGGGTGGCCGGGATGGGCAGATTATAGGAGCAATTGGGCTGAGTCACCCTTGTTGCTGGCCAGCCTAGATAGACCGTGGATGTCGCTGCGCCCTCGTAGGTGCTGGCAAACGGATACTCGTCGCAGCTCATCAGGCGGGCGCTCGGGAGATTTCGGCAGGCGATCGTACGATTATTCTCTGCAGCGACCACGTCGATGAGCCGGTGCAGTGGGCGTCCGGATGCCGGTGAGCCGGGTAGGCCCATCTGCATGGCGGCGTTCATGTGATAGGCGACCCTCCCCGCGTTGGTCGGGTTGAACACCCAGGTGGCCGGACTGTAATAGAAGGCGCAGCCAGCTGTCTGCGCGCCCGGAACGTCGAAATCACATTCCTGCACTTCTGTTTGGCCGTAGCCCAGGTGGGAAAGCCATCCTGGATTGGCGGGAGATGGATCGAGACCAACGATTGCTCTTCCGAACGTCGACACCGGCACATTGACGTCATAGGTGACTCTGAACGTCTGAAATCCGGATATCGCGAAGCTCCCGACGCCAGTACTGGGAGTCGCTGGCTCTGCCGCGGATTGACACGTGTAGTTCGCAACTGACGGATCGTAAAAACACCCTGCGTTCGACAGAAGCGACGAGCCAGCGTCGGCCCCCCGTCCCGTTGCTTCACCCCACGATACGATCATTCCGCGCTCGACCCTGGTCGATACCGGCGAGACTCGTTGATACTCGTTCTTCCCCAGCTTAATGGTGCCAATCACCACTGCGCCGGGCATCTGAAGCACTGCCCAATCCTCAAAATATATGCCGCTACAACGGGTAAACCGATCTTGGAAGGAGACGTCATTCTGGCACACGTCTGGGAAATAGAGGACCGGACCGCCGTTGGTACTAGCTACCCTTCCCGCTGCGGCGCTGCTCTGTGAGAGCCAGCCATTGCGGCGTGACGATTCGGTCGGACGCCCGGTCCCTTCCCGACATGCCAGCGGTGCGGACCCGAGCGCATTCCTATCTGCCTCCGGCAATGCGCGCAACGCTGCTGTCACCTCGGTGCAACTGCCATTGGTGTGCGAGATCGCATCGTGGACGCGGTCGCTAGCAGGCGTCGGAAAGCTAGGCGCTGCGTGCACGACTGCGGCCCCAGCCAAGCACGTCGTTGCAGTCAGAATGAGGCTTGCGAGAAGAATGAATGGTGAACGGTGAACGAACAATGTGCCCCCTTGGCGATGGTCTATTTCCTCAAACCCACTAAACTGTACTCAACTGCGCGATCCGAGGATCTGCAAGCCGCCAAATGGGTGACCCGGGGTGGTCGCGCGTACTTCTCCACCAGACCACTACAGAACGCTTGCTCGACGCGGTGATGGTGTGAGCGATGCCGTGGCATCACCTGGTCACAGGTCAGGCCTTGTCGGGTGCGCGGCGGGCTCGGGCGATCTTGGCGATGACGGGTGAGGCGGGTCGGCCAAGGATCCTGTCCAGTGTTTCGCGGAGCTGAGCGGCGGCGATGGTGTCAGGCCCGACCTTGACGACGCGCTTCGGCGCGGCCGCGGTGGGCTCCTGCTCGAGTCGTCATGGCGTCTGGTCCTGCTGTTCCTCAGGGTTCTGCACGAAGACGATTCCGTCCAGGTCTCGGCCGGCGGCCGCTGCCTCGAGTTCGTCCAGGCTGACGGGCTGGTTCAGTGCGTCGATCCGGACCGCGTCGACGGCCTCCTCTTCCTGACGAAGATCATGTCGGGCCAGGGTGCCCAGCATCCGCAATCCCGCGGCCCGGCGGTGCGGGTCCTCGCTGGTGGTGAGCGAGTCGGCCCATTAAACGCGCCGGAACCATTCCTCACGGCGAGCTCGGGCCATCTGAGTCCCTGATGGTGAGCGTGGCCGATCGGGCAGTAGGTGCACCCCGCGCCCCGAAGGCGGCGAATCGAGCAGCCGTCACCGCGCCGATCCCGGAACCGGATCCGGTTACCAGCACCACCCAGCCGGTGATCGATCAACCGGGTGCTGTCTCTGCTGTTGTCATGGTCCGTCCCTTCGAATGCGGTTCGCCCGCACCACTAGCCTTTCAGCCATGAGCACGCCCGTTCTGACCGCCGTCGCCTGGCCGTACGCCAACGGCCCCCGGCACATCGGCCACGTCTCCGGATTCGGTATCCCGGCAGACATCTACTCCCGCTATCAGCGGATGGCCGGCAACGACGTGCTGATGGTGTCCGGCACCGACGAACACGGCACCCCGATCCTGGTACTGGCCGAGCAGGAGGGCGTGCCGCCGCGGCAGCTCGCCGACCGTTACAACCGGGTGATCGTCGAAGACCTGCAGGGACTGGGGGTGAGCTACGACCTGTTCACCAGGACTGAGACGCGCAACCATTTCGCCGTCACCCAGGAGATGTTCCGGACGGTGCACCGCAACGGCTACTTCTTCGCCCGCACCTCCAAGAGCGCGATCAGCCCGTCCACCGGCCGGACCCTGCCGGACCGCTACATCGAGGGCACCTGCCCGATCTGCGGCTACGACGGGGCCAGGGGCGATCAGTGCGACAACTGCGGCAACCAGCTCGACCCGGTCGACCTGATCAATCCGCGGTCGAAGATCAACGGCGAGACACCGAAGTTCGTCGACTCCGAGCAGTTCATGCTCGACCTGCCGGCCCTGTCGATCGCCCTCGGAGACTGGCTGCACAGCCGCGCGGACTGGCGCCCGAATGTCCTCAAGTTCTCGCTGAACCTGCTGGAGGACATCCGGCCCCGCGCTATGACGCGGGACATCGACTGGGGCATCCCGGTGCCACTGGACGGATGGCGTGATCGGCCGGACAAGAAGTTGTACGTGTGGTTCGACGCCGTCATCGGCTACCTGTCCGCTTCCATCGAGTGGGCCCGCCGCTACGGTGCCGGCGGTCAGCCGGACGCCGACGCCTGGAAGTACTGGTGGGCCAACCCCGACGCCCAGCACCGGTACTTCATGGGCAAGGACAACATCACCTTCCATTCGCAGATCTGGCCGGCAGAGTTGTTGGCCTACAACGGGCAGGGCAAGCAGGGCGGCGAGCCGGGGCGGTACGGGCACCTCGATCTGCCCACTGAGATCGTGTCCAGCGAGTTCCTCACGATGAGCGGTTCGAAGTTCTCCACCTCCCGCGGAACCGTCATCTACGTCCGCGACTTCCTGCGGGAGTACGGCCCGGATGCGTTGCGCTACTTCGTCTCGGTCGCCGGTCCTGAGACCCAGGACGCGGATTTCACCTGGGAGGAGTTCGTGCGGCGCACCAACTTCGAACTCGCCAACGAGTGGGGCAACCTGGTCAACCGGTCGGTCGCCATGGCGCACAAGAACTTCGGCGCCGTCCCACCGGCCGGTAGCCGAACGGCAGCCGAGATCGAACTGCTGGCCGGCGCCGAGCGCGGATTTTCCGTGGTCGGAAACCTTCTGGGCCGCAGCCGTTTCCGGCAGGCGAGCAGCGAGGCAATGAAGGTGGTGGCGGCGGCCAACAAATTCATCTCCGACTCCGAGCCGTGGAAGATCTCCGGCGATCCCGATCGCCTGGGGACGGTGCTGAATACGGCCCTGCAGGTGGTCGACGACGTGAAGACGATGCTCACCCCGTTCCTGCCGCACTCCTCGCAGAAGGTGTTCCGGGCGCTGGGCGGGCGAGGGGTCTGGGCGGCCGAACCGGAGATCCGGACCGTCACCGACTTCGATGACGACGTCGAGGGTGCCGGACCCGACGTTGCCGAGTATCCGGTGCTCACCGGGCAGTGGGCTCATCAGCAGGCTGTCTGGGAGCGCCGCGTCCTCGAGGTCGGCACGCCACTGGCCAAGCCGACGCCGCTGTTCAGCAAGCTCGATCCGGGGCTCGGCGACACCGGGCCGGACTGGGCGCCGATCCATCGGGACTGATCGGCCACCGGACCCGCCTGCGAGACCAGCCGCACCCGACCCGGCCGCACCCGACCGGCCGCCGCGAGACCAGCCG
>JAABUT010001283.1_pt1 | contig 29833 bp, 33 predicted proteins | sample 5559281 | NCBI WGS metagenome assembly JAABUT01 (sample SAMN10711880, study PRJNA513359) | rock metagenome | isolation source: Antarctica rocks | place: Antarctica: Victoria Land, Ricker Hills nord | collected 2016-01-04
TCGCCAGCAGGCGGCAGAGCGGGCGCAGGATGCGGCCGGCTTCCGGGGCGGCGGCCAGCAGGGCCGCCATCGCCGGGTCGGCGAGCAGGGCCTGAAGCTGGCAGCCGTAGGAGGCCGCCTCCCCCGGCAGCAGGCGGATCAGCCAAGTGTGGCTGCGCGGCAGGCGCAGGGCGGCGGCTGGTGCCGTGCGGGCGGGTGCTGTGGAAGCGGAGCGGGTGCGCGGGCGGGCTGGGGCGGCAGGGTGTCCGGCGGTGAGGCGGGCCACCAGGGCGTCGAAGCGGGCGGTGAGGCGGGCGAGGCGGGTCCAGAGCAGCATGACGAGGGGTGCCACCGCGTGGTCGCGGCCGGCGCAGGCGGCGGCAGCCTTCTGCAGCCCGGCGACGATGAGCGTCAGCCAGTGGGCCAGAGGGGTGAAGAGAAGCGGCAAATTCATAACGCCAATAAACCATATCGGCCCTGGCGGCGCAAAGAGTATCTTCTTATGGCAAAGGCCTGGCCTGCTCTGCGCGCCCGCCCTGCTTCAGGCGATTGCCCTGCGATGCGCCCCCATCCCCACCCGGTGCGCCAACCAGCCCAGGTGGGAGGCGGACAGGATGCTGCTCAGGGTGGCCCAACGAGCGAGGCATCGACGGTCACGCGTAGGTAGTTTCCGAGGCTGTCGGCCTGACCGTCAGATGACCCAATGTCCAAAGCGCGGATGGTGCTTGCCTTTGCCGCCTGGGCTGTTCTCAGGATCGAGAAGTTGGGCCTATGGATCGTTCAAACATCGCCGGCACTGGCAGACCCTTTGCCGCTCATTCTGTTCATTCGCTTCGGAGATGGGGAGAGCCGCCCATTGTCGACCGGCGCATGATGCCGTCCATGCCGAGGAACGCTTCACCGGTCGTGTTGCCCTTTCCAGCGTTCATGCTTGGCTGGCGTTGCCGTGTCTGACGCAATCCGCAGGGGACATGGTCCTGCTTTGCTTCTGCCGGGTTTCCTGCCTGACGCGGTGAGCTTTGCCTTTCAGTTCACCTTGGCGCTGCTGCTCGCCTACCTGGTCAGTTTTGCGATGCAGCTTGAGGCCGCGTCCAGCGCCGGCGTCTGCGTTGCCATCGTGATGCAGCCCTCCCTTGGCATGGCAGCCAGCAAGGCGTTCTACCGGGTCCTGGGCACCGTGCTGGGCGGCGCCGTCGCCTTGGTGCTCGTGTCCGTCTTTCCACAAGACCGGACCATGCTGCTCATCGCGTTCGGCATCTGGCTCGGGGCCTGCACCTATGTCGCCTCGCTGCTGCATGATTTCAGGTCGTACGGGGCGGCCCTTGCGGGCTACACGGTTGCGATCATCGCGATCCTGGGGATCGATGACCCGTCCGGCTCGCTGCTCGCAACGCTCAACCGGGTAGCGGCGATCCTCATCGGGTCGTGTGCGTGGCCCTTGTGAACTCGATCTTCAGCGTGGACTCCGCGCACGGGCAGTTGTGCATCGGACTCCAGCGACACCTCGACAAGGCACGGAGCAGCGCACTGGGTGTTCTCGACCTCCGGGAAACGCTCGACGAAGCAGCCTGCCTGCAACAGGCCACCGAGATCCTGGACCTGAGAACCTTGGCGACCTACGCCACCGCAGAGCTTGCCGACGGCCTCAAGCGGAGCCGGGCGGCTGAGGGCGCGCTCGCAGCCTTGCTGGCGATGCTGGCTGCGACACGGACGCTGAGCCAGTTCTCGCCCCCGGCCAGAGATGTGCCGCTTTCCGCGGTCGAGGCCCATCTCCGCGCTGTGTCACATGCGGTCCGGGGGTCGCTTCCAGCGCCGCCGCTTGCCCATCTGCCCATCGAGCCGCTTGCGGCACTTGTGATGGAGCGGGCCACCGCGCTCGCAAGCGCGCACCGGGAGGCGCAGGCTTGGCTGGACGCCACCGTCACGGGGGCGGCGGGGCTTCCGGTCCAGGTCCGGTTGCGCTCGGACCCTGACCGGATCGCAGCGCTGCTGAACGCCGTCCGCGTGATGATTGCCCTTGGCCTTGCTGCAACGTTCTGCGTGCTCGGCAACGACCGCAGCGTCGGCGTTGCCGTCGGGTTCACAGTTCTGGCTTTCCGCCTGATCCTGCCGGTCCGGCCTGAGCGCCGGCTGTGCAGGGTTGCTGATGCGGCAGCAGGGCCGCGCGCTGCGCCGCTACGGCATCCTGGAGGGCTGACGCGATATGGCGCGAAACCAACGTGTACGGGGTCCTGATATCGCTCCTGCCCTGGAGCCTGGAACGGCCTGATCTCGCGCCTGCTCACATGGGTCGGGGGCTGACAGGCCTGCAGCCGCGGTGACGTCTAGGATGATCTGTGTCCAGTCCGACGTGGTGGCCAGTGTCGAACGTGCTCAGGACATGGCGCGCCACTGGTTCGAGCGACTCACGCCGCAAAGCTTGGTGGGTTAGGTGGATTGCCCTTGTGGTCAACAATGGAGGGTGCGGAACACGATGGCTTCGATTTTGGCAGCCCTGGACGGACAGGCCAGCCCGGCCTAGCGTTTCATACAACGAATATCGATGGCGGGAGCATCCAGGACATGGCCGATCAATCCGGAACCGGGAACTTCGTGACCCTGCGGCGTGACGGCGCGGTCGGCGTCATCACCGTGGACAACCCGCCGGTGAACGCGCTCAGCCCGGGCGTGCCGGAGGGCATCATGGCCTGCCTGGCCGAGGCCAACGCCGACGCGGAGATAAAGGCGATGGTGCTGATCGGCGCCGGGCGCAGCTTCATCGCCGGCGCTGATATTCGTACATTCGGCACCGGGCGGAAGCGCATGCCGATCGGCAGCCGCAGCCACGACCTGCTGGAATTGAGCGACAAGCCGGTGGTCGCCGCCATTCACGGCTTCGCGCTGGGCGGCGGGCTGGAGAACGCGCTGTCCTGCCAGTACCGCATCGCCGCGGCGTCGGCGAAGGTGGGCCTGCCGGAGGTGCTGATCGGCATCCTGCCCGGCGGCGGCGGCACCCAGCGCCTGCCGCGGCTGATCGGCGCCAAGGCCGCGCTGGAGATGATCGTCACCGGCCGCCACGTGCCGGCCCCCGAGGCGCACAGGATGGGCATCGTCGACGAGCTGGTGCCCGAAGGCGGCGACCTGCTGGCGTCCGCAATCGCCATGGCCAACCGGATGGCCGACATCCGGCCGCTACCACGGGTCAGCGCGCGCGACGCCGCCCTGCCCGACCCGGGCATCTTCGACGCCATGCGCAAGTCCATCGCCCGCAAGGCGCGCAACCAGAAGGCGCCGTACAACTGCATCGCCGCCGTGGAAGCCGCCTGCGCGCTGCCGTTCCGCAAGGGGCTGGAACGCGAGCAGGAACTGTTCCTGGAGCTGGAGAACGCGCCCGAGGCCCGCGCGTTGCGCTACGCCTTCTTCGCCGAGCGCGAGGCCGCCAAGGTGCCCGGCCTGGCGAAGTCGGCGCCGGCCAAGGTCGCGGCGGCGGCGGTGATCGGCGCCGGCACCATGGGCGGCGGCATCGCCATGAGTTTCGCCGACCAGTGCGTGCCGGTGCAGGTGCTGGAAGCCTCGGCCGAGGCGCTGGACCGCGGCATGGCGCGGATCAGGAGTAATTACGCAACATCGGTAAAGCGCGGCAGCCTGGCGCAGGCGGACATGGACGCGCGGCTGGCGTTGATTTCCGGCGTCACCGAGTACGAGGCGCTGGCCGGCGCGGACGTGGTGGTCGAGGCCATCTTCGAGGAGATGGAGCCGAAGAAGGCGGTGTTTGCCCGCCTGGACCAGGTGATGAAGCCCGGCGCGCTGCTGCTGTCCAACACCTCGGCGCTGGACGTCGACGAGATCGCGGCGGCGACGAAGCGCCCGCAGGACGTGGCGGGGGCGCATTTCTTCAGCCCGGCCAACGTGATGAAGCTGCTGGAGGTGGTGCAGGGGCGCGAAACCTCGCCGGCGACGCTGGGCGCCACGATGGCGCTGGGCCGGCAGATCGGCAAGCTGTCGGTGGCCTGCGGCAACTGCGACGGCTTCCTCGCCAACCGCTCCCGCGCGCCGTTCAACAGCGAGATGGTCATCCTGCTGGAGGAAGGGGCGCTGCCTGAGCAGGTCGACCGGGTGATGGTCGAGTTCGGCTACCCAATGGGACCCTTCGCGGTGGGCGACCTGGCCGGGCTGGACATCGGCTACGCCGGGCGCCGCCGCCGCCTGGCCGCCAACCCCAACTATCGTACCCTGCCGATCGCCGACCGGCTGTTCGAGATGGGCCGCTACGGCCAGAAGACCGGCGCCGGCTGGTATCGCTACGAACCTGGCGACCGCACGCCGCACCCCGATCCGGTGGTGAGCCAGTTGATCGCCGACATGGGCCGCGAGCTGGGCGTGACGCCGCGCAGCTTCATCGACACCGAAATCCTGCAGCGGCTGCTGTTCGCCTCCGTCAACGAGGCCTGCAAGATACTGGAGGAAGGCATCGCCCACCGCGCCAGCGACGTTGACGTGATGTGGCTGCACGGCTTCGGTTTCCCTCGGTATCGCGGCGGCCTGATGTTCTGGGCCGACGACATCGGCGTGCAGGCGGTCTACGACCAGATCTCGCGCTGGCACCAGCTGTACGGAGAGCGTTGGGCGCCGTCGAAGCTGTTGCGCGATCTGGCACAGGCTGGCACGCCGTTTCGCGATAGCGCAGGCGGCGTCGGCGCAAAGCGCCAGGGCAGCGGCAGCGCGAAAACATGATCGACAAGACCGTCCGCAACGTCGCCGAGGCGTTGGCCGGCGTGCAGGATGGCGCGGTGGTGCTGATCGGCGGCTTCGGATCGGTGGGCGAACCGGTGGCGCTGATCGAAGGGTTGATCGAGCAGGGCGCACGTGACCTGACCCTGGTGGGCATCCACGCCGGCATCGGCGCCGACCCCGTGGCTCGGCTGGTGGGTTTGGGCCGGGTGCGCCGGGTGATCGTCAGCTGGACCCGCAGCAGCAGCGCCGAGTCCGCCTTCGGGCCGCTGTTCCGCGCCGGCGGCATCGAGCTGGAGCTGGTCCCGCAAGGCACGCTGGCCGAACGCATCCGCGCCGCCGGTGCCGGCGTGCCGGCCTTCTTCACCGCCACCGCCGCCGGTACGATGCTGGCCGCCGGCAAGGAGGTCCGCGAGATCGGCGGGCGCGAATACGTCCTGGAACAGGCGATCCACGCCGATCTGGCATTGATCGAGGCCTGGGAAGGCGATCGTTGGGGAAACCTGACATACCGACGCGCCGGACGGAACTTGAATCCGGTGATGGCAACGGCTGCCGAAATGACGGTGGCGCAGGTGCAACATCTGCGCACATTGGGTGAAATCGACCCCGATCACGTCGTCACCCCCGGTATTTTCGTGCAGCGGGTGCTGCATCTGCCGTATGGCGATCCACCGTTCTGATATAGCAAGCAAGACGAACGGCCGCGTGGCTTCTATTTGCGGGCTTGGAACAGGGAAATCAGCTGTGGAACGCGCACGAAACGCCCGGCTATGCCAACGCGGCCGCCGCCATCGAAATATGCTGAGCGCCCTGCTGGCCGGCTGCGCCTGAGGAGCGTTCTCCACCCAGTCCGGACGCGTCGGCTTCGATGACGGCAGCGACGCCTGCCGCCAGCAGGTGGCGGCGCTGGACTCGACGGGCAACTACTGCGGCGCCGACATCCTGACCGGCGCCGCCCTAGGCGCGGTGACAGGCGGCCTGGCCAGCGGACTGACCGGCGGCGAGTGGCGCGGCGCGCTTGTGGGTGCGGGTACCGACGCGGTGCTGGGCGGCGCCACCGGCCACTGAGGCGCGCTGCAACGGCAGCAACAGGACCAAGCCGGGCTGCAGGCACAGGTTCGCGGCGACCTGGCGCGCGAAAACGCCCAGATCGGCCGCACCCAGGTCGCCGGTCGCATCGACCGACCCGCCGCACTGGCAGCGATGGCCCGGGTAAAACAGCAGGCGCAACGCGACCTCATCCTCGTACAACAGATCAACGGCCAGATCGCCGGCCGCGGCGACCAGTTCGAGGTTGCCGCCGAAAACCTGCGTCCGGGCACCAAGGCCATCCTTGCCGCACCGGCGCCACGCCAGGCGACCCTGCGCCAGTCGGTGGACGGCGGCACGGTGGAGTTCGCCACGGCGGCCGGGCTGCAGCGGTTTTCGCTGGCGAACCGCCGGATTGTGCCCGTGGCAAAGGCTGACGTGGCACCGGCGGTGGCACGCACGCAGGCGCCTGGCGTGGTTCTGGCCGGCTGGCAGGACAGCAATGCGCCCCGGCTGAACGGCGACGCTTTGCGGCTTGGGCGCAGCGAGTTATCGCGCGCCGCCGCCCTGCTGCCCGACGGCGGCGTGCTGCTGGGTACCGACACCCATCTGCAGCTGTTTGGCCAGGATGGACTGGAACGCGCCGCAACCGATGTTCCAGCCCCGGTTTCTGCGGTCACGGTGACGGCGGGTGTTGCGGTGGCGACCTTGCTGGGCGGCTCGGTGCGCTGGTAGGGCTGCAACCGATGGAGCTGCTGCGGGAGCGTGCGGCGCCGTTCGCCCCGGATGAAGGCTTGGCTGAACTGACGCGCTGGCTGCTGTTCACCCCCGAAGGCTTCTTCGATCACGCCGAACGCGACGGCAACGAGCCGGTCGGCGTACACCTGAACCGCGCCCGCAACCAGCAGCCGGACTGGGTCAGCTTCTCACAGGCTTATCGCGTGCTGTATGCGCCGGCGTTGGTGCGGGCGCGGCTGCTGGGCGATGCCGGCCCGGCGCAAACCCGACTGGTGGAACTGGGCGACATCCGCCCGCGCCTGGCCCGCCAGCCGGTCGCCGAAGTGCCCGCCGCCTGCATTTCCGGCACTGGGGCCGCCTGCGTGCCGATCTTGCTGGCCCGCGGTCAGTCGATAAGCCTGCCGGGTGGTGCGGAACGGGTGCGGCTGACTGCGAAAGTGGTGACCGCGAACTTGGCCTCGGGCCGCTGACGTGTTCGTCAAGGAAGCGCTGGACAGCTGCGACAACCGCAACGGCGTGTTCCTCTACGCCATTGCCAAAGCCCTGGCCGGCCGCGCCGGACAGGACGCCGACGGCAACCTGGGCGCGTTGTCACTCGGCGAATACGTGTTTCGTCGCGTCGGTCAGCTCGCGCGAGAAAAAGGCCATGACCAGGACGCCCTGTTCCGAACCGCCCAACGCGATCTGCGATCGTTCCCGGTGGCCCGGGTGGCGAAGCAAAGGCTTACGCGACGGTCTCGGCGGGGGGGCGGCGTTGTTGCCAGAGGGCCAGGAAGTCGATGGGTTGTACGAGTACGGGGGGGAAACCACCGTCGCGGGTGACGTCGGCGAGGATATTGCGGGCGAAGGGAAACAGGATTCTGGGGCATTCTACCAGAAGGACGGGTTCCATGGTGTTCTCGGGGATGCCGGTCAGGGTGAAGACGCCGGCGTAGGCGAGTTCGGCCAGGAAGACGTTGGCGAGGGTTTCGCCTGGTTTGGCTTGTTCGGTGGCGTCGACGGCGACGGCGCGGATGGCCAGCACGACCTCAAACACATTCTCGCCGTCGGTGATGCGGCGAGCCTGCACATCAAGGTTGATGTCGACCCGCGGAGCGCTGCGCAGCGTGGTGAACACGGCTGGTGCGCCTGGGACCTCGAAGGACAGGTCCTTGATGTATTGGATGTTCACGACCAGGGGGGCTGGTGGTGCGGCACCGTTGGCGGGCGCGGTGGTGGTTTCAGACATCAGGCTCTCCATAGGCCGCGGTTGGGCGCACCGTAGGTCGGGCGTTGCAGTCGGGCGGTAGCACAGGCGCCACGGCAGCGAAAGTCGGAGCTATGATGAGCGGGCGTTGTTTGGCCTGTCCCGCGATGTGGGTTTGCCGGCGACCTCCGCACGGATGGCGGCAGCCAGATCGGGGTTGGCGCGGCGGATCTGCTTGATGCGCAGGACGGCGGCGGTGCTTGGCAGCGGCCGTATTTCCCAACTTTCCAGAAACAGCAGGTCGTTGATGGCGTAAGGGTCGCGCACCTGGGCCAGTGCGCGGCGCAAGGTTGCGGTGGCTGCGAGGACGGGACGGAACAGTGTCGCATCGGTGGCCATGACGATATCCTGTTGGGCGGCAGCGCAGGTCGCAGTTCGATTTCACCGCAAGCCGCATGATTGCGCCTGCATACATTGGAAGACGTTAACTTTTTCGATACTGCACGTGACATGAGGAAGTCAGGACGGTGGCAGCCATACCTCCAGGGTTCCGGGTGGCGGCAGCGGGCGGAAGCTGGAAAAATCCTGCACGATCCAGTCGACCTCCGGCTGGTTGCGTTCGGCAGCCAGGGTGGCAGCCAGCCGTCGCGCCGCCTCGCGGTCTTCGGCGCTGTAGTAGCGGATGGCTGGGCGGAGCGGAACGCTGTCGACCGGGCGCAACTCGGTGCGTGCTGTGGTGGTGTCCAGCACTGACGACATTCGCGCCGCTGCGGTGCGGGCGGCATCGGAGGTCGACTTGTAGTGGATCACCACCCGATGGGTGTTGGCCGCGGCATCGTTGCGGGGTGGCGCGGCGGTGGGAGGATCGGGGTTGGGTAGGGCAGCGGGCTGGGCTGTGCCGGCGCGGGTTTGTTCCTGGGCCAGGTAGTTCGCCAGATATTGTTCGAACAGCTGATCGCGTTGGGCGGAACTCAGCCCGGCGACTTCCGCGCGACCCTGGCGGAGGAAGGCGTCAAAGGATTGCCTGAGCTGCCGGCGCATGGCGGGGCTGATGCTGGGCAGCACATGTGGCCCGGCGTCGGGCGCCGTCGCGATGCGCGGCGGTGCTGCGGCAGGTGGCGCAGGCCGGAGCACCGTGGTGGGTGCCGCGGCCGCCGGAGCAACGGTCATCGCGGTCGGCGCATTGGCTGGCGGCTGTGCCACACCCGCCGTTGTGGGTTGAAGTGCCGCAGACGAAGGCATCGCAGGTTGGGGCGCCGTCGGCTGGGTCGTCGTGGGCCGGGTCGTCGTGGGCCGGGTCGATGCGGGCCTGTCGGATGTGGACTGTCCGATTTGGGACGGCGCGGATGGTGTAAACCGTGGATAGCCGATGCCGCCGGCATAGACCAGCGCGGCCAGCATCGTCGCTCCGGCCGCAGCAAGCACCGGCACGAGGCGCCGGGGTGACCTCCGGGCCTTCACGGCGGCGCCCCGGGTGCGCATGGCGACCCTGGGAACCGATGGCATCCGGGCTCCCGATGCGATCGGGATGACCGATGGCGGAGGCATGTCAGTCAGCGCCGGCAACACCACAACCGTGGCAAGCTGGGCACGGAGCACGGCGAAAGACTGCTCCTGCAGCAGCTCCCGAAACGCTTCGGTGCCGACGAACACGACCTGAACCGGCTTCAGCGTCGGGTCTGACGCCCGGGTCAGCAGGTGCAGCAGCCTGATCGACGGCGGCAACAGCGTTTCGGCCTGTTCAACCACCAACACGGTATGGCTTCCGCCACGCCCCCGCAGCGCATGCATTATCCGCGACGCCGCGTCAGGATCGTGTTCGGCATCGCTTTCGTCGCAGATCTGGGCAAGCAACCCGTTCGACGAAAGCGGTTTGCCCGAAGGATTGCCAATCCGCACGAAGCTGATCGGCCGATCCGCCAGGCTTTGCATCACAACCGCCATCACGTTGGCTTTGCCGCTGCCATGCGGACCGATGAGCGCCGTCAACGGCTGGCGATCAATGATGGCCTTGGAGATCAGCTGCGCGGCCGTAGCTGGGGTTTCTGTCGACGCCATGCCTACATGGCCGATCATGGCGTCTCTGCGGAGGCAGCACACGGCGGCCGTATGTCTGCGGCCTGACGCTCCGGAGCCGGCAGGCTGCCGTCCTTCTGCCAATCCTCGAACTGTCGAAAGAGTTTAGCCTTGTCGGCTTCAGTAAGATCGGGGCGGTTGGCGCAGGCTTGGCGCAGACCTGGCAACCCGCCTGTCAGGGAGGTGGGTTTGCGCGGCAACGGCAGCGGCGGCGGCTCGCGGCTGACGACGTAGGATGCAGGAGGATAGCTGTAGACAACAGGTGGCGGTACGCAACCTGCGACACAGACCACCGCCAGCATGGACAAGCCGCCACGGAAGCCGTTGCCGATACGTTTCGGCACCCGCTGGCCACGCATCCGATCCCCCGTGTTGTCATGGTCAGGTCAGTCTGGCCACAGACAGCAACGCGCCACCGGCTCTGCGGTTTCGTCGCCTGGGCGTGTTTCACTCGGATGCCCTTTCGGGTTCGGGGCATGTCGATGCGACCAAGCCCCGGGCGGATGGCTCTCCAGCCGCCCGGGGCCCGCGGATCAGTAACGGTAAAGGTCGTGCTTGAACGGTCCTGAAACCGGCATGCCGATGTAGTCCGCCTGCTTCGGCGACAACCGGGTCAGCTTGGCGCCGACCTTGGACAGATGCAGCGCCGCCACCTTCTCGTCCAGATGCTTCGGCAGGGTATAGACCTTGTTCTCGTATTTGCCGGCCGGCGCGGTCCACAGCTCGAGCTGCGCCAGCACCTGGTTGGTGAAGCTGGCCGACATCACGAAGCTGGGATGGCCGGTGGCGTTGCCGAGGTTGACCAAGCGGCCCTCGGACAGCACGATCAGGCGTTTCTGGTCGGAGAACACCACCTCGTCGACCTGCGGCTTGACGTTGTCCCAGGTGTAGTTGCGCAGCGCGTCGATCTGGATTTCGCTGTCGAAATGGCCGATGTTGCACACGATGGCGCGGTGCTTCATGGCGCGCATATGGTCGATGGTGATCACGTCGACGTTGCCGGTCGCGGTGACGAAGATGTCGCCGCTGGGAGCACTGTCATCCATGGTGGTGACCTCGTAGCCTTCCATGGCTGCCTGCAGCGCACAGATCGGGTCCACTTCGGTGACCATCACGCGGCAGCCGGCGTTGCGCAGGCTGGCAGCCGAGCCTTTTCCCACGTCGCCGAAGCCGCACACCACGGCGACCTTGCCGGCCATCATCACATCGGTGCCGCGGCGGATCGCGTCCACCAGCGACTCACGACAGCCATAAAGGTTGTCGAACTTCGACTTGGTGACGCTGTCGTTCACGTTGATGGCAGGCACCTTCAGAGTCCCGGCCTTGGCCATCTCCCACAGCCGGTGCACACCGGTGGTGGTTTCCTCGGACAGGCCGCGGATGTCGTCGAGCATGGCCGGATACTTGTTGTGCAGCAGCGCCGTCACGTCGCCGCCGTCGTCCAGGATCAGGTTCGGGGTCCAGCCGTCAGGCCCGCGCACGGTCTGCTCGATGCACCACCAGAACTCCTCCTCGTCCATGCCTTTCCAAGCAAAGACCGGTGTTCCGGTGGCGGCGATCGCCGCGGCGGCATGGTCCTGGGTCGAGAAAATGTTGCACGACGACCAGCGCACCGTGGCGCCCAGGTGTTCCAGCGTCTGGATCAGCACGGCGGTCTGGATGGTCATGTGCAGGCAGCCGACGATGCGAGCGCCGGCCAGGGGCTTGGTGGTGCCATACTCGTCACAGATCGCCATCAGCCCGGGCATCTCGTCCTGCGCCATCGAGATCTCCTTCTGCCCCCAGGCAGCCAGCGAGATGTCGCGCACCTTGAAATCTTCGGCCATCACAAACCCCTATACGTTGCCGCGCGTATATAAGGATATCTGCATGTGAGCAACCGTGTTCAGGACCCTGTCAGCGCACCAGCAGCCCCTGCCCGGTCGGCAAGGTCAGGATCGTGCGATCGTTGACGCGCGAAGGCATCGAAGGCGTCCTTCTGGGGGCGGTGGGTATCCCAGGCGTAGTCATCCAGCAGGACCATCGCGCCGGGCACCAGGCGGTCCCAGAAGAAGTTCAGCGCAGCGATCTCGGGCAGCACGATGTTCATGTCAATGGACAGATAGGCGACGCTGCGGCCAAGCGGAAACTGCGTCAGGATGTCGGGCACGGTGCCGCGCGTGACGCGGCAGCGTGGCCAGGGGGCGAAGCTTTCCACCGTGTGGGCGTGGCATTCCTGATAGGAGTGCCGATTGTGCCAGCTGCCGATACCCTGGCGCTCGGCGTCCGACATCTGCGCGTCGGGAATGCCGTCATAGGTGTCGAACAGCCAGAAATCACGGTCGAGCCGGTTGAAGTCCAGCCATTCGCAGATCGCCAGCGACAGCAGGCCGGTGTTGACGCCGCACTCGACGAAATCGCCGTCAAGCAAGGCGGCCTGGCGGTAGTGGGTCAGTTTGAACGGGTGTCATGGCTATGTGCCTGACGCTGGCTATCTTTCCAGCCTGGACGAGCCAAACTGACCCACTACCGGCCTGGCTGGCGGCCCAGATGGCGACGTGAGCGATCCAGCGCGCGTCGTCGGTGTGCGGCGCCGATTTCCCCATGCGGCTCCATCCCGCCGCATAGGCGCGCTGAAAACGCGGGTCGCCAAGGAAGTCGGCGGACTTGCCGAAGACCCGCAACCCGGAACCGGAATAGCTGTATTCGCGCAGCACCGGTTGGCTACCGGCAGCGAAGACCACCTCGCCACGATCGTACTGCATGGCGATCGCGCGCGGCAGCGTGTCGGCGTCGTTCGGGTTCATGCCTTGCCCTCAGGAACAACCGGGTATTTTACCCGACAGGCCTGATGTTGGAGGAGAAGAATGAAGCCGGAGTTAAGCCGCCTCGGCTCAGGTGTTCATCGCGTCGAAGAAGCTCTGGTTGGTCTTGCTGTATTTCAGCTTGTCCAGCAGGAAGTCCATCGCGTCCATGGTGCCCATCGGGTTCAGGATGCGACGCAGCACCCACATCTTGGACAAGCTGGCCTTGTCCACCAGCAGCTCTTCCTTGCGGGTGCCGGACTTGGTGATATCGATGGCCGGGAAGGTGCGCTTGTCGGACAGCTTGCGGTCCAGCACGATCTCGGAGTTGCCGGTGCCTTTGAACTCCTCGAAGATCACCTCGTCCATGCGGCTGCCGGTGTCGATCAGGGCGGTGGCGATGATGGTCAGGCTGCCGCCTTCCTCGATGTTGCGTGCGGCGCCGAAGAAGCGTTTGGGGCGCTGCAACGCGTTGGCATCCACGCCGCCGGTCAGCACCTTGCCTGATGACGGCACCACGGTGTTGTAGGCGCGCGCCAGACGAGTGATCGAGTCAAGTAGAATGACCACGTCGCGCTTGTGCTCGACCAGACGCTTGGCCTTTTCCAGCACCATCTCGGTGACCTGCACGTGGCGCGTCGCCGGCTCGTCGAAGGTGGAGGCGACGACCTCGCCCTTCACCGTGCGGGCCATGTCGGTCACCTCCTCCGGCCGCTCGTCGATCAGCAGCACGATCAGGAAGGCCTCGGGGTGGTTCGTCGAGATCGAGGTGGCGATGCTTTGCAGCATAACGGTCTTGCCGGTGCGCGGCTGGGCGACGATCAGCGCACGCTGGCCCTTGCCGATCGGCGCGATCAGGTCGATCACGCGCGGGATCATGTCGCGCGTGCTGCCCTTGGCCGGCAGCTCCTTCATCTCGATTTCCATGTTCAGCCGCTGGTCGGGATACAGCGGCGTCAGGTTGTCGAAATTTATTCTGTGTTTCACCGCCTCGGGCGGCTCGAAGTTGATGGTGTTGAGCTTCAGGAGAGCGAAATAGCGTTCGCCTTCCTTGGGCGCGCGGATCTGGCCTTCCACCGTGTCGCCAGTGCGCAGGCCGTAGCGCCGCACCTGACTGGGGCTGACATAGATGTCGTCGGGGCCGGGCAGGTAGTTGGACTGCGGGCTGCGCAGATAGCCGAAGCCGTCGGACAGGATTTCCAGCGTGCCTTCGCCGTAGATGGCCTGCTCGTTGTCGGCCAGGTTCTTCAGGATCGCGAACATCATGTCCTGCTTGCGCAGGGACGACGCGTTCTCGATCTGCAGCGACTCCGCGAAGCTCAGCAGGTCGGCCGGAGCTTTTGCCTTGAGTTCGGCGAGGTGCATCGTGCCACCTTGGTTGATGATCGTTCGGGAAAAAGGGGCATGTGGCGACGGGGGCAGGACGCCCAAACGCCCGGCAGCTCACGCAAGCGGAAAACCGATCCGTGCGGGATGGAACGCGCTCATCCTGGAACGGCCCAACCAGCAGGAAAACAAAATAGGAAGCATCGCAACGGCGGATGCCGGCAACGCGGGGTGTATGTAATGTCCAGCCGCCTCGCCGTCAAGCCGTCGGCGTTTTGCGTTCCATCGTCATCCATTTGCCGTCCGTCTCGCCCAGGGAGAACCCGAAGCGAACGTACAGGCCGTGCGCATCGCTGGTGGTCAGCGTCCAGTTTCCCACGGTGGCCAGTTCAGGATGCGCCAGTATGGCCGCCACCAGCGACTTGCTGAGGCCGAGGCCACGGGATTGTGGATGGATGAACACGTCTCCCAGATGAGCGCGCAGGGCGTAGTCGGTCAGCAGCCTAGCGCAGCCGACCTGGCTGTCATCCGGGGCGTAGACGCCGAAGCACAGGCAGTTGGCCCAACTGCGCTCCGTCACCTGCCGCGGTCGGCCGACCGCCCAATAAACCTGCGCCATCGCGCCGTGAACGAACTCCATGTCCAACCGCGACCGCGCGTCGCTGACGACATGGCCACTCGGCAGCGACACCTCGTGCGCCATCAGAACGGCTTCACGATGACCATGACGACGATCACCACCATCAGCACCGTCGGCACCTCGTTGGCCATGCGGTAGAAGCGAGGCGCCTTGCGGTTGCGGTCCTCCATGAACTCCCGCCGCCACTTGGACGAGGCGCCATGGAAGCCGGACATCAGGATGACGGCGGCCAGCTTCACCTGCCACCAGCCGGCGCTCCAGTCCACCACGCCCGGGGTCCACGCCAACAGCAGGCCGAAGCCCCAGGTGGCGATCATGGCCGGATTCATGATGAGCTTCAGCAGCTTGTACTCCATCACCTTGAACCGCTCGCTTTCCGCCGATCCGCGGGCGACATCGCAATGATACACGAACAGCCGCGGCAGGTAGAACAATCCCGCCATCCAGGCGATCAGGCTGATGACGTGCAGCGACTTGGTCCAGGGATACAGCGTCGCCAGCACATCACTCATCGCGACGCCGACCGCAGCAACCCGGGCAGGTCGGACATCGAGGCGAACGGCACCGCACCCACTGCGGCGAGCATCGCGCCGTCGCCGTGCGGGTCGTAGCCCAGACAATCCATCCCGGCGGCAACCGCGGCGCGGGCACCGGTCGGGCTGTCTTCGATGACGACGCATTCGCCGGGTGCCACGCCCTGGGCGGCCGCCGCGGCCAGGTAGATGTCCGGCGCCGGCTTGCCCCGCGCCACGTCGGTGTAGCTGTGCAGCCGCCCGGCCACGCGGTCGGTGAAGCCGAGGGTGCGAAATTTCACCGCCATCTCCTCGTGGCGAGAATTGGAGGCGACGCGCCACGCCAGCCCCATCGCCTCGATCGCGTCGATGGCTTCCAGAGCGCCGGGAATGGCGGTGCCCTCTGCCGCGATGCGGGCGAGGAAGCCCTCAAGGAACCGTGCCTCCCAATCCGCCGGCAACCCGGCGCCGGTGCGCGCCTCGATCATCGGGATCATGACGTCGAAACTTTTGCCGAGGAATTCAGCGGCCGCCTCCTCAGGCGTCATATGCCAGCCCAGCGCGGTGACGGCGGCGGCCACCTCGCGGCTGGCGATCGGCTCGCTGTCGATCAGCACGCCGTCGCAGTCGAAAATCACCAGGCGGAGCGGCACGGTGCGGGCGCGCATCAGCCCGGCGGCAGTCATGTGCGTGTGGATGTGGGTCACGCGGGCTCGGCAACCAGGGTTCGGGCAGCGGTCGGTTCGGGCGTGCCGGCCCGGGCATGCGGGCAGTCGCCGTGCGCCTTCGGGCAGGTGCGGCCGCCGGCGAAGCTGCACAGTCCGGGGCCGCGCAACCGGGCACGGCGCACCAGCCCTGCCAGGGCGGCGATGAACCTCGGATCGGAGTTCTGCGCCGGAGTGCGGAAATACCCGGGCACGCCCTTGGCATGTGCCAGTTCGGCATATTCCACATCCAGCTCCACCAGCGTCTCGGAATGCTCCGACACGAAGGCGATCGGCACCACCAGGAGAGCGGTCCTGTCGTGAGCCGCCCGCTCGATCTCGTCCTCGGTGGAAGGCCCGATCCATTTCTGCGGCGTGGCGCGCGACTGGTAGCAAACGCGGCTGTCCAGGTCGGGGATGGCGAGCTGGCGGGTGATGGCGGCCGCGGTGCGCTCGATCTGGAACTGGTAGGGATCGCCACGCCGGATGATCGTCTCCGGCAGGCCATGCGCGGAATACAGCACCCGCAACGGCACGGCCAGGTCCAGCGCCGCCCGTGCCGCGGCGTAGCTGGCAGCGATCATGGCGGCGCTGGCTGCGGTAAAGTCCGGGTCGGAATGGTAGCAGCACAATGCGGTCGTCGGCTTCACCAGCCCGACCGAGGCCGCCGCCGCGCGCCAGCCGGTCAGGGAGCTGCCGGTGGTGGTGGTCGAGTAGTGCGGATACAGCGGCAGCAGCACCACCTCGTCCGGGTTCCAGGCTTTCACCTCGCGCGCCACCGCTTCGCTGAACGGATGCCAATAGCGCATTGCGGGGAAACAACGCACGTCCAGCTCCGGCAAGGCTGCCTCCAGCGCGCGGGCCTGCGCCACCGTCAACTCCAGCAACGGCGACTTGCCACCCAGCAGCGCGTAGTTGGCGGTGGCCGCCTTCACGCGGGCATAGGCGATGATGCGCGCCAGCCAGGGCCGCACGAAGAACGGCACCCGCAGGATGGCAGGATCGCGGAACAGGTTGACCAGGAACGGGCGGATCGATTTCGGCTGGTCAGGACCGCCCAGGTTGAACAGCACGACGGCTATGCGCGGAGGCTTCGGTGCGATGTAGGTCATGCCGCGAAAGTTGGCCGCTGGCATCCTTGCGTCAAGAAGGGGGACGTCAAGCGGAACGGCATCCACGTTCATGCTGCCCGGACCTGTGCCACCAGAGCGCCGACATGGTCCGGCGAGGTATGCGGCACCACGCCGTGGCCGAGGTTGAAGACGAACGGCCGGCCGCGCATGGCAGCCAGGATCGCGGCTGCCTCGCCGGCCATCGCGGTTCCGCCGGCCACCAGCGCCAACGGATCGAGATTGCCTTGCAGCGCCACGTGGGCCGGCACTGCGCCAGCGGCGATCGCCGGGTCGACGGCGGTGTCCATGCCCACCGCCTGCACCCCCGTCGCCGTGGCGAAGGATGCCAGCTTGGTGCCGGCGAGTCGGGGAAAACCGATGAAGGGCACGCCTGGGTGCAGCTCTGCGATCGCCGCCACGATGCGAGCGGTGGGTTGGGTGCAATGCGCGTCGAACAACCTGGGCGACAGCACGCCGGCCCAGCTGTCGAACAGCATGACGGCTTCGGCGCCGGCTTCGATCTGTGCGGACAGGTAGGTGATGGTGTTCTCGGTCACCAAGTCCATGAGTCGGGCGAACAACGCCGGATTGCCATAGGCCATTTCACGGACGTGGCCGAAGTCCTTCGAGCCGTGACCTTCGATCATGTAGCAGGCCACGGTGAACGGGGCGCCGGCAAAGCCGATCAGGGTCGCGTCGCCGACCTGGGCGCTCACCAGGCGCACGGTCTCCTGGATCGGTGCGATGGCGGGGCGCAGCCTCGCGCTGTTGAGCCGGTCCAGCCCGGCGGAGTCGCGGATCGGCGGCATCACCGGGCCTTCGCCGTTGCGGTATTCCAGCCCCTGGCCCAGCGCCCACGGCAAGATGAGGATGTCGCTGAACAGGATGGCGCTGTCCATGCCGTAGCGGCGCAGCGGCTGCAGCGTCACCTCGGCGGCGAGTGGCGGGTTGGTGCACAGCGCGATGAAGTCACCGGCCTCAGCGCGGATGGCGCGATACTCCGGCAGGTAGCGGCCGGCCTGGCGCATCAGCCACACCGGCGGCGGCCAGACTGCCTCGCCATCCAGCACCCGCAGCAGTCGCTTCGTCATCACACATCCTATCCGGTCGTCCACTCTTCTAAACAGAGAAGATAAAAAAGATACTTGAGAGATGGGGTAGAGGGAGCCTGTGGAAAACCGGGTACCCCGGTACAATCGGTTTCATCCCGGTTTTGCCCACAGCACCACAGCCACGCAAGGTGTTGAAATGCCCCGTTGTTCAGGAAACATCATGAGTCGCGGAGAACAGCAGCCCGGTTCATCCCGCGTACCCGTCCGAACCCTGGTTATCCCCGCAAGCATGACTCACGAATGCGAACAGGGCTGGTCGTAGCAGTTATCCCCGTTATCCTCACCCTCATGCAAACCCGCGTGAACCTGCATCTGGTCTCCGACGCCACCGGCGAAACGCTGAACTCGATCAGCCGCGCCACCGTGGCGCAGTTTGAACAGGCCGACATCGTTTATCATCGCTGGAGCCTGGTGCGGACCCGGTTCCAGCTCGGCCGGGTGCTGGAAGGCATCGCCGCCGAACCCGGGCCGGTGCTGTCGACGCTGATCGACCGCGGCATGCGCAACGAGCTGGTCGAAGCCTGCCAACGCCTCGGCATCGCCCTGGTGCATGTGCTGGACCCGGTGATCGCCATGTTCCAGGAGCAGTTCGGCCGCACCGCGCAGTCGCGGCCGGGGCGGCAATACGTGCTGGACGCCGATTACTTCCGTCGCATCGACGCCATGCACTATGTGCTGTCGCACGACGACGGCCAGGCTCAGGCCGGCATCGCCGAAGCCGACGTGGTGCTGGTGGGCGTGTCGCGCAGCTCGAAGACGCCGACCTCGTTCTATCTTGCCAACCGCGGCACCAAGGCTGCCAACATCCCCCTGGTGCCCGGGCTGTCGGACCCGCCAGGGCTGGAAGCGCCGCCCTGTCCGGTGATCGGGTTAACTCTGGATGCCAATGCGCTGATCGAGATCCGCCGCCACCGCCTGCGCATGCTGGGCGCCGCCGCCACCGAGGCCGCTGCCCGGCAGAACAGTGGCACCTACGTGGACGAGGACGCGGTCAAGGCCGAACTGCTTTGGGCCAAGCGCCTGTGCGCGCGCCGCGGCTGGCCGGTGATCGACGTCACCCGCCGCTCCATCGAGGAGACCGCGGCGACCGTGCTGCAGCTGATCGCGGCCTGGCACGAGCGCCAAAGGAAGCTGCGGCCGACCCCATGATGGCACCGGATGCGCCGAGGCTAGTGCTGGCCAGCCAGTCCACCGCGCGGGCCGAGGTGCTGCGCCAAGCCGGCGTGACGTTCGAGATCCGACCCGCCGCGGTGGATGAGGATGCGGTGAAGGCGTCCGCTCGCGCCGAGGGCGTGGCCATCGCCGACACCGCCATGTTGCTGGCGGAGATGAAGGCGCTGCGCGTGTCCCGCCGCGATCCTGACGCCGTGGTGATCGGCGCCGACCAGATGCTGGTCTGCGACGGCGTCTGGTTCGACAAGCCGGCCGACCGCGCCGGCGCGCGCACGCAGCTGCAAACCCTGCGCGGCAAGGAACATCGGCTGATCACCGTGATGGTGCTGGCGCGCGGCGGGCAACGCATCTGGCACCACCTGACCGAGTCGCGGATGACGATGCGCCGGTTCTCCGACGCCTTCCTGGATGCCTACCTCGATGCCGAGGGTGACGCGGTGCTCGGCAGCGTCGGCGCTTACAGGCTTGAAGGTTCCGGGGTGCAGCTGTTCGAGGCTGTTGTCGGCGACCACTCGGCGGTGTTGGGTTTGCCGCTGCTTCCGCTGCTGGGCTTCCTGCGTCAGCACGGCGTGTTGATGGACTGATCCCGTCGAGGGAAACTGGTCTTTGCTGTCAGTCCAATGCCGCTGCACTCTGCACCTATGGACAGCACCCCAAAAACCGATTTCGTTCGCGCCCGGCGCATGCACCAGCGTGGCCACTACGACGAGGCCACCATCCACGCGGTGCTCGACGCCGCTCCCATGTGCCATGTCGCCCATCTGATCGGCGGTCGGCCGGTAGCGATCCCGACCTTCCATTGGCGCCATGGCGACAGCGTTTATTGGCACGGCAGCGCAGCCAGCCGCATGCTGCGCGCCAACAAGGTGGGTGGCGAGGTCTGCCTGACCGCCACCCTGCTGGATGGCTTCGTGATGGCACGCTCCGGCTTCCATCACTCCGCCAACTACCGCTCGGCGATGTGCTTCGGCATACCCCACCTGCTGGAAGACCGCGCCGAAATCCTGCTGGCGCTCAAGGGCTTCACCGACCGTCTGGTGCCCGGCCGCTGGGAAACCCTGCGCCCGCCCACCGAGCAGGAGATGAAGGCGACGTCAGTGTTCGCCATGATCATCGACGAGGCGTCGGCCAAAATCCGCACTGGCCCGCCTGGCGACGATCCCGGCGACGAAGTCTGGCCGATCTGGGGCGGCGTCCTGCCCGTTGGCCTCACAGCCCTGCCGCCGCAACCTGACGCCTATGTCCAGGAACGCTTCGCTCCGCCGGTGACACCCTTTACCGCTTGATCCGGCGCCATCCCAAGGTTTCTGATGCGTTCGGAACAAAGGGAACGCACATGACCGACATCGGCGTGCTGGACGACGCGACCTTGCCGGCCGGCATCGCCGCCCGCTTCGTGGACAACGGCAACGGCCTGCGCATGCACGTGCTGGAGGCCGGATACGAAACCCCCGGCCGCCCCTGTCTGCTGCTGCTGCACGGTTTTCCCGAACTCGCCTACAGCTGGCGCAAGGTCATGCCGGCCTTGGCCGCCGGCGGCTACCACGTCATCGCTCCCGACCAGCGCGGCTACGGCCGCACCACTGGCTGGGACGGCGACTACGACGGCGATCTTGGGTCGTTCCGGCTGCTCAACCTGGTGCGCGACACCATCGGCCTGGTGTTCGCGCTCGGCTACCGGAAGGTCGCCGCCGTGGTCGGGCACGACTTCGGCGCATCGGTCGCTGCCTGGTGTGCGCTGCTGCGCCCTGACATCTTCCCGGCCCTGGCCCTGATGAGCGCCCCCTTCGCCGGCCCCCTGACCATCCCCGCCCAAAAAGCTCCGGATATCCACGCCGCCCTCGCCGCCCTGGATCGGCCGCGCAAGCACTACCAGTGGTATTACTCCACCCGCGGCGCCAACGCCGACATGCACGCCGCCCCGCAAGGCCTGCACGCGTTCCTGCGCGGCTACTACCACGCCAAAAGCGCCGACTGGCCCGGCAACCAGCCCCACCCGCTCACCGGCTGGACCGCCGAAGAACTGGCCAAACTTCCAACCTACTACATCATGGACCTGGCCGCCGACATGGCCGAAACCGTAGCGCCGACCATGCCGAAAACTGCCAGCACCTGGCTGTCGGACGCCGAACTCGCCGTCTACACCGCCGAATACGCCCGCACCACGTTCCAAGGCGGCCTGCAATGGTACCGCTGCCGCACCACTGGTCGCTTCAACGCCGAACTCGAAGTCTTCACCGGCAGAACCATCGACGTCCCTGCCTGCTTCATCTCCGGCGCCCAGGACTGGGGCATTCATCAAACCCCCAACGCCCTGATCCACATGCAAACCACCGCCTGCCCCAACATGCAGCCCATCCACCTCATCTCCCACGCCGGCCACTGGGTCCAACAAGAACAGCCTACCGAAGTCACCCGTCTGCTGCTGGCGTTCCTGGCGGGGGTGAGAAGATAAGCGAGCAAGCTGTTTTTGGTCATGTCGTGTTCGGCCCGGAGGGCGCGCAGCCGGGCGCCAACGGGGTTACTTTCGTCGCCGCAGCAGCAGGCGGACGGAACCCGGATTAGCGGGGTGCGGGTGGCTGGCGGCAAGCACCATGGGGCGCAGGTTGGATTGATTGAGCCAGAGGGGGAATTCACGGCGGATGAGGCCGGTCTCTCCGGCGCCGCGGCCAGTGATAACTTCTACGCAGCGGACCTGGTCGGCGTGGGCGGCGTGCAGGAAGGCGACGAGGGCGTGGTAGGCGCGTTGGGCGGTGCGGCCGTGCAGGTCCAGGGTGCGGTCGGGATTGAGTTTGCCGGTGCGCAGCCGGTTCCAGGAGGATTTGTCCAGGCCGCCAGGGTTGTTGCCCACTGTCAGCGTGACGGCGGGTTGGCGGGTGGCACGGGTTGGCGGCAGGCTTGGCGAGGCCGCGACGGTTGGCACCAGCGGCGGTGCGGCCGGCATGATGACCGGTTGGGCCGGCGGCAAGGCTTTTCCTGGCAGCGGCAGCACGCGGCTGGCATAGGCGGCCCACTCGGAGCGGTCGGTGTCGGTCAGGCTTTTGGTGCGGCGGGGGCGCACTGATGGAGCGCTGCCATGAAGCGACTTCTTCATGCCGTAGGACGGGTGAGCATAGCGTCACCCATCACTGTCGACACCGGTTCCGATGAGTGACGCCGCGCTTACCCATCCCAAGGGTTACGCCTCGTCTTCGATCAAAACGATGTGCAGCCGGCGCGGGCCGTGGGCGCCGAGTTCGAGCACAGACTCGATGTCCGCCGAGCGCGATGGCCCGGTCACCAGCATCACGTTGCGCGGCATGAAGCCGCCGGTGACGGGATCGTAACGTTCTGCGCGCAGCAGATCCCAGGCCTCCTCGTAGGCTCCGACGATACGGCTGGTGCGCAGGATGACGATCGCGGTGTCGCCCAGCAGGTTCAGCGTGGTCGGGCGTTCAGGGGTGGCGGGCAGCATCAGCGTGCCGGTTTCCGCGATGCCGGCGTAGCCGTGTTGCACGCACACCAGGTCGGTGGCCTGGGCGCGGCCTTGGCGCATGACCAGCATGGGACGGTTGGACCACGGGATGGCACGCAGCTCGGGATGTGGGGCAACGGCAAAGTCGGTGGGCAGGTTCTGGGCGGCCAGGTAGTCGGCGATGGCGGCGGGAACACCGTCGGCGTCGGGCACGTGGGTGACAGTGCCGAATTCCTTCTCCACGTTGCGCACGAACAGGGTGAGCTGATCCGGGCGGGGCACGCGGCTGCGGGCCGGGATCAGGTGGCGTGGGTGAGCGTCCATGCGGGCGCGCAGGCCCATGGCCTGGTCGGCCGGCAGCGGCCCACGTTTCAGGCCGCGGCGGATGGCGCCTAGAATTTGCTCCCTGCTCATGTCTTCGCGGCACGCTGCTGGCGGGCGTAGCGGGCGAAGAAGGTGTCGCCTTCCGGCGCCGGCAGGTCGCGGCCTGCGGTCCAGCTGCCGGCGAAGGGCAGGCTGGAGAAGCGACCGCGTTTTTGCCCGAGCAGTCCCAGCGCCCAGGCGCCGATCCGGGTGGCCGCGCGATAGGCTGCCGGTCGGCGTGCGAACCAGGCCCACAGGGCGAGGTTGGTGCGCATGGTGGCGGGGGTCAGGTGGCGCTCGAACTCGCGCTCGCGCCAGTGCCGCATCAGCTTGGGCAGCGGGATCTTGACCGGGCAGACGCTCTCGCACTTGCCGCAGAAGGTGCTGGCGTTGGGCAGGTGCCCGGCCTTGTCGACGCCGATCAGGCTGGGCGTCAGCACGCTGCCCATCGGGCCGGGGTAGACCCAGCCATAGGAGTGCCCGCCGACGGCGAAATACACCGGGCAGTGGTTCATGCAGGCGGCGCAGCGGATGCAGCGCAGCATCTCCTGGAACTCGGTGCCGATCATGCCGGTGCGGCCGTTGTCGATCAGCACGACGTGGTATTCCTCCGGCCCGTCCAGGTCGCCGGGGCGCCGGGCACCGGTGGAGAATGTCGTGTAGACGGAAAAATCCTGTCCGGTGGCGGAGCGCGCCAGCAACCGCAACAGCGAGAAGGCGTCCTCCGCGGTCGGCACCACCTTCTCGATGCTGGCTAGCACGATGTGCACGCGCGGCAGGGTCTGCGTCAGGTCGCCGTTGCCCTCGTTGGTGACGATGACGCTGGTGCCAGATTCCGCGATCAGGAAGTTGGCGCCGGTGATGCCCACATCCGCCGCCAGGAACTTCTCGCGCAGCAAAGTCCGCGCCTCGGTCAGGATGTCGCGGCGCTCGTGGAAAACCCGGTCGGCCGGCAGGCTGGTGTGAACCTTCCGGAAGCTTTCCTCCCAGTCCTCGCGGTTGAGGTGGAAGGCGGGGCCGACGATGTGGCTCGGCGGCTCCTTGCGGATTTGCAGGATGTACTCGGCGAGGTCCGTCTCGACCGGCTCGATGCCATGTTTCTCCAGGTGCTCGTTGATGGCGAGCTCCTCGGAGATCATGCTTTTGCCCTTGGTGACGGTGCGCGCGCCGGCGTCCTGGCAGATTTTCAGCACGGCGGCGCGGGCGTCGTCGGCGGTGCTGCACCAGTGCACCTGGCCGCCGGACCTCTCCACGTTGCCGGCCCAGGTCTCCAGGTAGAAATCCAGATGCGCCAGAGTGTGGTTCTTGATGTCGCGGCCGATGTCGCGCAGCCGCTCGAATTCCGGCAGCCCGGCGACGGCGGCGGCGCGCTTGGCTGGGCCTTGCGGGCGGGTGCGGTGCAGCGCCTTCTGCAAGCCGGGATCGGCCAGCGCCGCGGCGGCGTTCTGCTTGAAGGACGGGCTGGTGGCCAGCATGTCAGTGTGCTCCCTCACCGATAGGCGCCACGTCGCCCGTCATGCCGGCGAGCACCTCGGCCACGTGGCGCACGTGCACGGCGCTGCCCTCGCGCCGCAGCCGCCCGGATATGTTCAGCAGGCAACCCATGTCGCCGGCAAGCAGCGTCTCGGCGCCCGTGGTCCCGATGTCGGTGGTCTTGTCGCTGACCATGCGGGTGGAGATGTCAGGGTATTTCACGCAGAACGTGCCGCCGAAGCCGCAGCATATTTCGGGGTCGGCCATCTCCGCCAGCGACAGCCCCGCCACCCGGCCGAGCAGCGCCCGCGGCTGCGCCTTGATGCCGAGCTCGCGCAGCCCGGCGCAGCTGTCGTGATAGGTGACACGGCCGGGAAACGCGGCATGGGTGTCGGTCACGCCCATCACGTCGGTCAGGAAGCTGACCAGCTCGTAGGTCCTGGCCGCCAGCGCGTCGGCGCGGGCGCGCAGGTTGGGGTCGCCGTCGAACAGATGCGGCGCGTGCTGGCGCAGCATCCCGGCGCAGGACCCTGACGGCACCACCACGTAATCATAGCCGCCAAACGCATCCAGCAACCCGGCCGCGAGATCGCGCGCGGTGGCGCTGTCGCCGGCGTTGTATGCAGGCTGGCCGCAGCAGGTCTGCGCCCGTGGCACCTCGACGGAGCAACCCGCCTGTTCCAACAAGCGGATGGCTGCAAAGCCGACAGTGGGGCGGTGCAGGTCGACCAGGCAGGTGACGAACAGGGCGACACGGGGCTTTGACGGCATCATGCCTTCATCTTAGGTACTTCCAGGCCGATTGCGAGTGACCGGCCGACGCGGCACATATCTTTTACGGAGCTTATCTTTCACGGAGACTGGCGATGATGAAGCTGAGCGCGCGCAATCAGATCAAGGGCAAGGTCACCGCGGTGACCAAGGGCCAGACCACCGGCCACGTCCGCATTGACATCGGCAACGGCGTCACCGTCTATTCGTCGATCACCAACGAGGCCATCGACGACCTGGCGCTGAAGGTCGGCGACGAGGCCTTCGCGGTGATCAAGGCGTCCGATGTCATGGTGGCGAAGTAGGCCATGCGCCGTCTCGGCTGGGTGCTTGCGGCCGGGCTGTCCCTGCTGCCCGCCCTGTCGCCGGCGCAGACCGCGGGCGAGCTGACGCTGCTCGGCCGGATCGCGCACCCGCGCACCCTGACCCTGGCGGAGCTGAAAGCCCTGCCGGCGGTCAGCGTGGAGGTCGTCAGCACCGGCGCCAAGGGTCCGCAGAAGGCCGTCTACACCGGCGCCCTGCTGTGGCCGCTGATCGACCAGGCCGCGCCGGCCGACAAACCCCCCAGCCGCGCCTACCTGCAGCATACCCTGCTGGCGCGCGGTCAGGACGGCTACGCCGTGGCCCTGGCGATCGGCGAGATCGACCCCGGCTTCGAGGGCAAGCAGGTGCTGGTCGGCTACATGCAGGACGGCGCGCCGCTGCCCGCCCTGCGGCTGGTGGTGCCAGGCGACACCCGGGCCGGGCGGAACGTCCGCGAGCTTACCGCGATCAAGGTTCGCTGACCTCGGGCAGAACGGCCGCCAGACGGCTGCGCGCGGTCGCCACATAGGCCGGGTCCAGCTCGATGCCGATGCTTGACGCGCCCTCCACGCGTGCCGCCAGCAAAGTGGTTCCGGTGCCCATGAACGGGTCCAGCACGACCGCGCCGGGTTTGCCGTGCATTCGGATGCACCACTGCGGCAGCGCCAGCGGGAACGTGCCGGGATGGTTGAACTTCTGCGCCTTGGTCTGCACCGTGTCGTACGGGATGAACCAGGTGTTGCCGCGGCAGCGCAGGTCGCCGGCATGGCCGCGCCGGGCGATGTTGGACTTGTCCTTGAACGGCACCCCCACCGCCAGCCGGTCGAGCTGCACGTCGCCATCATGGGTCAGGTGGAAGATGTGCTCGTGCGCGTGGTTCAGGTAGCGCGCGCCGCGCACCGGCTTGTGGTGGCCGACGCTGTCGGTGGCGGTGGCGATCGACTTGATCCAGGTGATGTGGTTCTGCAGCACAAAGAATGGCCGCAGCCGCACGATCAGCTCGAACGGCAACCATGGCTGCGACGAGCTGCCGGAGATGTTCAGGAAGAACGACGCGTCCGGCCGCATCACCCGCTTCAGCGCGACGGCCACCCGCGTCAGCCAGTCCAGGTAGTCGGCTTCCTCGCGCTGGTCGCGGTAGCGGCTGTAGGCGATGTTGAGGTTGTATGGCGGCGAGGTGACCACGACATCCACCGAGGCCGCCGCCAAGGTCGGCAGGATATCCAGGCAGTCGCCGGTCAGCAGCAGCGGTTCGCACGCACCCTCAGCCTTTGGGAAGCAGGACAAAGGCGGCCCCCTGCTGGCGCATCCGGCCGGCCTTGTTCTTCGCCTGCGGTCCCCAGCCGAAGAACAGGTCGACGCGGACCGGGCCACGGATGGCGCCGCCCAGGTCGTGCGCCATCATCAGCCGCTCAATCCTGCTGCTGTCCACCGGATCGCGGGTGTCGATGAACATCGGGCTGCCCAGCGGGATGAACCCACGATCCACCGCCACTGACCGCATCGGCAGCAACGGCGCACCCAACGCACCCGGAGCTCCAAAATCCGGCCCCGGATCGGGCAGCTCCTTGAAGAACACGAAGGATGGGTTGCGCTGCATCACCTCGGCCGCCTGCGCCGGATGACTTTGCAGCCAAGCGCGGATGCTTTGCATCGACACTTGTTCCAGGGTCATCTCGCCGCGGTCGACCAGCACGCGCCCGACCGGCACGTAGCCGTGGCCGTTCTGGCCGTCATACGCCACTCGCAAGGTTTCTCCGCTGTCCAGCCGAACCCGCCCAGACCCCTGGATGTGCAGGAAGAAGCTGTCGATCGGGTCGGAAAGCCATAGCAGCTCCAGCCGCTTGCCTGCCAGCGCGCCGCGGTCGACCTCGGCACGGGTCAGGTAGGGCCGTGCGCCCGGACCGCTGACCCAAGGCCGGCGGCCGGCGATACAACGGCTCCTGGTGGCCGGCATCACGCCGCCGGCTGCCGCGCACCTCGGGTTCGTAATAGCCGGTGAACAGCCCGGTGGTATTGCCGTCGTTGGACACCAACCAAGGCTGAAAATTCGCCTCGAAGAACGCCCGCGCCGCAATGTCGTCACCCGGTGGCACCGCGCGGGCCGCAGCACACGCGACACGCCAGTTTTCCGGCGCCCCACCACGCGACGCCGCCTCGCCCTGCCCGCCCAACGAAGGTTTCCCCGGCATCGCAACACAACCGGCCAGAAACGCCGGAACCGCCTGCGCCGGATGCTCGTCAGCCCAACCAGGCAACTGGTCGAACCAAACCGGCGTGAAGGCCGCACCCAACCCCGAAGGAACGCTGATGCCCGATGCCGGAGCCGGATATATCGGCACCCCTGGCAGCGTGGGCACACAGGCCGCCAGCACGGCAAACGCCAGAAGCAAGGCAAGGCCAGGGCGCACGCCGGACCTGCTGGGGTCGAGGGGCAAAGCCCCCGCCTTACTTGTATCAGGCACTGCGGGCTGCGGCCAGGCGCCAAGTGGGGTCGGGGGTGGCGAGTTCGCGCTCAAAGGTCCACATGTCGGTGATTTCGGTGACGGCATCGGTGCCGTTGACAGGGACTCCGGTGGGGCCAGTGGTCAGGTTCACCTGATCGGACGTGAAGCGGACGGTGACGCTGGCGTGGCGGTCGTGCAGGTCAGCGGCTTCGATGGTGGCGTCGGGGACGGCACGGATTTCGGTGCGCTGGGTTTCGCCAGCGGTTTCACGGCCGGAGATGGCGCCTTCGAAGGCCTGGTAGGTGTCGTCGGACAACAGCGAGCGAAGGGTGACGCGGTCGCCGGCGGCGAAGGCAGTCACGATGATGCGGAAGGCGGCTTCGGCGCCGGAAAGGAAGGCTTGCGGGGTGAAGGCGGGATCGGTCTGTTGCATACGTGTCAAGATTTGGCCGACGGGAGTGGCCGGGTCGGGCGTGGTGCGTGCGGGGGTTGGTTCGGCGGCTGTGTCCATCGCCGGGCGCTGGGTGTCGGTTGGACGGATGGGGGTGGCGGCTTCGGGAGCGCGCTCGAAGCCTTGCCGCTTGCCCAGGATGCTGCGGAGCCGCAGGACCAGGAAGGCCGCGATCATTCCGAACAGCACGATGTCGATGGGGAAGCTGCCGCTGGCGCCCATTGGGTTCTCCATATCCCCATGCGCAACGCCTGGGGCCTATGAGATGTAGGCAATAGGCGGCTCCGGCACAATGTTCAGGGTCTGTGGCCAAGCGGCGGGATTGCGCCTGGGCCAGGCGACAGGTATCGGACCGCATGATCTTTCTGCGTCACGGCCAAAGCGAGTTCAACGTCCACTTTACCGCCACGCGGGTTGATCCGGGCATCGTCGACCCGCGGCTGACTGAGTTGGGGCATGAGCAGGCGCGCGCTGCGGTAGACATGGCGCGGAAGGAGGGCGTGACCCGCATCATCTCCAGCCCATACTGGCGGGCGTTGCAGACCGCGGCCCCGATCGCCGAGGCGTTGGGGGTGCCGGTGTCGGTCGATCCGGTGGTGGCGGAGCGTTACGCGTTCGTATGCGATGTCGGCTCGCCGCGCAGTGAGCTGGCGCGGCATTTTTCGCAGCATGATTTTTCCGTGATTGACGAGGTCTGGTGGCCGGCGGCCGAGGAGCCGCACGAGTCTATCGTTGATCGCGCCGCCCGGTTTCGCGCCGCGATGGCAGCCGAGCCGGCCTGGCGGAACGTGCTGGTGGTGAGCCACTGGGGTTTCATCCTGGCGATGACCGGGCGCAGCGTGCAGAACGGCACCTGGCTGCGGGTCGACCCGACCGAGGCGGCGCCTGCGGACATCGTCTGGCGGCATCACTGAAGGAACAGCGGATGGCAGTGAACAAGGTTTATCCTGACGCGGCGGCGGCGCTGGCGGGGCTGATCCGCGACGGCATCACCATCATGGCCGGCGGCTTCGGTCTGTGCGGCATTCCCACCGTGCTGATCGAGGCGATCCGGCTGTCCGGTGCCAAAGGTCTGACGTTCGTGTCCAACAACGCCGGCGTGGATGACGGCGGGCTGGGCGTGTTGCTGCACACCAGGCAGATTCGGAAGATGATCAGCAGCTATGTCGGCGAGAACGCCACCTTCGCGCGCCAGTACCTGGCCGGCGAGCTGGAGATCGAGTTCAACCCGCAGGGCACCCTGGCCGAGCGCATCCGTGCCGGCGGTGCCGGCATCCCGGCCTTCTTCACCAAGACTGGCGTCGGCACAGTGATCGCCGAGGGTAAAGACGTGCGCGAGTTCGACGGCCAGATGCACGTGATGGAGCGCGGCATCGTGGCCGACCTGGCCATCGTGCACGCGTGGAAGGCGGACACCGAGGGCAACCTCGTGTACCGGAAGACGGCGCGCAACTTCAACCCGATCATGGCCACCGCGGCGCGGGCCGT
>JAABUT010001284.1_pt1 | contig 29730 bp, 29 predicted proteins | sample 5559281 | NCBI WGS metagenome assembly JAABUT01 (sample SAMN10711880, study PRJNA513359) | rock metagenome | isolation source: Antarctica rocks | place: Antarctica: Victoria Land, Ricker Hills nord | collected 2016-01-04
TGAGCGTGAAGCGGGCACCGTGGGCGATAGCGGCGACGATGTCGGCGCCGCTCATGATCCCGGTGTCCAGCAGCACCTCGGTGTCGGTACCCACCTCGCGCACCACGTGGGGCAACAGGTGGAACGGGATCGGTGCCCGGTCGAGCTGACGGCCACCGTGGTTGGACAAGATGATGCCGTCCACGCCCATCGCCGCGAGCTGCTTGGCGTCCTGCAAGTTCTGCACCCCCTTGACGACGAGCTTGCCTGGCCACTGCTCCTTGATCCACGCCAGGTCCTCGAAGGTGACGGTGGGGTCGAACATGGTGTCGAGCAGCTCGGCGACCGTGCCTGACCAGTGGTCCAGCGAAGCGAAGGCGAGCGGCTCGGTGGTGAGGAAATTGATCCACCACGCCGGGCGCGGGATCGCGTTGAGGACGGTCCTGGGTGTCAACGCGGGTGGGATCGACATACCGTTGCGTTTGTCGCGCAGCCGGGCACCGGCCACGGGGACGTCCACCGTGACCAGCAAGGTGTCGAAGCCGGCTGTGGCCGCCCGGTCAACGAGGGCCATCGACCGGTCGCGGTCCTTCCACATGTAGAGCTGGAACCAGTTGCGCCCGTGAGGGTTCGCTGCTTTGACGTCCTCGATCGCCGTGGTGCCCATCGTGGACAGTGTGAACGGGATGCCCGCCGCGGCCGCGGCGGTCGTGCCCGCGAACTCGCCCTCCGTCTGCATCATCCGGGTGAACCCGGTCGGGGCGATCCCGAAGGGTTGGGCGACCGGGCCACCGAGCACGGTGCGGCTGGTGTTGACAGTGGACACGTCCCGCAAGATTGACGGCGTGAATTCGATGTCCTCGAACGCCTGACGGGCACGGGCGAGGGAGATCTCGGCCTCGGCGGCGCCCTCCGTGTAGTCGAAGGCCGCGCGCGGGGTGCGACGTCGGGCGATGTCGCGAAGGTCGTAGATCGTGAGCGCGGCAGCCAAGCGACGCTTCTTCGCGTTCAGCTCGGGGACCTTGAACTTCAGCAGCGGCGCAAGGTCACGGCGGTTCGGGAAGCGGCGTTCAACCATGATGTGTCCCTCTCATCTCGAGCTTCCGGGTGGCACCGTGGGCCACTCAGACGAGGTCGATCAGATGACGATGTGCAGCGGATCCTGCAGGAGGTCCTTGAGGTCCTTGAGGTCGCGGAGGAACGCCGCCGCAGGCATGCCGGCGGTCAGCGCCAGCGTCTTGCGCACCGCCGACCCGTCGACCGGTGCGTGCAGGTAATGAGTGGCACAGACGTGGTGACGTCAGACGTCGTCGAGGCCCACAGAACCCCCCTCCACACAAGCGGTGTCGCCAGCATCGCACTGCTCGGACTCACAGGCCTGAGCACGAATGGGTACATAAGACCAGAATAAGGCCGCCGCCGGCACCGTCGACGAGCATCTCCGACACCGCGACCCCCGGCGACACCGCCGACGTCGCCGGTGCGGTGGACACCCCTGAGGCCGGGGACACCCCGGACGCTGCGGGTGCCACCGGTGGTGACAACGTGCAGCACGGTGACCAGAGCGCCCCCGACGCCCCGGGTGCGGCCGAGACCCAGGACACCCGAATCGCCTACCCGGTGAGCCGCGACTGGGGTCGACGGCAGAGGAAGCCGGGTGCGCAGGATTCCCGCGAGGGCCGGACAGCATCACGCTGTCCGGCCCTCGAGGCCGTTCACACACCGGACGACGGCGCCCACACGTCGGGGGCGCATCGGACGACGGTGCTTGTTACTGCGCGTGTTCGAAACGAGGTGGGTCAGAATCGCTCGATTATGAAACACCACGCGGGCCTCGAGGCCGGCCCGCGGCTGCGGAGTGGGTAACTCGCGGCTCGGCCGGCGTCCAACGCGCCGCTGACGACCGGTTCTGGCACACGCCCCCACCCGAAACGCACCCCACGGGAGGGCGGGGGAGAAGACGGTGCAGAACTGGTGTCCTAAACCAATGTGTCGCGGATCCGGTTTCCGTTGAGTTATGGAACAGTGCGGCCTCGTGGGAGAGCTGCTGGGGTACGCGAGGGTCTCCACCCTCGAGCAGGACGCTGCGTTGCAGCACGACGCTCTGAGCGTCGCGGGGTGCTTCCGGACGTGGACCGACACCGCGTCGGGTGCGGTGACCGACCGTCCGGAGCTCGCGGCGGTGTTGGACGCGCTGCGGGCGGGGGACACCTTGGTGGTGTGGCGGCTGGACCGGTTGGGTCGGTCGTTGCCGCACCTGATCGAGACCGTCCGGGGGCTCGCGGCGCGGGGGATCGGGTTCCGGTCGAGCAGGAGGCGATCGACACCACCACCCCCGGGGGCCGGTTGGTGTCCTGGGCGGTGATCGCCCGCCCGCCGCGAGCCCATCCGTGCCCGATCTCCGGAAGCAGCCGGCCCGCGATGGTGCCCGGGTCCTGAGGTCCGCTCACGGTGAGCAGGGCGGTGGCCGTGGTCGCTACGAGGGAGGTGAACGTCGCCTCGGGCAGCGCCGACCGGAGACGGCGAACGGTGGCGAGGTCGGCGTTGGAGGCCCGGGTGGTGTGCAGGACCCCGTGGCGCAGCCGGAGCAGTCCGACGTCGCGCAGCAGGGTGTGCAGGCAGGCCAGGGGCCAGAGGTCCTCCTCGACTGAAGCGGGCCGGCCGAGGTCGTACCAACCGGGGTGACGGTCGTGAACGGCACGAACGACGACTCGAGGGATGCGTCCACCAGGGGTGAGCTTGACCCCGTCGGCCAGCTCGAGGAGCAGACGGACGCTGTCGGGCACCTGACCGGCGGTGTCGCGCACCCGTCGGTCAACCGCGATCGGGTCGACGCGCGCGGGGTCGAACGGGACCGGGTCGCCCGACGGGTACCGGGTGGACCAGACCAGCATCTCCTCGTGCTCGGGGTGGGTCGGGTCGCGCAACGTGGCGCAGAGCCGTTCGTAGCCGGGGGCCCCGCCGCAGTCCTCGGGTGGGCACGCCCTCTCGGCGTGGACGCAGCCCACCCGGTCCCCGCCCGGCCCGAGAACCCGGACCTCGTGCTCCCAGGAGTCCCCGAGGTCGTAGAGGTAGGTGAACGAGGCGGGCAACGTGGACAGCGGGACTGCGGTCTCGTCGACCTCATCGGTGCCACCACCGTCCTGGCCCGGTGCCCCGTACCGGGCGGCTCCGGTGTCGAACTGGTGCAGGTGGCTGTCGGTCCACCCCATGCCGGCCTGCAGCAGCTGGTGGACCTCGGCCAGGGTGCTCACCGTGGGGACGTCGAGCACTCGCAGCACCTCCGGGTGGACATCGCGGAGCCGTACCTGCAGCCGGGTCGTCCGCACGCCGCGACCCTAGACCGCACCACCACGGGCCGAACGGCTCCTCGGGCCGTCGCACCCGAGCTCGTCGGCCCTGAGTGCTGCTCCCAGCGCGGCTGTGGCACCGGCCGCGCACTGACTAAGAAGCCCGAGCGGGCTCGAGGGGCCCCGGTTCTGGGTGAGACTTCGCGGGTGGAGTCCTTCGAGTCGTTCGTCGCCCTCGCGCTCGAGGACGAGGGGCTGGTGGTGTCCGAGGCGGTGAAGTTCCCCGTCACCCGCCGAACCGCCAAGGCCGCCCACTCGGAGACGCAGACCCACGGCTTCGAGGTCGACCTCATCGGCGCCCGCGGCGACCGCCTCGTCCTGGCCACGGTGAAGTCCTTTCTCGGCTCGCGCGGTGTCGCCGTCGAGCACGTCACCGCCCACGGTGGGCCGGTCCGCTTCCACCGCCTGTACGCCATGCTCAACGACCAGGTCGTCCGCGACGCGGTCCTGGACGGCGCCTGCACCCGCTACGGCTACGAGCCCGAGTAGGTCGAGTTCCGTCTCTACGTCGGCAAGTTCGCCGCTCCCACCAAGCCGGCGCTGCACGCCGATCCGATCAAGGCGTGGTGCGCTGCCCAACACGTCGGGGCGGGGCCCATCCGGGTCGTTGGCCTCGACGAGGTCGCGACCACCGCCCGCCGGGTCGCGGCAAGCAAGAGCTACCGCGACCACGGTGCACTGACGGCCATCAAGGTCCTCGAGGCCGCCGGCATGCTCACCCCAACACCGTCAGTCGTTGATCGGTGAGGATGGGCCGGTGAACTCACCCGCGTTGCCCCCGGACGGCGAGCCCGTCGTTGGGTATGGGCAGCTGTTGGAGCTGGTGAAATCCGAGGTGCGGGCGGCGCGGGTGCAGGCCGCGCGGGCGGTCAACACCGAGCTGGTTGTCCTGTACTGGCGGATCGGCCGGCTGATCCTGGACCGGCAGGACGCGCAGGGGTGGGGTGCGGGGGTGACCGGTCGGCTTGCGGCGGACCTGCGGGCGGAGTTCCCGACCATGCGGGGTCTTTCGCCCCGCAACCTCGCCTACATGCGGGCGTTCGCGGCTGCGTTCGACGACGGCGAGATTGTGCAACAGACTGTTGCACAACTGCCGTGGGGTCACGTCACGGTGCTGCTGGACAAGCTGAACGACCCCGGTGAGCGGGACTTCTACGCCACCCGGGCCGCCGCGTACGGCTGGTCGCGGGCGGTGCTGACCCACCACATCACTACGGGGCTTCACCACCGGTCGGGGGAGGCGGTGACGAACTTCCCGGCCACCCTGGGCCGGGAGTCCGATCTGATCACCGAGATCGTGCAGGACCCGTACAACCTGGACTTCCTGGCCCTGGAGCCGGGGTTCAGCGAGCGGCACCTCGAGGACGCCCTGGTGGCCCGGTTGACGCACTTCCTGGCGAGCTGGGGGAGGGGTTCGCGTTCGTCGGCCGCCAGTATCGGCTCACCGTGGGCGAGCAGGACTTCTTCGCCGACTTGCTGTTCTTCCACCTCGGGCTGCGGCGCTACGTGGTCTTCGAGCTGAAGGTCGGTGCCGCCGCCCCGAAGCACCTGGGGCAGCTGAACTTCTACGCCAACGTCGTCGACGACCTCCTACGCCGTCCGGAGCACGACGATGGGCCGACCATCGGGATCCTGCTTGCCGCGACCCGCGACGACGTCGTCGTCGAGTACGCCTTGCGCGGGTTGGACACCCCGCTGGCGGTAAGCACCTACACCACCACCGCGTCGCTGCCGGACGACGTCCGCCGCGCCCTTCCGTCGGTGGAGGACCTCACCGACGTCGTCCGCCACGCCCGTGACGAACCCCCCACGGTCGACTGAACCGCTGAGAGATCGCAGCGCGACCGCATCAAGAACGCGGTTCGCGGTGCGCAGGCGAGCGAAACGCGAACCGTGACCGGCGGGGACGCCACCTCTCGGCGTGCCCCGCCGGTCCGTTGGATCAGAACTTGATAAAATGGGGTCTCCATCTCGGTGCCGTAGACCATCAAGTACCACAAGATGTTGGGCCTGAGGCCGCCCGATAGCCACAGCATCTAGCGCCCAGAGGGGTTTACGGCACGGAGATGGAGACCCCACCCTTGTTAAAACTGCGGCAAAAGTTGTAGACCTTATCCCTGAGTGTCAACCCGAGTTGGCCCCACTCGGACGATGATTGGAATCCACCCTCCCATTCTCAGCCCACCAACCGTTCACCTCGTTTAGTGGTTCCGCCAAAGGACGGTCCCCAGGGGCGTTCCGGGCTTCCGCCACGCCGGAGTGGCGCCCACGGTGAGGTGGTCACGGGCGAGAAGCGCCCACGTCCAGACAGGAGCGATCATGTCCACGACCACGACGTCTCGATCCACTCGACGCACCTCCCTGCGACCGTCGTGCAGGGACGGCCCGCCGGGCGGGCTTCGTCACCGTCGCGACGGCCCTGAGCGTGCTCGGCGTCGCAGGGACTGCTCTCGCCTCGCCGGACGAGTACGTCAGCGCCGGCCGCAAACCTCTGAGCCCGCGTCCGGCGTGGATGGACGAGCTGGCGCCTACCCGGCGCGGTGTCCTGCAGCTCGCGGCGGAGGGTTCCTCCACCCGGCAGATCGCCGCCGAGCTGCACTACAGCGAGCAGAACGTCGGCTACCACCTGGGTCAGCTGATGGAGAAGATGCACGTCCGCAACCGCACCGTCCTGGTCGCCCGCGCCGTCCAGCACGGGCTGGTCGACCTGCCCCACGAGGGCTGAACCGCCCGGTTGGCTCGACGGGCCAACCGGGCGTCGCCGCGGGTCGTCTACACCCACGAGCCCTGCCGTGGGCTCGACCAGAACCGTGGTCTCGCGTCGTCGCGAGGACCACCCGGACTCGAGGAAGGACCACAGATGAACGCCAGGACCACCAACGTGGGGATCGTGCTCTCCGTAGCAGCTCTGCTGATGACCGCGTGCGGCTCGGGCACCAAGACCGACGCCAGCGCCGCAGCGGCGCCCAGCACCGCGACCACAACGGCCGCGCCCACACCGACCACCGCGCCCGCGACCACGCCGGTTCCGACGAGCGGCTCGACCGTCGCCACGACGGAGCCGCCGTCGAGCGCGACCGGTGGTCCGGCCGCCTGCGTCACCCGCGACCTCGAGTTCGCGATCGAGCCGTCGAAGGGGATGGGCGACGTGCGCTCGGCTGACGTCGTGATCACCAACGTCCACGCCGACGGACCCTGCGGGGTGTTCGGCTACGGCGGCCTCGGCCTGATGGACGCCCAGGGCGCTGCCCTGCCAACGAACTTGACGCGGCTGGACGTCCCCGCGCAGGGGCTCGTTCCGCGGCAGGTGATCCTCGCCCCCGGAGCTAGCGCGCTCGAGCACCTGGAGTGGACCGACACCACTGCCACGGGCGGTGGTGCCGCCGGGTGCGTCAGGTCGGCCAGCGTCGTCATCACCCCCCCGGACGACAAGCCCAGCGCTGTCGTCCCCTTCACCGCCACGGTGTGCGACGGCGGGAAGATCACCGGGTGGCCGTATGTCGCTCGCTGACCCCCGGGCGCGCCGTCGCCCCGTCGTTGCGGCCGCAGCCGCGGTCTGACTGCTGCTCCTGCTCGCCTGGGTCGCCCGCCTCGCCCTCAAGGCGTGGACCGGGTCGCTGGGCTGCGAGCTGACCCCCGGCGCCTCGGTGTTCGGCACGGCCAGCTGGGGGTGGTTCCCGCCGGGGGTCACCTGTACCTACCCGCTTCCCGACGGCCGCACCCTGGTGCAAGGTCCGCCCGGGCTGCGGTGAGCGGTCGCGGCCGTCCTCCTGCTCGGTGCGGCGTGGACGTAGCGGTCGTCGGGGTCGGGAAAGGTGACGGTGGCGTCGGGGAAGAACTGGACCATGGACAGGAGGCGGTGGTGCAGGGTGGCGGCCGGGATAGGGGGTGCAGGTGGATCAGGGTGCGTTCGGCCTCGGCGAGGATGGTCGTGGACCACAGGGGCCGGTAGAGCCCGGCCTCGGCCAGGCGCAGCAGCACATCGGTCAGGGTGTACGGGATGAGGACGTTGGCGTCGAGCAGCGCTGTGTAGCGCATGCGGCGTTTAGCCTCGGACCCGCCGCCGGGGGGCGGGGGTGTCGCTGATTCCCAGCTTCTCGGCTTCCTGGGTCAGGGAGTCCAGGACCTGGCGGCGGGTGTGGCGCTGGTGGTGCTGGTAGTTCAGGACATCGGCAAGGCGCACGCGGCGGTGGCGTCCGGGTTGGGTGTAGGGGACTTCGCCTCGCTCGAGGATGGCGACGAGGGTCGGGCGGCTCACCCCGAGCAGGTCCGCGGCCTGCTGGGTGCTGAGCACCTGCTCGTGGGGCGCGATGGTGATCGCGCGTCCTTCGGCCATGGCCTTGGTGATGTCGAGTAGGGCTGTGTAGATCTCCGGGGGTAGCGCAACGCGGTGACCGTTGGGTGCCTCGAGCACCGCGGTCGTCGCTCCGTCCTGGAGCTGGCGCAGTAGCGCGTCAACCTGGGTGTGGTCCTGGGGAGGCAAGGTGGTTCGTGGTTCCAGCTCCGCGATGCTCATACCCCGAGGATCCCACAAAACGAAAGAAACGCAACAAGTGGTGTGGTGGTTGCCGTGGGCGGTGCCGAGCTTGCCCAGCACCTCAGGATGCGACCGGGTGCCAGTGTTGCAGGGTGGCGCGGGCGCCGTGGCGGTGCAGCGAGTCCAGTGCTGCGAGGTAAGGCTCGGTGAACCGTGGCTCGTCGACGAGGTCGCCGAAGAGCTCCCGGTCACGTAGGAACGCCAGGGGATCCTCGTGCTGGCGCCCGGCTGCGGCCTGCAGCCGCCCGGCGAGCCGGTCGACCACCGTGATCGGCTCGCCCTGCTCGTCGGTGCCCTCGGTGTAGCGCGCCCAGCTCGCCACCACCAGGGCCGCTCGGTGGACCTGCCCGTTGTGGGCCAGGTTCTCCCGGACCACCGGCAGCAGCCAGGTGGGGATGCGGTCGGAGCTCTCGGCGCACAGCCGGGCCACGGTGTCGCGCACACCGGCGTTGCTGAACCGGGTGATGAGCGTGTGCTTGTAGTCCTCCAGGTCGATCCCGGGCACCGCGTGTAGGGTCGGGGTGGCCTCGATGTCCATGTAGGACAGCAGGAACTCCGCGAACAGCGGGTCCTGGGCCACCTCGTGCACCAGCCGGTAACCGGCGAGCCACCCGAGGTAGCACAGCGCCTGGTGGCTCGCGTTGAGCAGCCGCAGCTTCATCAGCTCGTAGGGCTCGACGTTGTCCACCACCTGCACGCCCACCTGCTCGAACGGTGGGCGCCCGGCGGTGAAGGACTCCTCGAGCACCCACTGCGTGAACGGCTCGCACACCACCGGCCACGCGTCGTCGATGCCGAAGCGCCGGGCGACCTCCGCGCGGTCCTGATCGGTGGTGGCGGGGGTGATCCGGTCGACCATGCTGTTGGGGAAGTGCACTTGCGTGCGGACCCACTCGCCGAGCTCGGCGTCGCGCAGGGCCGCGAACGCCGCGAACGAGCGTCGGGCCACGTCCCCGTTACCTTGGATGTTGTCGCAGCTCATCACCGTGAACGGGGCGAGGCCGCGCTCCCGGCGACGCACCAGCGCCTCCACCACGAGGCCGAAGGACGTGGACGGAGCGGCACCCGGCGCCAGGTCGTGCACCACCCCTGGGGTGTCTGCGAGGAACTCCCCGGTCACCGGGCTCACGTTGTACCCGCCCTCGGTGACGGTGAGCGAGACGATGCGCACCTGGGGCGAGGCCATCTTCTCCACCACCGCCTCGGGGTCGTCCGGGGCGAAGAGGTACTCGTGCACCGAGCCGATGACTTGCGCGCTCCACGTGCCGTCGGGGTCCTTCACCACCAGGGTGTACAGCCCGTCCTGGGCGGTCAGCGCGTCGCGCATCCGGGCGTCGGTGGGCAGCACACCGACCCCGCACAGCGCCCAGTCGAGTGCCTGCCCGTCGTTCATCAGTGCGTCGAGGTACATGGCCTGGTGCGCGCGGTGGAACCCGCCGACCCCCAGGTGCACGATCCCCGTCGTCAGCTCCGAGCGGTCGTAGCGCGGCACGGCCACCCCGGGCGGCAGCTGGTCCAGGGTTTCAGCGTTGAGCCGCATCACAGGCCTTTTTCTCGTGGTGACCGCTCACGCCTGCGGCAGGACAACAGCTTTGACCGACCGTGCATCGTCACGGGCGGCGGTCAGGGCGGCCGGGGCGTCCGCCAGACCGAACGTGGAGGTGACGAGGCGGTCGAGGTTGACGCGTCCGGTGGACACGAGGTCGATGGCGGTGGGCCAGGTGTTGGCGTAGCGGAAGGTGCCGGTGACGTGGAGCTCGCGTTCCTGGACCACTGACAGCGGGAGGTCGAGCGAGTCGCCGCCCATGCCCACGAGCACGGCGCGGGCACCGGCGGCGAGGCGGCGCAGTCCCCATCCGGTGGCTTCGGCGTTGCCCGAGCACTCGAGCAGGACCGTCGGGGGTGCGCCGGACCAGGGGTTGGTGGTGGAGGCGTCCACGGTTTGGGTGGCCCCGAGCTCGCGGGCCAGGGCGAGGCGGTGGGGGTTGACGTCGGAGACGGTGACCTCGGTGGCACCGAAGGCGAGTGCCGTCTGCAGGCACACCAGCCCGATCGCGCCGGCCCCGGTGACGAGCACCCGGTCACCTGGGCTCACCCCGGCCTTGCGGCACGCCCACACTCCCACCGACAGCGGCTCCAGCAGGGCGGCCGCGTTGTCGGACATGTCCTCGGGCACCGGGTGGGCGAACGCGGCGTGCACGGCGACCTGCTCGGTGAACGCACCGTCTACGGGCGGGGTGGCGTAGAACCGCATGTTCGGGCACAGGTTGTAGGCCCCTGAGCGGCACTGGGGGCAGGTCAAGTCCGGCACCCCGGGCTCGATGGACACCCGCTGTCCGACGCGCCGGTCAGTGACACCGGCACCGAGCTCGATGATCACACCGCCTGCTTCGTGTCCCAGCACCAGGGGTGAGTCGACGACGAAGCGCCCTATCCTGCCGTGGTCGTAGTAGTGGGTGTCGGACCCGCACACCCCCACCGCGTCCACCCGCACGATCACCTCCCCGGGCGCCGGGCGGGGCGCGGGACGCTGCTCGATGACCATCTCACCGGCGCGCACGAGGACGGCCGCCCGCATGGTGGGGCTCACTTCACCGCGCCCAGGGACAGCCCCTGTACCAGTTTGTCTTGGGCGGCGAAGCCCGCCAGGAGCACAGGAAGCGACACCGCGACTGCGGCGGCGGACACCTTGGCCAGGAACAGGCCCTGGCTGGTGACGAAGCTGGTCAGGAAGACCGGGGCCGTGCTGGACACCACCCCGGTCAGGACGTTCGCGAACAGCAGCTCGTTCCAGCTGAAGATGAAGCAGATCAGGGAGGTCGCGGCGATCCCGGGGGCGGCGAGGGGCCCAATGATGGTGCGGAACTGGGTGAGCAGTCCCGCACCGTCGATGGAGGCCGCCTCGAGGATCTCCACCGGGATCTCCGCGAGGAAGGACCGCATCATCCACACCGCGATGGGCAGGTTCATCGACGTGTACAGCAAGGTGAGCAGCCAAATGTTGTCCAGCAGACCCACCTGCTGCGCGAACAGGAAGATCGGCAGGATCCCCGCCACGGCCGGCAGCATCTTGGTCGAGAGGAAGAAGAACAGGACGTCGGTCCACTTCTTCACCGGGCGGATGGACAGGGCGTAGGCCGCGGGGATCGCGAGCAGCAGGACGATGAGCACCGACACGATCGAGGACGTCGCCGAGTTGATCAGCGGTGGCCACGGGCTCGCGCCGGTGCTGGCGCCGAAGAACTTCCGGTAGCCGTCCAACGTGAGGGGTGCTGCGAACGACGGCGGGTTGGTCGCCGCCGCCGGTTCGGAGTGCAACGAGGTGAGCACCATGTAGGCCACCGGGGCGAAGAAGATGAGCGCGGCGAGCCACGCCAGCACACCGAGGGATCCACCCCGGCGCCGAGGTCGGTTGCGCTGGGGGGAGGTGACCGGTCGGGTTGGGCGGGCCGTGGTGCGCGCAGTGGTGGTCATATCTTTTCCTCGCGCAGCAGGGTCGACACCATCCGCAGGGCGAACGTGGCGATGATGATGGTGCCGAACACCACAATGACACCGGCGGCGGAGGCGAGTCCGTAGTCGTGGGCCTGGAAGAACGTTTGGTAAATCGTGTACGGCAGGTTCGCGGTGCCGAGGCCGCCCGAGGTGATGGTGAAGACGGCGTCGAAGTTCTGGACGATGTAGATCGAGCCGAGCAGGCTCGCGAGCTCCAGGTACTGCCGTAGGTGTGGGAACGTCATGTACCGGAAGATCTGCCACGCACTCGCCCCGTCGATCCGGGCGGCTTCGATCACTCCAAGGTCCCGGCTCTGCAGCCCCGCCAGGATGATCAACATCATGAACGGGGTCCACTGCCACACCAGGGCGGCTTCGACCGCGATCGTGGGCATGGACGAGATCCACTCGATCTGCGGGGGAGAGTCGGATCCAAACAGTCTCCACAGGCCGGTGAGCAGACCGTTGAACAGCCCGTACTGGGGGTTGTACAGGGCGTGCTTCCACACCAGCGCGGCCGCCACCGGCACGATCAGGAACGGGGCGATCATCAACGTGCGGACGATGCCCCGGCCGGGGAACCTGCGGTCTAGGAGCAGGGCGAGAACAAGGCCCAGGACCAGGCTGACCAGCACCACAGTGACGGTGAGGACGACGGTGGTGACGATCGACGACCGCAGGGCCGGATCGGTGAACGCCTGTTGGTAGTTGCCGATGCCGGTGAAACCCCTGCGGTCGGGGAACAACGAGTTCCACCGCGTGAACGAGATGACGAGGGTGGCGACGAAGGGCAGCTGCGTCACCAGGATCAGGAAGATCAGCGCAGGCAGCAGCGGGCCGCGCCGGCGCCACCTCTCACCCGGGCGCACCGCCGGCGTGGGCGGGCGGTCCAGGTCATCCGTCGCGGCCCCGGTCGGCGGGGGCGCCGCCGTCGCGACGCTCACGGCCTGAGCTCCCCGTGGGCCAGTGGGGGGTTAGTGCCGGTGGCGGTCATTTGTAGTTCTTCGCGACTGCTTCTGCCAGCTGCTGTCCGCTGTTTAGGGCGTCGGTCACGGACGTCTGGCCGGCGATCACAGAGCTGATGCCTTGGGAGACCTTGGTTCCCAGGTCGGTGAACTCGGCGATGTCCACGAACTGGATGCCGATGGTGGGCCGCGGCTGGGTACCGGGGTCGTTCGGCTTGGCCGTCTCGATCGCGGTCTTGGTCGGCCCGGCGAACGCCGCCGCCGCCTTGATGTAGTCGGGGTTCTCGTAGGTGGAGGCCCGCTTGCCGGCGGGGACCTTGGTCCAGCCGAGCTGGGTGCCCACCAGTTTCTCGTAGTCCTTGCCCGAGGCGTAGGCGATGAACTTCGCGGCCGCGTCCTGCTTCTTGCTGGCCTTCTCGATGCCCCACGCCCAGCTGTACAGCCACCCCGAGGTGTCGGTCTTGACCACCGGGGCCGGCGCGTAGCCGATCTTCCCGGCCACCGGTGAGTCCGTGGCCTCCAACGAGCCCGCGGCCGAGGTGGCGTCGTACCACATCGCCACGTTGCCCTGCTGCATGGCGTTCAGGCACTCGGTGAACCCGGCCTGCGCGGCACCGGCCTCCCCGTGTGCCCTGACCAGGTCGGTGTAGAACTTGGTGGCCTCGGTGAACCCTGCACCGTTGACCTGCGCGGTCCAGTCCTTGGTGAACCAGGTGCCGCCGAAGGTGTTGACCACCGTGGTCAACGGCGCCATCACCTGACCCCATCCCGGCTGGCCCCGCAAGCAGATGCCCTTCATGCCCGGCTGGGCCCCGTCGGCCTTGGCCGCTAGGTCGGCCACCTGCTGCCAGGTCGGCTTGGCCGGCATAGTCAGACCCGCCTTGTCGAAGACGTCCTTGCGGTACATCAGAAACGACGACTCCCCGTAGAACGGCTCCCCGTAGACCTTGCCGTCGGCACCCGTCAGGGACTCCGCCATCGGCTTGAGGATGTCGGCCTGGTCGAAGTTCGGATCGGCGATGACCGCGTCCATCGGCGAGAGCCACCCGTTCTTCGAATAGAACGGGATCTCGTAGTTGCTCAACGAAGCCACGTCGTACTGCCCGGCCTGGCTGGAAAACTCCTGGCTGATCTTGTCCCGCACCTCGTTCTCCGGCAGCACCGTGTAGTTGACCGTGATCCCGGTGTCCTTCGTGAAGTTCGCCGCGGTCAGCTTCTGCAGGTCAAGCTGCTGCGGGTTGTTCACCATGAGCACATTGATCGACTGACCCCCGCCCCCCGCCGCGGTACCCCCGCCACCTGCCCCCGAGCACGCGGCGGCGAGCAGCAGCATGGGCATAGCGACGGCAGTCGCCGTCACGGGAAACGTTCTTCTCCGCTGAGACACGTCTTCTCCAGGTTGTTGAGGCGACCAGAACGCCTGGTCGCTCAGATGAGCGGTTAAGTAGACATCTGCACAAGGATGTGACACACACCACCACGCTGTCAAGGCCTTGTGCAACACTGTGTCTCACGCGCTCATATGAGTAGGGGGGGTTGTGGTGGCGACACCGTTGGTTTACGGGCCAGCCCACATGCTGTTGATCGCCGCGGTAGCGAGACGGCACTACGTCCGGGGTCAGTCCAAGCTGGCCATTGCCGAGGAGTTGGGGATGAGCCGGTTCAAGGTGGCCAGGTTGCTTGATCAGGCGCGGACCTCCGGCTTGGTTCGCATCGAGATCGGGTTGCCCGGGGTGATCGACGTCGAGCTCTCCGGGCAGATCGAGGACACCTTCGGCATCCGGCACGCCGTGGTGCTGCGGGTACCGGATGACGACGAGACAGCAGTGCGCTCGCAGGTCGGTCGCGCGGCGGCGGAGCTGCTGCAGGAGATCGTCGAGCCGGGTGACGTGCTGGGGCTGACGTGGTCGCGGTCGGTCACCGCCATGGTGGGTCACATCACCCAGCTGCCGGCGGTGCCCATCGTCCAGCTGTGCGGGGCACTCGCCCAGACCTACGGCGACGAGAACTCCGTCGAGCTCGTCCGGCAGGTCGCCCGCGTCGCGGGTGGACCTGCGTACTACTTCTATGTACCGATGATTGTCAACAGCGCCGCCACGGCCGCTGCGCTGCGCCAGCAGCCCGAGGTCTCGAACTGCTTCACTCACTTCACCGACGTCACGAAAGCCGTCGCCGGCATCGGACTGTGGGCACCGGGCAAGTCGACCCTGTACGACTCGGTGAGCGAGCACGACCAGCACGAGCTGGATGAGCAGGGGGTGTGCGCCGAGGTCGCCGGGGTGTTCATCGACATCGACGGTCAGTTCGTCCAGACCAGCCTATCGGACCGGGTCATCGGGATCAGTGGTCCGCTGCTACGGGACATCCCCGAAGTCATCGGCGTGCCCTACGACCACACCAAGGCGACTGCGGTCCGCGCAGCTTTACGTAGCGGGATCGTCAACGGTCTCGTCACGCACACCTCGATGGCGACGGCCCTGCTCGCCCTGGGACCCTAGACAGGGATCTTCCAGTAGGGGCGGCGTTGGTCAACTCCGGTGGCCTCGGAACGGCCTGGTGATGCGTCCGAGCATCGTGGAGGTGTCTTGGATGGTGACCTGGGTGCGGTCAAGGACGTGCTGGGCTTCCAGGTCGGTGACCCGGGTTCGCAGCTCGGTGATCGTGTGGTGGAGGTCGGTGACCTGGGCGTAGAGAGCGCGTTGGGCGATGCCGAAGAGTGCTGCGTTGGTTCGGGCGTTGGCGAGGTCGGCGCCGTCGAAGTAGGCGGTGGCGATCCCGACGACGAACGCGATGGCGGCGCCGACCGAGCTGGCCGCGATGACCGCGGGGGTGTGGTGGTTGAACGACACGGCCAACGTTCCGGTGGTCGGCCGCGCCGACCGCTGTCAGCCCGATGATGCGCACGCAGCGGGCGCAGTTGCTGAGCAGGCGGCGTCGGAGCTCGTCGTGGCCGTTGATCGTGTCGACCTGCTGGTACTCAAGGGTGTCCAGGGCGAGGCGGGTCTCGGCCCAGTCGTTGGTGTTGTGCTGGTGGTCCAGTGCGGTCTCCAGGGAGTGCAGGGCCCGGTTCAGGACGGCCCGGTCGCCGGGCAGGCGAGGGTTGTACCCGGTGACCTGGGTGACCCACGTCGCGACATCCTGGGCTTGGGCGGCCAGAGATCTGGGCAGGTGCGCGGCGTCGGGGATGCCGTAGGCAGTGAAGGTGGCGTTGTTGGCCCCAACGAGGGTGTTGGCGGCGACCAGCCACACGCTGTCCGCGGCAATGGCGCCGTACCGGTTGTGTGCTGCGGTGTCGGCCGCCTGGTGCCAGCTCTCTGTCGAAGATGCCGGCGGCGTCGGCGGTGTGCGTCATCGTCAGATCGGGGTGATCATCCCGCTGAGTGGCGGCACGCGATGTGGCTGTGGCCCTATCTTGGCGTCATCTCGTGCCTGGGCTCTTTTGGTACCAGCGAAAAGGCATTCGGGCTCGTCACCGGGCCGACCAGCCAGCTGCCGTACGGTTGGGACATGGCTGCCACCGCCGCGCTAGGGCTCGCGACCTACTACTTTGCCCTCAACGTCCGGCTACCGGCGGCACGGACTCTGCACTACGTCACGAAAGTTCAGACAACCACCCGCACGCCGAGCGCATAGCCGCGCGTACGAGAGACACCTCCGTCTCAGGCAACAACACGACCTCCCTTCCGTGTGCGTCACACAGAGCGGGAATCGGAGATCTAAAAAAGGTACGCTTCGGCCGTTCGTCCCGTTCCCACAAGACGAGATTCCAGCCCCGTCTCCGCCAATGTTCGCCCCAACCATTCCACCGACAATCGATAGGTCCACATCATGGTGCTATCTGATAGTCGTCCAAGCCCGTCCTGGGAAAACGTCGAATTGGCCGCACGAGCCATTGATCCGATCTTCCTCAACTCGCCAATCGCGAGCAGCCCCGTACTGGACGATATTTTGGGATGTCATCTAGTCGCCAAGGTCGAGACGCTGAACCCGATCCGTTCCTTCAAGGGCCGGGGAACTAGCTGGTTTATTCAGACTGCGCTACCGGAAGGCGCCGAGGAGCTTGTCGCCTCATCAGCCGGCAACTTCGGACAGGGTTTGGCGCACGCGGCGACAGCGGCCGGCCGCAAACTCACCGTTTACGCCGCGACGACCGCCAATCCGGACAAGATCGATGCGATGCGACGTTTCGGCGCGACCGTCGTTCTTGAAGGCCAAGACTTCGATGCGGCTAAATCCGCTGCCACCGACTTTGCGGCCGCCAACGGTGGCTACCTGGTCGTGGACGGCAACGAGCCGGCGATCGCCGAAGGCGCGGGCACGATCGCACTGGAACTGTTTCAGCAAACGACCGCCTCGTTCGACTCGGTGATCGTATCGCTGGGGAACGGTGCATTGGCGACAGGGGTAGGGGCGTGGGTCAAGCACGCCTCTCCTCCAACAGGCGTCATCGCGGTCGCCGCAACTGGGGCACCATCGATGGCACTATCCTGGCGGCGGGGCGAAGTCGTCGAGACCGCGACCGCGAACACCATCGCCGACGGCATCGCGGTGCGCGTTCCTGTCCCCTACGCGCTGGATACCATGGACGGCACCGTCGATGACGTCGTCGAAGTCGATGACGACACCCTCATCACAGCAATGCGCCTGGTACACCGCTACCTAGGTCTGGTGGTGGAACCATCCGGAGTGGCCGGGGTCGCCGCAATCCTGTCCGCTCCCTCACGTTGGGCCGGGCAGACCATCGGCACCGTCCTGTGCGGGGCGAACATCAACCGAACCCGCGCGCCAGAGTGGTTGTTCGAACGTATCAATTGAGTCTTACGAATGGTCGCCGAGCTGCCCAGCTACCGACCTGATTTATCGCATCGACAGGGTCGGCGCGGACTCTTAACCGACTCGCGCTTTTAGCCTCCACTGCCACTCTGCTATCAAAGCTCGCCGTCACCTCTGAACTCAATCAGGGATGTTGCGGCGAGCGACGAAACCAGTCCAACCAATAGCAGTCGAGGTTCGGGCAGAGCGCTGACCACCGATGCCAACAGGAGCATGGCTACCGATCAGAGCAAAATCTGAAGATAGCCGCCCCGGTTCTCCGAACTCGTGCTCAAACTCCGGGAGTACCCATATGACCGCCGTCGCACCTACGCCCGCCGCTCGGAACGACGCCGTGGCGCAGCGGCGCCTGGATGTTCTCCGGGCGATCGAGCATCGTGTCCTTTGGTTGTCGACGGCGATCATCGATCACGCCAATCATGTGCGCCCGAACCCGAGCGGCCTAAAGGTCGGTGGGCATCAGGCCTCGAGCGCGTCGATGACCTCGGTGATGACAACTCTGTGGTTCACCACCTGCAGCCCCAGGATCGGGTCTCGGTGAAACCGCACGCCTCCCCCGTATTGCATGCGATCAACTATCTGCTCGGTGAGTTGGAAGGGTCCTACCTGACGCGGCTGCGCGAGTTCGGTGGCTTGCAGTCCTACCCGAGTCGGTCCAAGGATCCCGATGGCGCCGACTACTCCACTGGCTCGGTCGGGATCGGTGCGACGGCTCCGATCTGGGGTGCACTTGCCCGTCGGTATGTCGATCAGCACTTCGGTGGCGGCGGGACGGGACCGCGGGGCACCTCAGTTCTTGTAGGCGCCGACGGTGGCGGGGGTGTCGAGGTGGGTGGCGGGCACGCTGGTGCGGATCACGTAGATCCCGTCGAGGGCGGCTTCGGTGGTGATGGTGGCCTGGTTGCGCTGGTGGGTCAGGGTGGTGTCGGTGATCTGGTAGGTCAGGTGTTTGGCCATCTTGTATTTGTCGATGACCTTGCCCACCGCCACCCCGATCGCGTCGGCGCCGGCCAGTTTCCCGTTCTGCACCCGGGTGGCGATCGTGGTGAGCTGGGTTTCGGTGGCGGTGAGCAGGGACTCGCGTTTGCCCGCGCGCAGGGTGGCCAGGGCTGGGTTGCGGCACGCGATCAGCCGTTCGCCGGGGTCGTCGGGGTGGGTGATCTCGGCCAGGTCGTGCTCATCGAACAGGCTCATCTGCAGCGGCCCGTCATCGGCGGCTAAGGCTTTGATCGCCGGGGCGCGTAGGCAGGTGATCCAGGACAGCCCACCGAGTTCTTTGAGCGCGGCGATCCGCGCCGAGGTGGTCATGCCGCGGTCCCCGACCAGGGTCAGCTCGGTCAACCCGAACCGGCCACGGATGATCTCCACTGAGTCGATGAAGGCGGTGGGGTCGGCGGTGTTGCCGGGGAACACCGCGATCGCGACCGGGCGTCCGACCTGGTCTGTGAGCAGCCCGTACTCGATCTGGAGTTTGCCTTTCTTGCCGTCCCGGGAGTAGCCGCGGGCGGCCAACTCCCAGCAGTTGCCCTCCACCCAGGAGGAGGACAGGTCGAACATCGCGATCGCCCCGGTGCGCAGGTGCCGGCGCGCCAGTTCGGCCTCGATGGCGTCTTGGCGGTTGTGGAGCCAGTCCATCGCCGCGTACACCTCATCGCGGGATGCCCCGGCCACCCCCAGGTCCGCGCCCAGGGTGACATCAACCCACCAGGACAGAGTCGCCGATTTGGGCTTGGGTCGCAGCACCCGCGAGATGATCAACGCGTAGGCCAGGTCCCGTTCCCGGCACGCCGGACCCAGGATCTGCTCCAGCCCCAGCTGGGTGGCCTGCGCGGCGAGCAGCGCGACATGCCCATGCGGCAGCGACCTGCTCACCGTCAGCTCCGCCTGAACATCGACAAGGGTCCCGCCCTTCAAGACTGCGTCGATGGCGTCGACCGCAGCCAGCGGCAGCGCGGACAGGTTCGCCAGGGTCTGCTTGCCGACCCGGCCATCAGGCTTGCGGAACGAGCGCCGCAACAGGTACGACACGTACTCCCGGGACTCCCCGGACCGCACCGTGTGCCGGCTCCGCACCCTGTCTACGTGCATCCCGCCCGAGGCCCGCCGTCCCATACCCGAATCATGCCACTCACTCCAGCCGACACCTCGGATTGACACGCCGAATCCTGTCTACAATCCCAGGTCGTCACAGACTATCGCGCCAGGTCAACCCAGGAATCCGGGTCTCAAGATCACGAAACCTCGGACTAAGCAGTTAGGCCCGTGTCGGTCGCCGTGCTCGTGGTGGCGCGGGTGAAGCGGATGCGTCTCGCCGACGTTGGGCTGGACGTGGCCCTGGCCGAGGGGCTGGGCTTCACGTCCATCGCTGAGTCGGGTGCGGGGCACGAGCAGTTCTGGACGCCCGCCGAGGTGCGCGCCTAACTGGGCAGCCCTGGCTTCACTCCCGATGACGAGCTCGTCGTCGTCACCTGGTAGGCGGTGGTCGAGCGGCTGGGGGTGATCGCGCGGGAAGGGCCCGGTCAGAGCGAGGACAGGAGCTTATGGCAGCGGCTCGCTACTGTTTCCTGCGCCGGGCCCGGGATCTCAAGATCCTTCGCGAGTCTGGCCGCGTGGTCGGCAACGGCGGACACGGTGGTCTCGACGAGCGTGCGGGCGAGTGCCTTGGGCATGCGCCAGGAGATCGCCTCGGCGACCAGGTCGGCACCGGTGATGGCGAGCAGGGGGTTGACCCCGTTGACCCGCATCCCCGCGTTGGCGTTGAGCGGCTTGTGCCCCGGGGCCGGCACCAACGACGTCGTCGGGACGATGTCGTAGAGCGGCGCGAGACGGCGGGTGCTGTGGTCGTAGAGCATGGAGATGTTGCGGCCGTGCGCGTCGGCGTTGCCGACTGCCACGGTCACGGCCATCGTCCGGACGAGGTCGGAGAGGTCGTCCCGCAGCGCGGTCGAGAACCGGCGCAGCACGCCGGTGACGTCGAGGTAGCTCGGGCCGCCCTCGTACTCGTACTTCTCGAGACGTCCGGTCGCCTGGCAAAAGTCTTCCTGGTGGATGCGCCGGACGGAACCGTCGTTGCGCACCTCGCGGTCGTACCGGGTGACGGCCAGGTACGGGGCGGCGGCCCGGCTACCGATCTCCTCGCCGGAGATGACGCGGGCCTCGGCCGTGCGCAGTCCGGTCGCGCCGGCGAGGGCCAGGCCGTAGGCCTCCAGCCGGGCAAGGCCGGGGTAGTGGTCGGGTTCCGGCTTGAGGATGTGGGTGGACGGAGCGCCGTCGACGGGCCGGCCCCACCGTCCATCCGGGAGCTTGGCCAGCAGCAGCTTGTCCATCATCCCGGCCAGCGACAGGCGTACGTCGTCCGCGATCCCGAGAGGGTGCTCGGTGAGGTCCGCGAGCTCCTTGGCCAGGTCGGTGGGCGTGAGCGGTCGGACATCACCGAGCTGGCGGACCGGTTCCTCCCCCGGCGGGAGGATGACGATCGCCCCTGCACAGTCCTTCCCGATCGCGGCCAGCAGCCGATAGGTGTCGCCCCGGGGGATGCCGAGCTGGTTCTCGATGCGCGTCCGGGCTTCTCCCTCGGGAAGCAGCCCTTCCATGACCGGACGGGAGTCGCCGACGCTGTAGGGCTTGACCCGCACGGGCAGGCTCGCGGAGATGACGGTGGCGCCCACCCCGTACCGCCGGATGGCATCCTCGGTGTAGCCCAGGCGGAGCTGGCGAGACCGTGGTTCGTCGAGCGTGGCCACGTGGACGTCGTCGAGCCAGACGGCGAGCTCGTGCCGTGCCGCCATCAGGCGTGATCGGTCGTGTCGAGGACTGCGACGTCCGTGCCGGCGGGAACCACCAGGAGCTCGTAGCCGAGGATGGCGAAGAGGTCGATGAGCCTGCGCACCTGAATGCTGCCCTCACTCGCCTCGAGGTCCGAGATGTAGCGCCGCCGTACGCCGGCCCACTCGGCCGCTTCCTCCTGGGTGAGGCCCGCTTCCGCTCGGGCCTGGGCAAGCGCGGTCCCCACGTGCTGCCCCGCGGTGAGCTTCCAGATCATGACGCCTCCTCTGCCTGTTTTTTCCGGCATTACCTATCCTAGCCACCTGATGCCTGAAAAAACCGGCAATGATCACCGGTGCGGCCGGATACCTGAAAAAACAGGCACAGCGCCGGTCTGGGGGCCGCTGCCGGGAGGAGCAGGTGGCCCGCTTCATGCGGCTGTCCCGCTCCTGGGTGTGGAGATTGATACGAGCCGTCGACTTGACTCGATCGTCTGGGACTCACCCGCGCCGATCAGTGTCGCCACAACACGGGTGCACAGCCCCGGGCAACGCCGCGGCCTCCCGGGGAGCAGGTGGTGGCCGTGGCCGTGCTGTGGTACCAGCTGGTGGGCGGCGGTTCACCGACCGGCACGGGGTGCAGCGGGCGATGACCGCGGCGGGCGTCCTCGTCGTCACGCCCTACAACAACCAGGCGGGGCTGCTGTGGGCGGTGCTGCCCGGGGCGCGGATCGGCACCGTCGACAACTTCCAGGGCCAGGAGGCGCCAGTGGTCGTGTACTCGATGGCCAGCTCGAGCGCGCAGGACGCCCCGCGCGGGTCGGCTTCCGCAACCTCACCAACTACTTCACTAGGTTACTGCTCGACACCCCAGCAGTGCTGAGCGGAATCGTCAGCGTGGTGCGGAGCAGTGTCACGGACAGGTCCCCCGGGCAGCACTAGCAGGGTCGTGCGGTGGAAGTCAGCGCTCAACGCGTTCGCGATCACCTTCGCCGACCGCTGGCAGGCAGCCGAAACTTACTAATGGAAACCGCCGGAAACACCGTTACTGAGACAGTCCCATGCCCCGGCACCGGCCGGTCCTGGAGATGCACCATGTTCCGCAGCCGACCCCGCCCCGTCGGCACCGGACCAGCGTCGGGTGGCGCATCAACCGACCGGTGCGCAGCTGGCGGTGCAGCTTCGCCTTCACCGCTCGGCGGTGCGCCCGCCGAGGGCGAGCCCAACGGAAACAGCAACGGTCGTGGTCGTTCGTCTCATGCTGTCTCCTCCGTGCTCGGGCCGGTCGTGCCGGCCCCGGGTCTCACGCGGTGCCGTGTGCCGGGGGACTCGCCGACACCGGGTCGCGCTCGATCCCCAGCGCGCGGTCGGCGGAGAGGCTTCCCGGGCCGAGCACCAGCAGGGCCAGCAGACCCACGAGCAGGGCGATGTCCAGCTCGGCGCCGGCCCCCGCCCCCATGGCCGCGATGATCCCGGCGTCGACCTTGACCAGGACGATGGAGCCGATCATGGTGAGGATGAGGGGGATCGTGGCGAGGCGGGTGAGCAGCCCCAGCAGCAACAGGGCACCGCCAACGAGCTCGGCGACGGTCACCAGCCAGGCGAAGACCTCCGGGGCGGGGACGCCGAGACCGGTGAGCGTCTTGGCGAACCCGGACGGGCCGCTGGTCAGCTTCGAGTAGCCGTGCACGAGGAAGACCAGTCCGACGCCCAGTCTCAGCACGAGGGGCGCGAGGGCAGCAGCGCGGTGCAGCGGGCGGAGACCGAGCAGGGTCATAACAGAGCCTTTCGGTTGGTTCAGCTCGTGGTCACCCTCGGCGGCAGCGCTGCCTCGGTGCTATCAGGTCGTGTACGCCGGGGCAGGCCCGATGGTTCAGCCTGGATCCACCGCTGAAGTGGCGGTAGTGCGCGGGTCGTGACACACGAATGCCTCTCTGAGCAGGGACGATAGGGCTTGTCGAAGGCCTCATCGTTCACACAGAAGGGCATCCGTTGGATGCGAACTTCTCTTGCCTCGCAGGCGTTGTCGGCAGTGATTCGAATCCGAACCTGGTGTCGTGCGCGGGCCTGCGGGTCGATCCGGTCGAGGCCACGCCAGGCGCGCGGCAACGTCTCCTGCACCACGTCCTGCACCCGCTGCAGATCATCGGTGTAGCGGGAGACGAAGGCGTGCAGTACCGAGGCGTGCTCGTCTTACAGTGCCGTCATCAGTTCCTCGTCCTCCGTCGCGCCTTGCCACCTCCTGCCCGGCCCGCTTGTGGTCCCGACGTGTCGACCGCCGCACGCACCGGGTGCACCGGACGCGGGTCCACCGTTCGTTGAACCATCCGGACCACCGCGTCGTACACGTCTGTGCTCGACGCGGTGGCCGACCTGGACACCGCCGCTCTCTCGACGACGAAGGAGATCGACGATGATCGTGCGACGCGTTCTCGGTGCCGTGGCTGTGTCCGGCGCCCTGTCCACCGCCCTGCTGCTCGGTGCCTCCGGCACCGCTCTGGCGCAGGACTCCGCCAACCTCACCGCCAGCGGCTCCGGCGCCGAGGAGATCCCCTCCGGCAGCGGCGAGGCCGGCACCAGCATCACCGGCAGCTTCCAGGTCACCTCGGCGGGCTCCCTCACCTACACGGTCTCGATCACCGGCAACAAGGAGAAGATCACCGCCGGGCACATCCACAAGGGCGCAGCGGGTGCCAACGGCGCTGTCGTCGTGCCGCTGGACGCTGCCGCGATAAACGCGGGCACCACCGCCACCACCCAGATCGACCCCACCCTCGCGGCCGACATCATCGCCGGCCCCAAAAACTTCTACCTCAACACCCACTCACCGAGCTTCAAACCGCCCACCGGCAACGCCCGGGCTCAGCTGGCCGCCACCTCCGCCAGCCCCTCCACCATCGACACCGGCACCGGTGGCCAGGCCGCCGCCGCCGCCCAGGGCAGCTCGGCCACCACCTACGCGCTCGGTGGCGTCCTCGTGATCGCCGCCGCCGGCGGCGCAGTGGCCGTGGCCCGGCGCCGTGGGGATACCCACGCCTGATGCAGCCCCATGCTGCCCGCGGTACCCCGGTGCTCCGGCGTCGGGGTACCGCGGCGCTGATCGCCGCCCTGCTGGGGCTGGGCTTGCTCGGGTGCGCACCTGCCGGCGAGATGGCGGAACCCCCGACGCCGACAATCATCAGCACCGCGACTACCCAGCAGCCTGCTCCCAGCACCACGCCCACGAGGCTGACTAACCCCGCCGCGCCCCCTGCCTCGCTCACCCTGCCCGGTCTCGACCACCCGGCCCCGGTCACGCTGGCCCCGGTTAGTGCGGACGGCTACCTGAAGGTTCCCGACGACGTGTCCGCGCTGGGCTGGTGGCTGGGCAGCGCACCGATGGGCGCCGACTCCGGCACCACCTTGATCGCCGGTCACGTCGACTCCGCCGAGCAGGGGCTCGGGGTCTTCGCCCGCCTGGCGGACCTGAAACCTGGTCAGGAGATCGAAGTCCTCGATGGCCTCGGCGCCCCACACCGTTTCCTGGTCACCGAGAGCGTCGAGATCGGCAAGGCGAAGTTGCCGGCAGAGCTGTTCAACACCGCCGGGCCCCGCCGCCTGGCCCTGGTGACCTGTGCAGGCAAGTTCGACCCGGTGGCCCGCAGCTACGCCGATAACCTGATTATCTGGGCCAACCCCGTCTGAGGTTGGCGCGTGCCGAACCGCTGCCGGTAGAAGATTCACTAGGAGCGCGGAACCGTCCGGTAAAGGAACGTCTTCCGAAGCGCGCCGCACCTCTCGGCGGGCGCGGTCGACCGTCTCGCAGGCCGATGGTCTCCCGGACTCGAGGGCGGCGGGTCTTCCCGGCCGCTTCGAGTGCGACCTCGATGTAGGAGCGGGCCCACTTTGCGCCGGTGGGGGTTCGGTCCGGCCGCGACATAGGCGCCGCAGCCGGGGGTGACGTAGCTGTAGACTCGGTGACTGTGCCATGGCATGCCGTCGGGGGTGGGCAGGGCGGAGGCGTCGATCCGGTGGTACTGCCCGCGGGACAAGTCGACGATCAGAGTTGGGTCCGTGGCCGTGCTGCTCCCCGTTGGTGTCGGAGATGCGGTCGGAGTCGGTGAGCACCTCGAGCACGGGTGCGGACCAGAACAGTTCGCGGCCGGCCTTGAGGTAGGGCCGCCTACCGCGGCGCAGTGCGCGAGGCGCCCGAGAACATTGCACTGACCAAGAACATCACCACCCCGATCATCATCGGCACCGAAGGCCTCGAGTCGGCCACGGTCGAGGGCCATTGCGCGCCGCGATCGCCACCGTCCTCGCCGACGCCAGCGACGTGATTCCGGCCACGGACGCGGTACAAGTCTGGACCCCGGAACTGGTTCTCGCGCTCGACATCGGCTGCGGCAGCGCAACCGGACGGTGCAGGCCGACACCGTCAAGGCGGCCGCCGCGCTGGCCGGCGGCCACGTGGACCGCAGCAACGTCTACGAGCTCGGTAGCTGTGATCCGAGGCGGTCCTCAACGGCTTCACCCGCCCACGTCACCGGGGGGTAGCCTCCTCGCAACGGGCCGCTAGGTTCGCCCCATGGCTGCGTACATCGATCCGATCGACCCCTACGAGCGGCACCGTGTTGACGTGCTGGCCACGACGATGGCCTACGTTGACACCGGTTCACCGGGTGGGGCTGAGCCTCCGTGCGTGTTCCTGCACGGCAACCCCACGTCGAGCTACCTGTGGCGCAACGTCATCCGCGTCGTTGAGCCGCACGCCCGCTGCCTGGCGCCGGACCTGGTGGGTATGGGCGACAGCGGGGCGAGCTCGACGGGGTCCTACCGCTTCGTCGACCACGCCGAGCACCTCGATGCGTGGTTCGACGCGGTGCTGCCGGAGGGGCCCGTCGTCCTCGTGATCCACGACTGGGGTTCCGCGCTGGGGTTCCACTGGGCACACTGCCACCCCGACCGTGTCGTCGGGATCGTGTTCACCGAGGCCATCGTCACCCCTGTGACCTGGGATGACTGGCCAGTCGCGGCGACGGGCATCTTCCAGGCCCTGCGATCGGAGGTGGGGGAGCGGTTGGTGCTGGAGGACAACGTGTTCCTCGAGCGCATCCTGCCCGCGAGCGTGTTGCGGGATCTCGGGGAGGACGAGATGGCCGTCTACCGCCGTCGCTTCGCCGAGGCCGGCGAGTCGCGACGACCGACGCTGACCTGGCCGCGGGAGATCCCGATCGAGGGCATCCCGGCCGACGTCCACGACGTCGTGGCGGCCTACGCCGAGTGGCTGGGAACCCACCCTGGGCTGCCCAAGACGTTCATCAACGCCGACCCTGGCTCGATCCTGGTCGGCAGGCAGCGCGAGGTCGCCCGGTCCTGGCCCGACCTGGTCGAGGTGACCGTGTCCGGCAGCCACTTCGTCCAGGAGGACTCCCCGGCCGAGATCGGCGAGGCGGTGGTGGGGTTCCTGCGGCGCCTGTGAGCAGCCACCCGATCCCTGGGTGCAGCACCCCGGCCCAGCAATGGGCCTCGGCAGGGAATCCGGCCCCCACCCCAACCCGTCGTCGCGGTGCCCCGGACGTCAGGGGCCGCCTAGGGTTTCGATGCTGGGGGTTCCTCTTGTTCCCGCAGGCGGGTGACGACGTCCCTGCACCGTGAGCAGGAGCGTGGTCAGTGCGGCGGTGAGTGCGAGCAGCAGCAGGGCGGCGGGGTAGCCCAGGTGCGGGCCGATGAGTGCGAGCAGGTAGGGGATGGCGAGGCCGGAGTAGGCGAGGGAGTAGAAGATCGCGACCAGGCTGCCGAGCTCGTGGGCCGGGGCGAGGTGCTCGACCTCACGCAGGCCGCACAAGATGGCCATGCCGTAGCCGGCCCCGAGCAGGAGGGCGGCGCCGGTCGCCGCGGCCAGGCTGGGGTGGGCGGCGGCGGCCGCGGCGGCGAGGCAGCCGGCGGTGACCAGTGCCAGGGCTGTGGCGGCGGCGTCTGCGTTGCCGCGGACCGTCGAGGTGTTCTGCAGGCGGCGTCCCAGTGGCTGGACGGCGATGCCGGCTCCCAGTGCGAGGGCGGCCAGCACCCCCGGGAACGCCACTGTCAGGCCCCCGACGGGTCCGGTGGCGTGCGCGGGCAGCGTGGTGAACACGAGTGTCACGCTGCCGAACACCCAGGGGCCCAGCGGAACCACGACCCTGGTGAAGCGGCGGGTCCTCGCGGAGCTCGCGAGCAGGCCCCGGTCTCGGGCCGGGTCTCGGTGGCTGCTGGTGTGGGCCGGGACGGTTTCCGGGGCCCGTGGTAGCAGGGCCAGCGCGGCGGCGGCCAGCAGCAGGTGCAGCAGGTAGGGCAGCAGCTCCGGGTGGGGCGCCCACTGGGCGAGGGGACCGGCGACGAGCGGGCCGGCGGCGAACCCGGCGGTGAGCGCGAGGGCGCCCCGGCGGGCCCCGGCGCCGGGTGGGGCGTCCTGGGACAGCTCCTTGACCCACGCGGTGCCGACCGAGAAGGCCCCCCCGGACACCACACCGGTCAGCAGCCGCCCTGCGTATAACCCCGCCGGACCCCACTGGCCGGTGATGAGCACGCCGGTCGCGACGAGAGATAGCGCCGCGAAGCCGAGCATCAGCCGACGCCGACCGTAGCGGTCGCTGGCCGGCCCGGCGAGCAACAACCCCGGGATGAGGCCCAGCGCGTACACACCGAAGATCGCCGTGGCCTGCGCGTCGGACAGGCCCAAGGTGGTCCGGTACACCGCCAGCAGCGGAACGAACTGGTTCGCCCCGTACCCCACCGCGAACATCACCAAGGCAGGCCGGTACCACGCGGCCAGCGTGGGCCGGCTGCGCTCCTGCTGCGTGGCCTCGCCGACCGCGTCGGTCATCGGCTTGCTCCCTCTCACCAGTCGTGCTGCCGGGGGAACCTGCGGTGGCTGCCGACCCGGTCCCCGCCGGAGCCCCCTGAGATGATCTCAGAGCCAGTCACCGGTGGTCCCAGCGTGGGCCTCACAGCTCACATCGGGGCGCTGCCTCGGCCTGGCGTCGCTAACCCCGGGGCCCGGGCTCGTTGAGGGCTTGGCGGGGTGGACGTGCAGGGCCGCCGAGCCAACTTTGCGGCGGGTGGTGTCGGTGTGCGGGCACCGGGACGATGACTGCGGTCATCGCCGGCGCGAAAGGGAGTTCGTGCGCGGGGCCGGAGCTGAGAAGAACCTTCAGACCTCGATCTTGTCCGACTCGACAAGACCACGTCACGGGTCGGTTTCGGTCGGTTAAGGCACGCTCTGCCAGGCGCTCGTCTCGTAGTGCGGTGGGTGCATCGCCAGCGTGGCGTCGTTCTTCGTGTCCCGGGTGGACACCGAGGTGGACAAGCGCCTCGCCATCGGCACTCCCGAGGCCGTGGACCTGAGGAGGCAAGGCCGCGCTGGCAGGAGCTCGCGGCCGCCGGGGCGCTCCCGCAGCGCCCGCTCTGGGCCTGCACCGGGGTGAAGGACCGTGCAAGAACAGCTCGACGCCATCACCCGGCGCTAACGGCAGCAGGCCGCACCAGCGTCACAACAAGACAAGGCCACGCCGCCAGCACCTGCAGAGGTCCGACGCGAGCGACGGCCAACTACTGCCTCGGGCTACCCTTCGTCCTTGAGGCTGCACGTGTTCGAGGGGGAACGACTCCATGACCGCTTGCCCCCCGTAGCGATGAAGCCATACCCGCCCAGCCATGAGCAGCGTGGTTGTGTCAGCGGTCCTGGCTGGTGGGAAAACGCTCCCAGGCGCGGTGCTTGGCCAGCAGGTCCAACAGTGCCGGCGCGAGCTGTTTCGCGGTCCCGACGACGATGCCCGCGTCCTCGGGTGTAACGCCCGCTTCGGTGAGGGCCGTGTTGGCTCCGATTGCGCCGATGGCTTTGGCGTGCCGCCATGCTTCGTTGACCAGCTTCACGATCCGTGGGTCCGTCGCCGAGGCTGCGGCGCCGTCCTTGGTGTCGCCGCTGACCAGGGCATCTGGTGCGGGTGGCAGGTCACCGATGAGGACGAGCGCGTCGAACTCGATGGATGCGGCGTTGGCGTAGGTCCGGTGGACGGTCAGTTTGCCGATCATGCCGCCGTGCGGTCCGACAACCAGTGGCACGACGCCTGCCGCCTGCGCGGCCTTCGCGACCGTGGTGACTGCGGTGTCGTTGACTCCGTCGCCGATGACGATGCCGATCTGGCGTCCCGCTACCGGCCAGGACTCACCGATCTGGGTCAGCGCTGCGCTCACGGGGACGTCGTCGATGTGAACTGTCGGTGTCGGTGCAGACAGGCCCAACCCGCCCGCGACCTTCTGGCACAGGTCGGCGTCGATGTTGGCCAAGGCTTGGAGCTGCCGTTCGCGGATGGTCTGGTCGTAGCACTTGGACAACTCGAAGGTGTACGACGCGCTGACGTGGTCCTGCTCGACCGGGCTCAGCGAACGGTAGAACAGGGTGACCTGGCTGAAATGGTCGGCAAACGAGGCAGGATGGGCCCGCTCCTTGATGCCGGCCTCGACCTGCACCGGCAGGTCGATGAAGGGATGGTCGTCGTGTCCGGCCACGAACGGGCAGCCCCCATCGAGACTGTTCGGCCGATACGGCGCCGCGCCACCGTGCACCGCGCCCTGGTGGGACCCGTCACGCAGCATGTCATTGACCGGGACGTGGGCACGGTTGATCGGCAGCTGATTCCAGTTCGGCCCGCCCAGGCGAGTCAGCTGGGTGTCCAGATAGGAGAACAGGCGGGCTTGCAGCAGCGGGTCGTTGGTGACGTCGATACCTCCAACCAGGTTGGAGACGTTGAACGCGACCTGCTCGGTCTCGGCGAAGTAGTTCGTCG